>LKMJ01002182.1_pt1 | contig 17829 bp, 22 predicted proteins | sample 643391 | NCBI WGS metagenome assembly LKMJ01 (sample SAMN04112250, study PRJNA286221) | soda lake metagenome | biome: soda lake; feature: Kulunda Steppe; material: water; isolation source: sample PL-Br10 brine of Picturesque Lake | place: Russia: Kulunda steppe | collected 2010-07
ATGCCAATACACGCACATGCATGTGCATAAAGTGTGCATCAAGATGTTTCACGTGCATAAAGTGTGCATCAAGATGTTTCACGTGCATAAAGTGTGCATCAAGATGTTTCACGTGCACCAGTATATGACTATCCTACCCTGCTGCATCTCTGTGCCATTGCTGCGTCAGCCTTCTGCAGCGCCTATGGTTCTTCCTCTCTGAATCCATGCATATCTCTTCTACTGTTTTCCATGTTGCTGGTAGGTTAGATGCACTAAGCGCTGGGCTTCCAGCTGGATGCTCCAACCAGGGAGAAACTAGTCGTTCAAAAACACCAGTATCCGTCATCGCATTGACAATTTATTCTACACGTTATTCCTGGATAGGCGATGAGCGCCATGGTTAAGCATAATGACAAGGCTTAGGTGAAGATGGAGGAGCATGAGCTGGCTTCACTTTTTGAGTTTTAGGTTATCTTTGTAGAAGATGGGTGATCGGAAGCGTCAGGAAGCATCTTCTTGAACTCTGACAGTAGCATAACAGTTGCATGAGCGCTCCTGCTGCTGCACTACTCCAATGAAGCTGTGCTGCTGTGTTGCAACCAGCTTTTTTCAGAGTGTACTCTGAAAAGTTGAGTACACTCAAGAACTCAGCAGCAGCAGTAGCAGGATTTGCAGCAGCAGCAGCAGCAGCAGGACCTGCAGCAGGACCAGCCACAAGAGTGCCAACAGCCGTGCATGTCAAAGAGACATTCTACTAATGGGACGCGTGAAGCAGTGGGGGAGGGAGTCCAGACACAGGCAAGTCAGCCTTTGTTTGAGCGCGACATACATGCAAGTGAATCCAGGCACTCCCTGCCTCAGACCTCTCTCGACCATCTCTCTCAGGTTTCTCAGCAAACCCTGACAGAAGCGCCCCTCGACAGAAGAGGGCAAAAAAACTGTGAGCTTATTTTCCTTACACTTCTCTTAAGTCTAGTGCATCTGCTCTGCTTTCAGTGCTCAGAAAGACTCTAGGTCTTGGAGTAACCACTGAAGACTTAAAGGTGCACATCCCAGCGCGAAGGGCGTGAAGCCAGAATGTTACTCTAATTGCCATTCTCCTTCCATCAGGAGGTATGGAACAAGATCAAAGTCTAGAAAAGAAAAGAAAGAAAAGAAAAAGAAAAACTATGTAGGCAGTGAAATCAATCCCTACTTCAATTAAGGAAAAGGAGACACATTGGCACAAAGAGCCGTGAGTCTCCTTCACCAGGAAAATCAAAGTCTTATCTGCTGAAAGTTTGCCATTGGTGTAAAATCCTGTCGGCTGCATGTACCGGCAAGACCAGTGAAAAAATGCTTCCTCCAAATTCACCCATGCTCAAGGTTTTGGTGATAAGCCTGGAAGCAATTCGTGTCTTTCAATTACCTCGTTTTGAACTAGCAGTCTGAAAGCCAAAAGGCACATGGATTTGGTTATCTAGCTGATGACACAGCAACATTATGCACAAGTAGCTCTGCCACAGAGGAGGGCCTATGGGAATCCATAGAGGGGGTTTGGATTACTTATCGATTGGCGATGACCAGCCACAAACCAACAGCCTGACATCCAGGCCATTGATTAGCCCTATCCTAGTAAGCCTTTTTTTCGCTCTTTGCGGTAGAGGATGCTGGTATGCTTGCAGATTGGTCTCTGAGTGCTGGGCATAGGTGTGCCCCTGACGTGGTAAACGCTCTGCTCCCCATCGGCAGCCAGATAGGGATGCGGATTGTGTGGCAACCTTAGAGGCCAACTCTGACCTCCAGGGCCAGTTTGAGCAAGTACTTGTTGAGAAGGACCTTGAAAAGGCTTGTTGGCTGCTGCGGTCTTTGGTTGTGCATGCTGCTGGTGAGCCTGGGGTACACTTTAACAGAACTACTAGTCTTTGCTCACATCTTAAGCACTTTCGGGAGGCTGCTTGGGATCCTCCTTAATTCTCTGAAGAATGCGCTTTGCTCAGCTGCCAATTCAGGGAGGTGCCACTTTCTGGTTAATTCCTAGTTGATGGTTGAATCAACCTGCATTTACAATTGTTTAGTTTATTAATTATAAGAATAAAGACGTAGTTTAAAATTTGTAGAATCTACAGTTTTAAAACTGCCACGATTATTTTTCCGACGTGATTCCAGGTTTAACACCTGTATAATAGGGAAACATTGTCTTTTTCCCAAAAGATACTGTTATGTCTTTTAAACTAGACATCCAAATGCTCAGTTGAATACTAGTTGTTTCAACCAATGGTAGAAACGCTGGTTGTTTCAACCATTCCCTGGTTGATTCCCAGTTGATGGTTGCATCGACCAGTGTTTCAACTGTACCTGACAGAATAAACCATAATTATTTCAACAACCCCACCATTTACGACGTTGTGCTTAGTGGGCAGGCAGTTCATGCTTACAAGGAGGCACGTAAGCTATACAGGGCTTCTGTGCGGTGGTACAGATGAGCCCACAGTCAGCACTTGAAGGCTGCTTTTCGGGGACAAGCCGCTCTCCAAAAATGCAGACTTGCACTCCATATTGTGCTGCCCCCAGCGCACGCAACCGTATCCCCTTGCTGAACAAGCGTGGCAGACGTACTTAGACAATCACTTTTGTCCTTCAGGGGAAGAATGGGAATCGCGCTCTTCTTCAAGTGACATGGCTCTCCCCCTTGTGACTTATTGTTCTTGGTACCTCTCTTATATCTTCAGGCTGTTCACGCACTTATGTGAGGATCAGGGATACTCCTTTGTTGCCGCCTTGCTCTTTGAACCTTGCCCTCCCTAAGCATTTCACAAGGAATGTGAGCAGATTTTGTCTGCATGGACACTCTTGCAATGGAATCCTCCCTATGGCGCAGCAGAAATGGACATTTTGACAAGTGCTTTTGTGCTGAGCAAAAAAGGTGCATATTCTTTTTTCACTGTTTACGCTTTTATGTTTGCTTTCTCAGAAAAGTATTTTTTCACGTTTTTTACCTGTCTTTTTCTGTGAAGACCCCAGTCATTTGATTATACAATTATTCTGCCATGCCTTGCCATGTCAGACTGGCACAACAAACTTCGCCATTTCATCTGACATTATAGATTACTTATTGGCTGGCGAAGACCAGCCACAAACCAATAAGCGGAACGGCCACTGGCCCTAGGAAAAGTATGCTTTGTCTGAATCAAGCTTGAATCCATTTGAATACTACTTGGATCAGATAGGGTTAAAGTGGGCATTTGAAACAAGTCAAACTGGCATTAAATACCCCCTGATCAGGTTCATGAATCACATGGGGTTCAAATGGCATGATTGATACGAGAGAACTTGCAGCTGAATGGACCTTGCACCAAATCAATTTAAATTCCACCAATCAATAGTAATTCACATGGACTTCAGGCTTTTGGTGCTGGCCAGCTCAGCAGAAGGCTGATCGATCTGCTTCTAGCCTTTTTACAATATCAATTCAACATGTTTGGCGCTGGGAGGCCACATGCCTTTCTTCCTTGAAGAGTGTCACACCATAACGGTTGTAAAACAAATTCCAAGTAATCTTTGATCCTGCAGCCTGCCCGGCAGGCAGTGCCGTGAGCATTCTTCTGCCATTACTCCCCCTCTGCTGCCTTTGATTCTTCCTCTGAACCTGCCATTCAAATGCTGATGGTTGAAACATGCTACTGGCTTGCTTTCTTCTTTCCTTTATCTTGCAAGGATACAATGGAATCACGCTACCTTTGCTCATTCAGTTACTGGCTTCAAGCCCAGTTTGCCACCAAAAAATCAACTCGTGCAAATGCATCTGCCATCTTGATGAAAGTACCTCTCAGCGTGAGGTTCTGTCAGGCGGTTGAAGACACCCCTAAACTCAAGGTTAGGTTAGGTTACATAGCTGGATACAGCTAAACTCAAGAACAAATAGTCAGATACCCAGCTGGACCATGCATGCTTGGCTAACATTGTGTTTCAAACATCCTCTTCATCGCTGCCACCACCCTCATCACTACTGCCCACTCCCAATTCTGTAAATCACCCAAGCTCTTCCTTGTCCACAAATGTTTGCTCTTCCTTAGTGAGAGCATAATTGCGCCTATCTGGAACAGTCTTGGCTATCTTGTAGGGGCTGACGTAGAAGACTGTGTCGGATCTTTATAAGTCAGGCACTACGTACTCCCGACAATGCATGCCAGTGGAATCATTTGCTAGTACTCAGAGGCCCCTCCATGCTTCTCTCACTGCAAACGCTTGCACCCGGAACTGCTGAGCACACTCGCTTGGTTGAAGTGCTTGTACCACCGCACCAGGGCAAGCTGCAGAGTAACTGGCTCACCACTTGGCTGGCATGCTGGGCAATATAATAGCAGCCGCAGCTGCGCAAAGGTCCCTTGCGCAGATGTGATGCCATCATTGACTTATACAATGTCAACCACGCATTACTGTACAAAGAACTTGAGGTATGGACCACCTAAACCAAGCACACAAAAGCAGAATGGGTACAATGGATGGCAGCTCCTTCGTTAGAGGAAGGTCGCACAGCGGTAGCCACGGAAGTTGCTGGAGGACAGCGTGCTCTAGGTGGAGTGTCTCTGTAATGGGTCTGCAGAAATTGCGTGCTCATCCTCCTGTTGAGAGGGCCCTGTGGGTGTGGGGGCTCCGGCGGGCCCGCGTGCAGTGGGGGGGATGTGCTGAGACGTTAGGAGAGGAACCTTTAAGACTAAGGGGTGGGTCTTAAGTTCAAGAGCACGGCTCAGCTCTTATTTGACCTCTGTTGGACTCTTCTGTGCTTGCTTTTCCCCTTGGTCTGGTGGGTAGGGAGATAGGCCTGGGCTGCGTACTTGGGGCCTGCTCTCGTGGGTGGGTGTTTTTTTGCCCCTGCTCTTGCTGTGTGGAAGTTTGGGTGGGGTTTTTCAGACATACTTCTTATTTCCCTTCTCTGGTGGGGTTTTGACATACGATACTTTCGACGAATGTGTCTCCCTTTCCTTAATTGATGCGTGGGTTGTTCTACCGCCTGTGTAGTTTTCTTTTTTCCCTTCTTTTTTCCTTTTTCCCTCCAGTGGTGCCTTAATTATAGGTGCCCCCTTTTACTTATTTATGTGGGGATTGTTCACTGCCACCGTATTTTCTTTGTTTTGTCATGTCCTTTTCATGTCCTTGCTTAGAAATGTGCTATTTGAGAAGGAGATTCGCAAAACAATTTGCTGATTGTTCTGGTAGGACTTACGTTCAATGTAAGCAAGTTGGAGGCACAGGCGCTTTTGACTTTGACAACATTGGAGCTGAGGAGTGAAATTGTTTCTCTTAAAGCAGACATACAAATTGTTTCTTTATTTTCTGAGACTATGGATTTTTTTGTCTGGCTGGCAGTCACTGTGTCCAGCAAGCCCACCAGTCAACCCATCTGGCTGAAGGTTTTAACCCATCAGTGATTGTAACTTTACATATTTCTGTTTTAATCGATGTCTCCTTGTCTCATGATTGTTATGTCCTCCGCCAAAACACTTTTGCTTTTGGTGCCCTTCTGAGATCTGTCATTCACCCAAATTGCCCTTTGCTGTCTGGCAGGTGCAGCAAGCTCACTCTTCAAGTTGCTTGCAAAACTTCCACCAAAAAAATAACTCCTCAAATATATAATGCACTACCACCACAATGTTTTGACTGGTACACAACACAAGATTTATGTATTGTAATGCTCTGAGCGAGCCACCATGGCTTGTGTGGCAATGCACATGTTTCTTGAATTCGCTGCTTATTTTCAGCTCCTCACAAGGCGCCTCATGAAGAGACCCAGGTTGCTTAATATGAGGATTTGTAGCGTCCTTGCACTCACTACCTGCCCAAACGTGCACCAGAAGTCTGCGACACTGAGTGACAACCCCTGGTCAGCCCCTGATTTTTTCATCAAGCCGCACATGCACGTGCAATTGATATCATGTCATTTGATACTACAAACAAAATGATTAGATCACACGATCAGGGTGAGCAGCGCTCTTTGATCGTCTTAAAGTAAGTGGTGCTGCTCACTCCACGTCCTGCATGCCTTCTGACAGCTGATGGCTACCTAGAGCTCCCTCTTTATTTTTGTCAAGCCACCTTCAACTTGCTTGCTTGTCTCCTGGCCTCAATAAGGCTCGGACAGGAAGAGTTGACCTAACGTGCTGCGAGGGCCATAGCGCTCAGGCTTCAAAAAGCCTATTGCACGGGGGGCGGAGATGCGCGCGAGGCTGCATGTGGCTCATGGTGCATTGCCGCTGTCATAGCATGCCTGCTATCTTCCATAATGTGCAGCTGCTGCTCATACATGTCACTGCTGCCGCTGTGGGTCATGCGCGAGATGAGTAGCAGGACAAGCAGGTGCAGGCCGCACAAGTAGATGAAGGTGCCAAGCCGGGCACCTTGGCTGCAGAGCAGGGATGACATGTGTGCACACGTGTGAATGTGCTGAGAGTAAACCCTTTTGCATTCAACAAATCAGCTGCAACACAAGCCTGCAACAGATAATAACATATTTGCTAGTCGCTATTTTAAATAGCTATGGATGAGTCTTACTAACAAAGTCAATGCAAATCTTGTGCTCAAGCCGCACAACGGTCGACCACCAACACACCCTCAAATTTCCCTGAAGAAGATAAGCCATCTTGCCAGTATGGTGGTTGAAGGGGAGCAGCATTTCTTGAGCATTGAGCTATCAAAGCAGTGTTGCAAGTTTATTTAATTGTAAGCTTGCGTGCATGACCAGACATAATGTTCTTTGGCTATCTGTATCAGCCCCAACCTTTGTCTTGTTTTGTCTAACATTCTATGATTTGCAACAGAGTATGGGTAGCTGTTGTGTCCAAGAAGCCTCAGCTAAAATGGAAATTCAAGATCAACGAGCATGTATCTCTTGTGCTTGCCGTGTCAATAAATAGATATGATAGGGAGATGATGATCTCGTATGAAAATGATGATGATGGCGTTGATGAAAATGATGACGACGACGACGACAATGACTCAAGCAGCACCATGTGAACTGGTGTTGCTTAAATATCAATCTTTGTACAATAACATGACAGTGAAAAGAACAGAGCAGCTGACATACTTGCAGCTTTGCTGAAGGAAATATTGGCTCAAATGTCTTGACTAAGCAACGGCTCACCTTCCAAATACTAACTGGCCAAATTGGTACATGAGGCGATCAGGCAAATGCAGGCTGCTTTTCTGACGTTCTCTTTGCTGTCCCTGCATGCACAAGTTTTGTGCTCAAACAAGTTTGAAATTAGCTTGGAATAGAGCTGCATGCGATTCTTGGCATCAAGGTAAGAGGTGTCTTGGAAGTCGAGCGGAGCATTTTTGCACTGCCAAGATAATAAGCTAAGCATACCGCAATTCGCGGCACCACGAAAGATTGCGACGAAAATTGCGAGCACCAAAGCAGTGCAGGGACTTTTCACACATCGGGGCAATGCGCACCTGGAATTCAGCAAACGGATTTATGCCTTCATCGTATATGCGGCTGTATTTGCGCTCAACATCCACCCCAGACTCTACATCCTGTCCACCTTTCCGCTGTTTGAAGCCATGTACATACCTGCATATGAGTGCGGGAGTTGCACGTGCAGGTTGCCATCAGCAATCACCAGGATGTTGCACGCAGCGGGCATGTTGTAAGCGACGTGAATGCACACATGAATGTCAGCAAACACCCATGAGGAGTGCTATACTGGTCGTGATGTGGCCTTTTGAACTTGTGTTTTGCACTCCCTCCTTGGCATGTTGTGCCCACCTACCAACAAGCCTTGCTTGCCAAGGCACCACCTTGGAAGGGCCTGGCAATGGCGTGGCCACCGTGCTGACCTGGCCACCACGGCTGGCCGTTTTGTTTGAATTTCAAGGGGCTAGGGGGCCTGGCCATCATGCCGGCCACCATCTTTGATGGGCAACTTGCTAGCCAACCGGCACTGCGGGACAAGGCAGCCCTCTTGCCCTTACACCCTGTGCTGTGTGCTGGGCCCATCCTTCATTGCACCAATATCAAGCCGCCGTTCGGGCAAGCTCCCTCACCCACACAGGCCATCACAGGCCTCAGAATCCTGCAGGGACTCGCGCTCCTTTGCTCAGTGCCTCAGTTGACACAGCCCTCATAAGCCTGCAGGGCCTCGGACTCCTTTGCCACATACAGTCTCTCAATTGACACGGCCCTCATAAGCCTGCAGGGCCTCGGACTCCTTCGCCACATACAGTCTCTCAGTTGACACAGCCCCCCTAAGCCTACAGGGCCTCGCGCTCCTTTGCCCGATGCCTCGCATGCTGCAGCCCGCCTGTGAGGCCTGCATGCTCTGCGTCCACACAGGGGCCACCTGTGGCATCTACATCGCGCCTTCTGTAATGATGGCACCTTCATCGCGCTATTTGTGATGATGGTGTCTACATCGCACCCTCAGTAATGATGGCATCTTCATCGCGCTATTTGTGATGATGGTGTCTACATCGCACCCTCTGTAATGATGACATCTGCACTGGCCTGTGGTGCGCCACTGCCGCGCCGCATGCTAAACCTGTCCCAGCCTTTCCCCACGAGAGCCACGCGATCCACGTCAATGCACACCAACTCCGCCATATGCCTGTGCCGCACTCTCTCTGCAGGCATACACACCACACACGCCGCAAGCGCTCTATGGGGGCCACACAGCCTGCGCGTATACATAGGTGCACATACCACCCGCGCCTGTGCTACAGTCTGGTGCAGCTGCGCACCACACCCACCGCAAACGTTCTATGAGGGCTACGTTGTCCGCGGTTGTTGACGCGACCTGTGTCTGCGCTGCAGCCAGGTCGGCTTTGAGCTTGGACACCTCAGCCTCCAGCTCCAACTTGCGGGCCCGGAACCTGCGGGAGTGTCACAGGGTTCAGAGTCCAGGGTTCACTCTATGGCTAGCTTGAACCTGCGGGAGTGCCACAGATGTGTCACAGAGTCCAGGGCTCTCCCTAAGGCTAGCTTGAGCCTCAAGTTGGAGGTTTCACGAGCTCTGAAACTCCCTACGACCCTCAACCTTAGAGCAAGAGGTTCAGCTCTATCTTGCGGGCAACAAGCCTCCAGCAGGGCCCCTGCGTCGCGGTTGCACTACTGCTGCGCTCAGCCGCTTCTGCATGCCTTGAATACCCCTGCATGCCTGAACGCGCTGTGCGTAGGGCCTCTGCCAAGGTAGGCTTGAGGTGCAATGTCTTGTCACACACTGAGCACATGGGATCCCCTTCAAGGCATGACTCCATGCGATGTGGCTCCTGAATGTCTGACTCCACAGCGGCAATTCAGGGCACCCAACCAACAAAGAAAGTGAAAGGCTTGGAACACACCTGCTGGGATAGATGCCAGGGATGAAGGGCCAGGCAGCAGCAAAAGGCAGCAGCACCAGAACCCGCGGCGTGCGTCTGACTTGACAATCCAGCCCAAAACATTGAAGCATCTGGGCCGCACAGCATGCAAAGCAAAGCTGCTGTGCCTGCCCCTCAGGTTGCCCCGCAGCACACACCTGTAGTACTGTGGCTGCACACCATTTCGATCATGCCAGCAGCCTCTCAAGGCTGCCCACCTGCCATGCTCCTCACGCATCGTGCTGCGGCTCACCTGCCACCCCCCTATAGCTATCCTGCTGCTCCCCTGCTCACCTGTCGCGCTGGCTGCACACGACTTTGACCATGCTGGCGTCCTCTTGAGGCTGCTGTCCTGATCTGCTGGCGTCGTCGCCAACAGGTTCAAAAGCGCCTGCAGTCCCGCTGGTGCCATACAGCTGCTGGCTGGTAGCCCCTGCTCCATCACCTGCGGCATGAGCAGCAGGAAGTGACAGCCCTTGTGGCATGAGGAGCTGGAAGTTTCAGCAGCTGGCGAGTGTACTGGTGGGCGCGAGGGCAAGTGGCGCAGCCTTGCACGCTCGTGATAAAAAATGCCGGCAGTCGCCCGGCCCGGCCTGGTGCCATGCTTGCTGGCATTTTTGCAGTGCCTCAGCATGGCCCTGCAGCCTGTACTGTGTGCCAGAGCAGTATTGTCCTGTAACGCATGCAATCAACTTTATAGGCGCGCATGTGCATGTATTCTTCGTGCACGCGTGTGTGTGCGCATTATTTTGTCTGTATGTATGCACATGTGTGTGTGTGTGTGCAAGAAAGAATTGATGCGCGCGCTATGCCTATTTGCGCAAGTGTGCTTGAACAAGCGCATGCGCAAGCTCCTCTTGGTTGCATAGACGTGTCCATAAAGTTTTGCCAGAAAAAGGGCAGTAGCTTGCAGCGAGCCTGTCGTTCCAGCAACACCCCGTGCCAACGGTACAGGAGGCATTTTGGGTTAACAAGCCACATTCTGACAAAAGTTGCGTGCTCCTGTTGGCCAAAAGATCACACAAAGGCACACACACGTAAACAGACAGGCCTGTGTGCCTGTGAAACAAACACAGGCACAGGCACACACACAGGCACAAACATGCAGGCACACAGGCACACACATAAATACACACACCCCCACACAGGCACACATAGACACACACACCACACACAGACACACATGCAAACATGCATACCTGATGTACCGCTCTGTGCGGTCCTGCTGGCCAAAAGATCATCCTCCAGCCTGCTGACCAATTCCTGCCTCTCCACCACCTGCTCAGGCACACGTGTGCACACTGTCAATCTGCACACCGGGCATCCTGAGTGGAACACAAGGCAGCCCATCCGCTTGCCTGCCTATGCAGCCCTCTACCAAATTGAGGCTCACACACTTTTGCCGGCACAGGTTCCCCTGGCTGAGACGCTTCAGCCACTGGGGTGCTTGTCAGTGGCCTCATGCGCAGCAGAGCATAAGTGCCTGTCCATCATAAGTGCCTGTCCATCATAAGTGCCTGTCCATCATAAGTGACTGTCCATCATAAGTGACGGGCCAAGGCTGCTGGGCTTCTGCCTGGCAGATGGCAAAGTGCCAGAAAGCTGCACGACCCGGGGGGGCGCCCACAGAGCACCTGCTCAGCTGCACCTCCGTTGCGTAAGCAATGCGCTGCGTCTTACGTGATTGGGAAAGGGCCTGGATGGACCGCCAAGCCTAAGTGAGCATTGCAAAAGAGGGATGCCCACCGAGCTACATGCCGCAGCTGAAAGGCCTGCAATAGGAGAGGGCGACCTGGACTGCAGTACCCAGGCTGGTTTGAGCATGGGCACAAGCAAGCATCAGCAGGCGCGCGCGCACATATGTACACAGCATGTACAATGCTCACAGCTGCACTCCTCAGTGCATACACACACAGCCAGCTGTGATGCACGCCCCACAGGCATCGCCTGCCCTGCTCCCTAGGCAGCTAGCTGGACACGCCTGGGCCACCAGAGGGACACACACTCTAGGAGCACGCTCCAGGCACACGCACTCTAGGTTCACACACTCAAGGCACGCACAAACCAGGTACACGCGCTCCAGGCACACACACTTCAGGTACTCACACTTGAGGCACGCACACTCCAGGTACACACGCTCCAGGCACAAGCACTCCAGGTTCACACACCTGAGGCACGCACACTCCAGATACACACGCTCCAGGCACACGCACTCTAGGTTCACACACCTGAGGCACGCACACTCCAGGTACACGCACACTCCAGGTGCACACCTACTCTATATGTACGCACCTGGGCCTCCAAGTCCGCCACCTGGGTGCTCAGGGCATCCAGCTGCGCCCTGGTGTCCACGACCTGAAGGCGTGCATTCAATTCAGTGCATGGTGAGTGTAGGTGCGCATGCAAGCGCAGCCAGAGTGGTAGTGCAGCCAGGGCACTTTCAGGGGCTCCAGAGCGCTCACGCGCGCCTCTCTACCGCTGAGGAACAGGCACGCACGCACGCACGTATGGCCAGCCATGGCACGCAGAGGAGGGGCTCCAACCATGCGGGGCATCCCCGTTCGTGATCAGCCTCTCCAGCTTGGCCGTATGCTCACCTCGTGCTCCCCAGGTGTGTGCCGCGTGACGCATGATAAACATGCACTGGAGGCCCAGCCATGCAAGGCACCTCTGCTCATGTCCAGCTTGGCCATGGCCAGCTTTTATGCTTCAGGTGGTGCGTGATGCGAGATATGCACAGGGGCCCAGCCATGCAAGGCACCACCGCTGTTCACGTCAACCAGCCATGCGAGGCACCACTGCTCACGTTCAGCTTGGCCATGGTCAGCTCGTGCTCCAGGTGCCGGTTCTTCTGTAGCAGCAGCGACTCCAGGGACCCAAAACCTCCGACCTGGCCCTTGGCACCTTGCCCTGCACGCACGAGCCAGGGGTCGCGTGCAGCTCGTTCCCCTAGTGGCCAGGAGCAAATGCTGTGCTCGCGCAGGACATGAGTGCAGCGAGAGAGCCCTCACACCCAAGCCCCCAGCCCCCCCCCCCTCTATCAGGCCTGCCCACCTGGATATGGGCACAGAGCAGGGGGAGGCAGGCCTGCAGCACCATACTGTGCTCACCCAATTCCAACCAGGCCGAGCTTCCAACGCTGCACGCTGCGGAGCTGCGTCTACTTTCACCACCAGCCCCCTGCCACCCGCAGCACACAGGGGTCAATCCTTGTGGGAATTTGGCCCGGACTTGGTGGCCTGCATGGGTCTGGGGCCTGCACAGAGTGCCTGGATACTTGGCTCCGCAATCAGCATATGCCCCGCACCGTCCACCTACCTAGCCCCCCACATCAGATTACCCACCTAGCCCCCCACATCAGAGCACCCACGCAGCCCCCCACATCAGAGCACAACCTAGCCCCCCACACCTAACCCCCCACATCAGAGCACCACCTGGCGCCTCCCCATCCCTATGCCCAAGGCCCCCTGCCTGGCATGAGCAAGAGGGGCACGTTCACACTTCACTGAACAGCTAACGACAGCCAACCAGACGGAAGGAGCTAACAAGGGCGCATGGAGCGGAAAGCCACTCAGCACGGCATGAGCATGAGCATGAGCATATGCAGCGGCCTGCACCAATAAACCCAAATGCTCCCGTCACACATTCTGCCTCCGCTGCTTCCCTCCCCCAAACCTTATGTCACACATGCGCCCCTCAACAAGCCCTTGCATACCCCTTGCTCCATCCCCAGATGCTAATACACACATTCATCCATACATCCATACATCAATACAGATACACAAACATGTACACACACCACCTGTCGCGCAGGCACCCTCCTCTCCGTCCTCCTCGCCCACGGAGTTGCAGCTGACCGCGTGCAACATGCGCACCTGCTGGCGCAGCTCCTCCACCTGAAGCCATGAAGACGAGGGCGTGTGTGCATGCTCGTGTTAAACGTGCGTTCGCATGCAGGTGTGTGCGTGCCCAGTGCACGTGCAGCATGCGCACCTGCTGGCGCTTCTCCTCCACCTGAACTTGTCAGACTGCCACGTGTGCTCGAGCTTGTTTTGCTCTGAGTGGGTAGGCGCACACGGGCATGCCCAGAGTGTGCGTGCTTGCAGAGCGTGCGTGCGTGCTTGCAGGCATGGGAGGCGGGCATGCGCACGAGCGTTCCTTTCGATGCGCGCGCAGAGGCGCGGGATGCAAGCGCTCTCATGCATGGCATGCCCCCGGTGTGTGTGGGCATTTTTTCCTCAGTTGCTGGTCTGTGGGCCACAACCTGAGAGGGGTTGCTACCCCTCCATGGTACGCGCCTGCTGATCCTCTTGATTGCTTATCATTTGTCTCCCACTCCCATGCTGGCTTGTGTTCTCCTCACCTGCTGGTTTATTGGCCGCATTGCGAGCTGCTCCTCCACGGCACGCGCGTGCTCCTCCTCTTTTCCCACTCACATGCTGGCACGTGTTCTCCTCACCTGCTGGTTATTGGCCGCATTGCGAGCTGCTCCTCCACGGCACGCGTGTGCTCCTCCTCTTTTCCCACTCACATGCTGGCTTGTGTTCTCCTCACCTGCTGATTATTGGGCCGCATCGCAAGCTGCTCCTTCACGACACGCGCGCGCTGCTCCTCTTTTCCCACTCACATGCTGGCTCGTGTTCTCCTCACCTGCTGGTTAGTGGGCCGCATCGCAAGCTGCTCCTCCACGGCAAGCGCGTGCTGCTCCTCTTTTCCCACTCAATGCTGGCTCGTGTTCCCCTCACCTGCTGGTTAGTGGGCCGCATTGCAAGCTGCTCCTCCACGGCACGCGCGTGCTGCTCAGTGGCCTGGATGGTGGCCCTCAGCCCCTCCACGCGCGCTACCCACATGCTGCCAGATTCTTCCAGCTCCCGCCGCAGGCCTGCAACCTGCGTGCAGCCATGGCCAGGCACAAGGATTGGGCTTCGTGTAAGCGCGTGCCATTCGCAGGAATGGGCGGGCGCCGAGGCCAGAGCACGCGAGCATTTGCCGCTCAACTTCTCATTGATGTGCAGGTCTGTTGCATGTGCTCCCAGAGGCTTGTGCTCTTTGTATGGCCCAGCGTGCTCTCCGTATGGGCCTGCCTGGACGCTCTGCTACATACACCTCTTCAGCTGGTCGTCACAAACACTCCTAGCTAGCCTCGCAGGCGTGCCACATACATGGATGGCGTGCCACACAGATGGATGGCGTGCCACATAGATGGATGGCGTGCCTTTCAAATGGATGGCGTGCCGCAAAGATGGATGGACTTGCTGGAAGCGCTGGTGCTCGCCTTAATGCAGCTTCGAGCCAACACAGCTTCGGTAAAGCTGGTGTGAACCGGGATTGCTCAACCATAGAATTTTGAATTGACAACTTTCAAAGCTTTTTGCTTCAAGCACAAAGAGCCCACTGCCAGCTGCATGGACGGTGCTGCGGGGCGGCGCATCTGCCTGGCAAGTACGGGCCTTCACAAACAAAGTCTGTGCAGGTGAGGAGTAGTGAACACCATGCACCGTCTCTCTCAATGATGACGATGCTTAGAAGGGGAGTGCAGCAGCAGCGGCAGCATCAGCGGCGGCATCATCATCATCAGCAGCAGCAGCAGCAGCAGCGCTTGCCCCTCCGCCGCCTGCATCCAAGCGCAGGGCTCCACAATCACCACCCTCGCTTACCTCCGCCCGCAGCTTTGCAGAGATCTCTCTCTGGGTGTGCAGCTCCTGCCGCATGGACTCCTCTATGTTCAGGGACCCTTGCGCTCGGTCCCCTGCAGCCGCGGCAGCGGACAGGCAGCGCGGCGGCAGCGGGAAAAGGGGTGAGGTTTTGGTATTATGCTAGCCTCAAGACGCTGCAGACTGGCGTGGCGAGTGCTGGCAACAGCAGCCAGCAGGGATGCGCACAGCAGGTCCTGGGGCAGAGGCCCGGCACAAGACCAGCGCACAGAGCTTAGCGCGGCAAGACCAGCACAGAACCATCACACAAAGCTTAGCGCGGCAAGACCAGCACAGAACCATCACACAAAGCTAAGCGCGGCAAGACCAGCACAGGACCATCACACAAAGCTAAGCGCGGCAAGACCAGCACAGGACCATCACACAAAGCTAAGCGCGGCAAGACCAGCACAGAACCATCACACAAAGCTTGGCGCGGCAGGATCAGCACAGGACCAATACACCGAGTGTGCCACGTGGAAAGGCACGGTGCTGCTCTTCCCGCAGAAGAATGGTCACAGGGCCTTGCGGAGGCGCGGTACTGCCGTGCTCATGCACAGAAAGTGCTGCCCCTCTTGAGGCCTTCTGCCCTTCTGTCCAGGCTCAAAAAGGGCAGCAGGTGGACATTACTCTCCCCTACAGACAGAAGTGAGGCTTGCAAGAGGACAGCACGCCGCTGATTCAAAGCGCACGCTGCGCTGGTAGCCTGGTGACTGTTTGTTTGATGGGCGGAAGCACACGCCCATGCACAATGAGGAACACTCCAAACATCTACCACAGGCTATCGCTGACTTCCGGAATGCAGGGGAGGCGCGCCGTAGCCGCCCACCGGGCAGTGCTGCGAATGCATGCACAACCTGCCATGGCTGCCCTGCAGGCTACGGTGCATGTGCACGCGCAAGGAGCCGTGGCCGCCCACCAAGCCGCGCTGCACGTGCATGCACATGTTCACTTGCGGACCGCGCAAGCACCTTGCTGGCACCCCTCCGGCGGTACTGGCGCTCGCTGCTGCTCTGCAGCCGACATCAACTGCTGCTTCTCTCGCTCCAGCGCCATGAGCCGCTCCTGTGCGCGCTCAAGCTCAGCTGTTGCCAGCTCTAGCTCGTGCTGCCGGCCTACCTGAAGCCAGCAAGGAGGAGTGCGCGCCACGAGTTTTATGATGGTATCGTGGTGCTGAGAGGTTGAAAGCCTTTTGTGGAGTTATCCAGGAGCAGCACAGACAAGCACCAGCAAGAGGGTGATCACCCAGGAAGCTCTAAGCCGTGCTACTGGCCTGACTGGAGCCAACAAGGAAGAGTGCGCGCTACGAGTTCTGTGATATCACTGTGGCGTGAGAGGTTGAAGGCCTCAAGCACGATTGAGGTTGGAAAACCTTTCAGATGTGAGCAGGGGCAAGCACAAGCACCGGCAGGGGGCAGACCAACCAGGCAGCTCCAGGCCGAGCTGCCGGCCTGCCTGGACACTGCCTGGACACACACACAAACACACACACACACTTCCTGGCCACAGCATCTTGGCAGCATAGACCCCAAGTCAATGCCTATGCATACCAGACAGACAGATGGCAGCATGCACCCAGCATGCTGACCTAAATTTGCCTCAGATCTCCAGGTCAAGTCTCGTTTCATGAGCCATATCATGAGTCATATGATTCATATGAGTCATATGGGTGCACAAAAGACGGATGGCAGCACATTCTCTGCACACTGGCCTGCCTAGCCTTGGACTTTCAGAAGCAAAACACACCAGGCAGCTGGCGGCATGCACTCAAACAAGACACACTGGTGTACCTTCTCCTCTTCACTCTGTGACTGCATGGCAAACAGCTGGTTCTGGCTGGCATGGTGCAGCTTCTGCATGGCGACAAGGCTGCCCCGCGCCTCCATTAGCATCTCTGTCAGCTGTATCTCCCGCTCTTGCACCTGGAGCAAGGCACAGGCACGCAGGCAGACGCCCCTTCCTCTCTGCCGTGAGAACATAAGTGTAAAGCTGCGCACAAGCACTCGCCCCTCCCTGCTTGTCTCCGCAGAGGTAGGGCTGCTGCTCTGCAGAGGTGGGGGCAAACTTGGCTGCAGGCCGAGTACCTGGCCCTTCTCCGATGTCTGCTGTGCTTTGCCCGCCATGCAAAGTATGCAGGTGTACGGGCACATGACTCATGACTCATGACTCATGACTCACTCCGCAACACAGAGAAAGCACGCATGCGCGTATGATCTTGGCCACATGCCTTGAGTGCACATGCTAGGCCCCTTGTGATTAGGCACCCCCCTCCTGCAGCCCCTGCCACGGCCCGCACATGCACCCCCTGCCAGTCCAGTCCACACCCCGGGTCATGCACAAAGGCGCTCGCTATCAAAAGTCCTGTCCTGAAATTTGGATGGGGCGATCTAGCTGAAGGTCCCCCTTAGAAACCAATCATGGAAAGAAAGCTGCCATGTTTGTCTGCTCCCGTGGCAACAGCAGCCATCAGTGGTCCCTGTGCCTTCTGCAGCCACTGCAGCAACTGCCAACTACTGTGCCCCTGGGGCAATTGTGGCATCCACAGCTCCTGTGGTCAACGCGCCTGACCCCTGCAGCCCCCCACACCAGCACAGCACGCGCGCGCAGCGCATGTTGCAGCGCGCGCCTGCTCCAGTACGCCAAGCGCAAACGCCCAAACATTTCATCCAGCCCTCCATCAGCTGCACCGCCCCACCTGAGCCGCCAGCTAGGTTGCAGGACCCCAGCAGTCCTGGCCCCCCGATCCCCTCATCCCCAACTGCTCCCCCAAGCCTCCCCACCCACCCTATCCCCCTCACTCCCAATTCCCCTCTCTTCC
>LKMJ01002183.1_pt1 | contig 17825 bp, 26 predicted proteins | sample 643391 | NCBI WGS metagenome assembly LKMJ01 (sample SAMN04112250, study PRJNA286221) | soda lake metagenome | biome: soda lake; feature: Kulunda Steppe; material: water; isolation source: sample PL-Br10 brine of Picturesque Lake | place: Russia: Kulunda steppe | collected 2010-07
CGTCCTCTCTCTCTCTCTCTCTCTCTCTCTCTCTCTCTCTCTCTCTCTCTCTCTTTTCAGCCTGACAAGCAGGTTCAGCGCTGCATGCAGCTGCTGTTGGATGTACTCACACTGGACTGTATTGGACTGGACTGGCTTGGGCGCTGCCACGCCTGTTGCCCCCCAAGGGCCAGAAGGATATACTCCCTGGCGTAAATGTTACAAGGTCGCTAGGAGCAAACAAGGTATTACTGCGAGTTCTTTAACGTGCTCAAATACAGCTATACCTGAACTGACAATGGGATCAAATACTCAGCCAACTGACTCAACAAACCTCCGGGTCACAATGCAGCATAAATCTGGCACTGCACTTATCTGGCGTGACACCCCCTAAAAAAGGAGAGAAAGTGTAGCTTTTGCAGAGCAAGACCAGGAGCAATAAAAATAACCTGGGCTCCGACTTGGGAGCCAGAACTTTCAAATGAATGGAAGAGTCTCAAAAGAAGGGTTCTGAATGAATCCCAAGTACAAGCACCAAAAGATAGAAGCTGTGTCACAGCTGCTGTGATAACCTGGAACGCCAAGGCTTTGACCTTCTAACCCATAACTGGACAATCAACCAACAGAAAAATGCAAAGTCTGGATCAGAGATATCAATCTAAATGCTCAAGTCAAGCTGGCAAGGACAGAAGCCCACCGCATTGATACAGAAAATTCTGTAAGCCCGACAAACTATGCCACTCTTCCACAAGTCTCAGATGCTACAAGGGCTTGTATTTACACCCCTGAGGAAAATGTGTAGGTATGCTAAGCACTAAGCTATACAATCTAGCAAATGCCTTCCACCTTGCACAGGACTCAGACAAGTCGTGCCTCCACCCAAAGACCTGAAATCTGAATAAGTCAGTCTCCTTTCTTACAAAAAGGAATGCACCTCGAAGGTTCATAAATGAATAAGTCAAGAAATAAAAGACTCACACATGCGAGCCTTACCCAACCACATACTTAAAGCACTACAAGCATGAGCTATGGTGACCAAGGATAGATCATCGTCCAATGTAAGCTATGGCTCTACATTCATAGAGGTGTGGGGCCAAAGGAAAAGAGATGGTTTTTGGACCCTATTTGAATCTTTTAGCTGCAAAATTCACCAGCTTCTCGGTATGCCACCTTCACTACGACGAAAATGTCATGCTTGACATGATGCGCCATGCAATCTACTCATATCTTTCCACTAAAGTGCCACTGCAACTCTTCTGCTCTTCCCAAATTGGAAGGGCCTTAATGCAAATGCTTACATGCAGATTCTTAGAGGGCACCCAGACCATTGTATTATCCTTGGCACTTTTCCCCAGACATCAGTGACCTATCGCAGGCAAGATTTCAGGATTGGAAACAATGCAAGCACTCCAGCTCCTCAATGGGATCTTGAAATAATTGCTGTATGGAATAAAGAAACACAGCACAAACTTGTTTGATAGGAAGCCAAGGTGGTATGCAGCCTTGACTAATACCATACCCAGGGCAATTCTTCAGCCATGCCCACATCCACCTACACAGCATGCGGCTAAACTAATCATGACAACAAGATCATGTTGGAAAAAACTGTAAGACAGCTTTAAAAAAAGTCCTAGATTTATTACTACAGCCCCTAGCCTCACAGCACTCACGAACAATGATCTAAGACTGAAGGTTCCAGACTGACGTCTGTGGGCAGCCGCTGATGGTAGTTGCCTGACTTATAAAAGTAAACAACGCATTGGAGCAGGAGTCTTTATGCCTGACACAAACAGCCGTCTATGTTAACCCTGACGGAGTTGGGACAAGCAATACCATAAACAGAGCAGAACTGACTGGCATGGCTTCTGCACTAAGGGCAATGTGGTCTCACATAGCCACAGATAGTGTCTATTCTCTATCTCAGAAACGGAATCAGCTCTTGTATCCTGAATTACATAAGAAGCACACACACACATGTCAGACTCTTGGAGCAAATCATCTCCATGATCAGCGAATCAGACACTCCCATTAAATTGTAAAAAGTTAAAGCCCACATTGGTGTGGTTGGAAATGAGTCTGCCAATGCTATAGCAAAACATGCTGCTCTCCACAACTATGGGCATGACGGAGCATTGCACCATCATCATCTTACGGCAATCCTTTCGCCCATATATACTGGCAGAAGAGAAAAACAAGACTACCTACATTATAACTAGAACCAGCCTTTCTCCGCTACAAAACATCAACGACAAACTAAAAGCTCACATGAGCAAGCATCACAGACTTGAAGATTCTAATACAGACTCGGTGTTATTAAAAATCCTTCCAGTTAGAAAATTAAGGGTTTTTAATAACACCGGTCGGAGTTTAAACCCGGTGTTTGCAAACACGATGCGTTTACAATGCTCACCCTTTTCTCTTCTCCTTGCTTGCTTTCCAAGCCTTCTAAGGCCACAGGATTATTGCCAGAAGAAATTATAAGCTTTTTTTGGGTTTCTCCCTTGCGAAAAACTGGTGTGCAAAAAAGGACCAGTTTTAAAAAGCGCATTTGCAAACCACCCCTGGGGGGTCGTTAAAAATTAAGGGACCGGTGTTTTGTTGTTCCATTTAAACACCACTTCAAAAAAAAAGAGGTGTTGTAAACATGCTGTCAGGCTACTACAACTATCGGAGGAAACTGCTTACGTCCGTGAATCTTACAACAAGCAATTCCTTTTGGAAACAATGCAAGAAAATGTATCTCAGAAAAGTAATGACATAAAATTCAGAACGGGCACTCTTTACACTCAGAAACTGGCCATCTCTTTAGCAGAGCCACTAGTTCATTGTGCCCGTAGTGTCATCAGCCAGACGGCTTTCCATATGCTTTCTGGCTGTCAGAATGCTTCAATTTAAAACATGGTGACTGAAAGACATAGAAAGAGAAGAAAAGAAAAAACTATCTTTACTGCCTACGTAGGCAGTGAAGCACCCCCTACATCAAATAAGGAAAAAGAGTCACCAAGGGCCTAAGCACCGTATGAATCTTCCACCACCAAAGAAAATAAGAGAAGTCAGTGGGGATCATGGGGATGACTAGCAATACCCCATTCCTGGTCTTGATGATTATTTGTGGCAAAAGTTTTCTCAGAGCGCGTCTGGTACTAAAAAGTTTACAAGCATACTGAACCGAATGAGCATGAAGCTTCACAGCAAGCTTGGTGGCTTTCTGAGGATCAAGACCAAGACGTTTCAGAGGCTCTATACTTTAAGGGCTGTAGATGGTACCTCCCACTCCCAAAAGGTTAGTGTGAAGGCTAACATTGGCCGCAGCTCAGCGAAGGTGTTGACAGACCACGCCGTGCTGGTGGTGAGCTGCTTCAAGCTGGCTCCTAGCCTGGTATCCTCACAGTACTTGACCTCAACAAGATGGATGTGCCGCTGCTTGGGTGGGAGCTGACTGGGGCTCCGGACTCTGGATGGAGGCTGGTAGGCTGTTGCTGTTGCTTAGAGCCCCCTATCCCCTACACCCTATGCTAAACAAAATGGTACCCTGCCCTACTTCTTAATGCATACCTAGGGTGGACATCTGTTAATTGTTTTGCTTTTTTAGTAGGCATTTCAGTTACTCGTATAGCATCTGGGCGGCAAGTAGTAAGTCTTTGCTTAGAAGGAAACCGGCGAGGGATGAGCCATTCTGGGACGGTTCTGTTGGTAGATCCTACGGGGATTTTTAGGTTTTGTAAGGCTAAGCGGTCTTTGCTGCCAATATCCATTTGAACAAAACATCCCCCCAAGGAGCCTGCTTCTATAGCTTTGATCATGAGTCTACATGCAACGTTGTGGCGTTCAGTAATCATACCAGTGATAATCTGGTGTTGACAACCTGATAGAATGTGTAGGGCACTGTCTGAGTAATGACAGAGGGGGCATAGAAGACTGGTCGAGGTCATGCTTCTGATTGAAAAGGGCACCTGTGCGGTAGTGGAAAAATGTTTTTTCTTCATCTTGAAGGAAGCTTTGTCCAGAAAGCGTTGTTGATGTCTTTGTGGGCTAAGGGAAGTAAACCTTTGTAATATGAGTAGTAGCCAGTTGTAGGGTTTGCATGTCCAAGTTTATGTTTGGAGTGCATATGTGTCTTAAGAGTATCATATAGATTTGAGAAATAAGTGAGCTTTGGGGTAGGTAGGTTGGAGGGCCTTGAGGATGCTGAAACAGAGGGGATGTCCTCTTTGTATGCAAGCCAGGTTATGTTATAAAAAGGGTTGCCATTAATGCCAGTGCATGGCATCCCTGTGTCTGCTAGATTTGCGTCCACTTAAGTTGCTTGATACCTGGCCACAGCATCTGCACACTCATAACCAGCAATACCAGCGTGAGATTTGACTTTAAATAGGTGCACAGGGTTTGGTGAGTTATGTATAATTTGCATGAGTATCTTCAAAATATTCCCGTGTACGTGATGGCGGTGAAGCTCAGGGTACAACAAGTGTTTCCTGATTTGGTGGAGAGACGAGAGGCTGTCAGTGGCAATACGTGAGTGGCCATGAAGAATGGCGGCTGTGATTGCAGCCAATTCAGCTCTGTTGATGGTGTTTGTAATGCCCATACCATTTTGTTCAGCAAAGCTGGGATTAGAGGTAGCAGGGTGGTATGTGCCTGCACCTGTCACTTATTTACCTTGGTGAATCTGGCAGCTACCATCTGTGTATGCCCACTCTTTCCAGTCAGGAACTTTTTTGGCTAAGTGTGGGCTGGATTTTGTTGGGAAGAGTAATTCTTGACTGTGGTTGAGAGCATGTATGTGTCGGTAATCTAGTGGAAGGCATTACATAGCTTCCAGGCTTATCATCAACACCTTGAGCAAAGGCGATTTTGGAGGAAGCATCATTTTCACAGGTTTTGGAAGGAAGCACAGATGGCTCAACAAAGTCTGGTCTTGCCGGCACATGTAGCCAACAGGACTTTACCCCAATGGCTTCTACCAAACCTTTCAGCAGATGAACTACGATCCTGCTCTAGACCATATGCTTTTTGTATGCTGCCAGTTGGACCAAAAATGGCCATCAAAGAGACATACAGGCTATACACCCTTTGCGCTGGGATGTTTATTTTGAAGTCAAATATTGTGATGACACACGACCAGAGCAACAACTAGCAAGAGCAACTGAACAGCATATTAGATGGAAACATGCCCTCGCACAGCGATGCCACAAAGTAAGCCTACATAGCATCCTGATTGGAGTGATGGGAACCACCTACAAAATTCATACTGAGCTACCCCTCAGTAAGCTTGGCCAAGACCAGTGTAAACTAACAAACTCACGCTTGATCAAAACACTTATTTTGTTCAACGCAACAAAAATCATGAATACAAGTAAGAGGTTGGAAAATAGCACGGAAAGAACACATGGCTCATTAATGAGAAATATTTGAGAACCCTCCCGACCTCCAAATTAATCATTATAATGACCACATTCCTAGTTTGATGGTGAAGATTTTTAATGCTTGCACCAGCTGTAAACTTCTTCCATAATTCACGCAAACAGGGGTTACCCTATCGGCATATGTCTTTCTTTTTTCTTTTCATATGTAGGCGCATTGCTGTGCAAGGGCGCTCTGCAAGGGCGCTGGCTTGTAACTCTAAGCAATGGGGTGCATCAACCTCGAATTGGGGCAGGCACAACTCAGCATTGCTCTCTGAAGCATTACAAGCATCAGCTGCTGTGTGAATTTCTTATCAGAAAATTTGAGTATTTTTTGAAATAAATTGATTTAGCTTGAAATATAGTATGGAGGAAGGGGACATGCCCTGTCCATTGAGGAATGGGAATTGCTCTGTCCATTTTGGAATTAAGTTATAAATACACAGAAACCCGGAAAGATGGACAAGGAGCCTTCGCCCGAGATGCAGCAGTTCTTGGCGCGCGAGAGCCAAATCGCGCAGGTGCAGCAGATGATCTCAACGCTTTCAGACGTTTGCTGGGACAAGTGCATCTCTTCACCGGGAAGCTACTTATCGAGCAAGGAGACCGCTTGCCTGGACAACTGCGCCAAGCGCTTTGTGGAGACCACGCAGTTCATCCTGCAACGTGCCAGCCATAAAGCTAGTGAGGCTTCTGGATCCAGCTTTATGTGAGCAGGGTGGCCTTCAAGTAGGACAAGAGCCCCCAATGGCTGTTGAATGCGCATGCTCTTGGGGTGGGGTCCTCTACTGGTTGCAAAATACCTGGACAGGAACTAGCTTGTTGAAGTTTGACGGCTGTGACTGAGAGATGCCTAGAGATCAGCCTGCTGTGGAGCGCTGACAAGCTCGTGGCATGAGAGCATGCAACCCACAATCTGACTTGCTCTCACCTTGATTGCAATCTCAGCTGAGATCCTGCACCAAGTAGCTATGTCCATGTCTCACGCCCATACCGTTCAGAATGTGTTTCTGTGCAAGCGCAACGGATGTTTCTGACATGAGAGCACCGCAGAGCATGGAACTGGTGTTTGTATGCGATGTTTGTCTTGTTAGGCAGATGCATTTGATAGTCTGGGAATGGTCAAAAACATAGGGGTTGTAGAGGCTTGTGGTGCTCTCAACCCCCACCCTTTTAAAGTTTCGTGTCTTGCTGCACGCCAAGCAACCAAGCAAGGGAAACTTGCATAAGGTAAGGGTCTTATACAACATACATGAGAACAAAAATTTTGAAGGCTGTGTAAAGCACTTCCTCCATCTATCAAGGAAAAGCCGGCCTCCAGAGACAGATTCTAGGACCGCCTGCTTGAACCATGGGCATGCGCCGTGCTATGCCTGGCAAAGATCTCGACTCAGCAGCCTTTAAGCCCAACAAACCATGCCACACTCCCACAACTTGAAGTCTCGGTTATTAGACAGGCTTGTATCACTCACAATGAAAAATGTGTAGGGATGTTGAGCATTGAGCTGTTTCAGAAAATAGCCAATATCTTCCATCATGCACGGGATTCAGACTACACAATCACTGATTGTGGCAGGTCATGCCTCCACCCAAAGACATAATTTCAGACATGTTTCCTCTCTTTGAAAAAGGATGCACTTTAAAGGTACACAAACAAACAAGTCAGAGTTAGACTAGGCTAGGTCAAACTACAAGTATTATAAGGGGCTTACAAGAAAAAAAGGTCTTCAGGCAGGAAGTGAGACTGCTAGCCTACTCATAAAAAGTAATAAGTGCATGAAGGAAAAAAATTAGCTTGCTGTTCTTCTGGCTCAGAAATGCAGACGCATTGTGGAAACCTGTGGGAAGAGACAGAGACGCATAAGTCCTGTGGAGAGAGACCAATGGTGGCACATGTGGATGGGTACAGTGGAAAAGGACATGCTGCTCATCTTTGTCATGCCGAATCACTGTCATGAACAATTCAGCGTTTCGGGAACATGATCTGTACAAAGATGACGGGGCGGTGAGGAGAGGCAGTCTCGCCCGTCCAGAGTAGCCTTAAAACATGCTACAAAGGTTGTCAATTCAACTCTGTACGCACTGGCTGGATCTGTGCCGGGGCATATGATGATGATGCCACCCATCCACATCCCATAGGCGCCTCTGCCTCTCTGCACACATCCTTACTCAGACACAATCAGGCTCATGTTAAATGGGGACACCAGGCCCCTGGCCGGGCAGCCAGCACCTCTGGGAATAATTAATGGAAGGGCAAGATCCAGACACAACAACAAATATAAACTGACCAATTAAACGCAAATGGACAGTGATACTGATTCGGCAGTAACACTTATCTGGCACGACATCTTGGACATCATTTGCATTGCACAAGTCACAAGCTGGGCAGGTATTGTGATTCCAGGTCACTGTTTGAAACTACAAGGATAAGAGGATATGGCCTTCAGTCACAAAGTGCAAGTGCTAGCCTGCTAATAGAATGCAAACAATTCATGTCGGAAAATATTTCTTGCTTTTGATTAAAAAAGGACGCACCAAGAGGTCCTCTTTCATCTTTCAATGAATCAAAACTCTTAGCAACAACGAATCTCCAGGCCCAGATGGCATGGTCAAAAAGGTGCTCAGAATGCTACCTTGTGACATCCAAAACACCTTTCATGAACTCTTTGCCAAAATGCAGGCAACTCGTATCACCCCTGTCTTTTGGAAGACCAGCTTGTAGACAAGAATAAGGGAGCAGAAACTGAAGTATCATCCTACAGACCCATAGTGTTAGCAAACACTATATGCTCTGGACCCGCCTGGTCACCCTTTACGAATAGGCCAAAGCACACTCCCTGCTCAGCGCGACATAAGCTGGCTTCCGCAACCAAAAAGATACCATACACCAGCTCCAAAATTATATTATGAGCCTTGAAGATTCGAAATTCTCCAATAAGGATGTTTATGCTCTGATACTTGATTTTACATCACTATTCAACACCACAGACCATGATAGCATGCTCAGGATCATTTATGACCTTGGCCTCCCTACTGATGCCATTGACACAGTCAAGAACCTCTATGAAGATGCCACTACACAAATCAAGTTACCCTCTGGAGATAGCACCAAACAAATACCAGCTGAGGTACCATCTAGGGTGACACTCTCTCCTTTTCTCTTCCTTCTCTACATGGAGCCGCTCCTGAGATGGCTCCATGTGGGAGGATGCCAATACAGGCATGGCTGCATTTCATACCAAAATGCTGCAGGCACATCTTACCAGTATCTTGAGCAACGGACCGTTTGAGACCCTCTACTCTGATCAGGCAGTACTGATTATCTCTGGCAGCAAGACAAAAGCCACTGGCATACTTTGCAGTCACCCTCCTAAAGATAAAAATGGCTTGACGCCCTCTCAGACCCTGCCATCAACTCAAGTAAAAAAATAGAAGTGCAGAAGCAAAAGGTTCAGCTCCTAGCCTCGAACCTTTCTTATGTCTTGGAGGTGAACTCACCATGTATCTCAACTGGAAACACCAAATTCAGCGCATGACTGGTAACCTCAGATATAAACTGGAAGCCCTTAGTGCCTCCTACGCCTCCCCACGCCAAACTCTGAAAATCATTTATACATCATTCCCAGCCTTGCCTATGCATTTGCCGTAAAACCCTGCGCCCCATCAGACTTGGTAATTATTATCATTATAGATGATCTGGGATAACGTGATAGGCAGAACTATCAAGCATGAACTTAATTTCTGGAATAGCACCGCAACTGCCATGATTCGTGAAGATACATCCAATTACGGCCTCGGAGCACCTTCCATATCTGTCGAATTCCACAGACGCCTGGCCACGGCCCTCACTTTAAGCCTAGAGGATCCAACCAGACACAGGAATGTCACCTTCAACCTTCTAAACAAGCAAATAGCTCATCTCACTGACCTTTCTGATTCCTTTCTATCCACTAGAGAAACTGATCTCCACATCAAACGTCTACTTGATTATTCGCACGCCAGCTACTTAGAACTTACTCCAGCAAGCTGCTCCTCATGAAGCATGGAGAGAAAATAAGCAAAGCTCTCTCCCTCCACAAATCACCTCCACACACCCTCTCTAATCTCATCAACTGCATTATGCTACCCCGAATGAGCCTCGGAGCACTTATTAGACTGGCCGGCGTTGTTAATCTTTCCCACTCAGAAGAACTCACTTCTATCAGAATCCACAACGCTTTTGGCGAACAAAAACACTCAAGCCGGCATCCTTGCCGTCTACCGCAAAATTAACAATACACTCATCAGTGGACTAGTTGTCTCTTACTTCAGTGGAAAACATTCATCCCACTACCTGTAGAAAAAAAAAGAAAGAAAAAGAAAGAAAAACTACGCAAGTAGCAAAAAGCTCCTCACATCAATTAAGGAATAGGGGCCTGTATGCAACCTCAGACAGATAACATACCAGCCACTCAAGCAGTGACTCCACCACAGTTTCGTTTTGCTACCCACTACAGACATGAAGTCACCGGACGCGGTATTCCTTGTGCTTTGATCCCTCCATCTACATCTGATATCAACCATGGCAATGCAGAATCAATGCAAACAGACCCATGACAACAACACGCAAGCCAACCTGGAACCTTGCCTCACACACAAGAAATCCACCCAGAACCCACAGACATTGCAGATATTTCACCCAAAACAGTCAACGTATACCCCAACCAACCAAACTAGGCACAGAGCGAAATAGCAATTGAGCATAAAGAAAATGGACCTCCCAGCAACAGGGCTCGTTCAAAATTTCCCTTAAGATCCTCCACCCAACGCTAGCCATCTAGGTGCAACTATACTCTTAACTCACACTTGAGACGGCAGCTACCCCAAGCTGTTCCATCGATAATTCAGCTAGCTCATGCTGGCACCCAAGGTACGCCTGAAAATACACAACAGCATGATGAAACTCCCAGCAAAAGGACACGCTCTTTAAGCTCTTTAAGGTGCAACACTTGTCCAAATAATATGGCCCCCCACTCACTTCCTGACACACCCCCTACACAACAGTTAGCTCATTATGCACATGTTGTCCACACAACCCTGAGCTGCGGTATGCAATCAAGTACCTCCAAGCAAAAAAGAAGAAGACTCCTCTAGCTCAACACAAATTTGGAATGCCCAGGTCCCCACACCCAAACTCTATACCCAGCATCCATGGCTCATGCGCTTTGAAACTGTAAGAGGAACAAAGCTCGCTCACTTAGTTCCTCAAATGCTGCCAACACCATCTACTTCTACAGCATGGAAGTAGTTTCCATAGACGACTGCAGAGTTGTCCCAGTCAGAGACCAAGTCTAGAGACAATTCTGGTTGGGAACCCCACCAACAGAAGCAATACCATGCCAAGTTTGCGCCCATGATCATAGAAAATTGGGCACTTCCTATCTTCAAAAAGGCAGGCTGCACACCTAAGAATATTGATTCTATAGCCCGCTCTGCCATTGAGTGTGCATGCTGTGAAATTTGCTTCTATAATTTTGGCCTTCAGCCTGAAACAAATCTACCCCCCTTCAATGACATGTACGTTTGTGAGTTCTGCAAACAAGCCTACCACTGGGTATGCCTCAAGAACACTGGCTGATACGTACATCTCAGGCCGAGCCCGGGCACAACCAGCACCAAAACCAGGGCATCCCCAGCCTCAGGGAACTCATAAACCCCAGGTTCACACACCTGCATGCGCAGGGAAGCAGGCACAGGGGCACTCACGACCATAGCTACGGTACCCTATAGGCCTATAGGGCACATCGCATGGGACAAAACTGGCCAGGGTTTACAGGTGCACTTGGATTGATCAGCGAGCTTGTGCCGGTATGGCACCTCATAATGTTCTCGAACACGCATGGTGTCTGCGCAAGCGACAGCCTTGCCGTGTGCGTTTGCAGACCGAATTCGAAGGGTCCGTATACCACACGACTTCTGCACGACGCCGCACCCCGAAGGTTTCCGCCCGCAACGTGTAGTCGACGCTCGAGCAGTTGAACGGCGTTATGGAGTCGGCCGCCAGCTCGTTCAGCACATCCGTGATAGACGCTTCGGATGAGGATGAGCCTGACCTCTCTCTGCCCACAGCAGACCGACTTTTCGACAGTCTTAAAAGACAAGGCTTTGACATGTCTGATAAGCCTAACCTAGGATACAAAAGTTGGAGAAAGAACTGCAAAATGAAGTCACCTTCAATATCTACCCCACGAATCCACAAGTAGACATACAACCTACGAAGAGTTGTGAGTTATGGATTGCAATGTCAAATACAAGCCCATAGCCACCACTGAGCAGCCCACCCATCACACTGATCCTCCATCCCTTATTTTCCCAGAAATCTACTCATCAAGAGTGGCTTTGTATCTACAGCACAGATGGTAAATGCCTGGGCATTTACCATGATTGCACCTGGACGTCTAAGCGTCCTTCATACAGCCTTATAAACAGCCAAGCTTAAGGTTTACACAACAACATCACACCCGCAGCTGGGAGCTTTGCTTCAGAACTGCTAGTGACTACTTGCCAGGAAAATCTTTTGCCACCACACAGGCACCCTTTTTAATCAAAAACATGGTGTCTGCTTTAAAAAGTTGACCCTGTCAGCAAGCAGATAGTGCTCTTCATATCCTTTCAGGGCGTCAACACAACATCATTTCTGGAATGATTGCAGAACGCCATAATATTGCCTGCAGGCTCATCATGGAAGCCATTGGTAAAGGCTCTCTAGCAGGATGTTCTGTCCTTATGGATGCCGGCAGCACTGACCGTTTGGCCCAACTGAACCTTCAAATTCCTGAGCATGCTAATAATCGGACATTGCCTAGCTGGCTTTTTGATGCCCGTTTACCTGTCAGAGATAGGCTAAGCACCAGTCGCCCTGATGCCATTCTGGTTACTCCATACCCATTAAATCCAAACCACCTGATACTCCTCACTTACAACAGGTGCAGCACACTAGATCTCATGGAGAATATTACGCAGAGCTCACAACCTCAAAGCTAATAAGAGGGCGGTACACCTGATAGAGGTCAAATACTGTGAAGGCACCAGGCCTGGTGACAAACTGGAGGCCTCTAGCAAACAACACGAGACTATGCAGGCGCTTGAAAGCCAAAAAGGTTACACTCCACACCAACCTTCTTGGTGTAGGAGGTTCAATCTATACCTCCAACACTTTGCGCCATCTTAAAGAGATCGGCCTTGATTCGCAAAGAAACCACAATTCTCCCCTCAAATTGCATGCTCACTCCGTACATTATGATCACAAACTATCTACAACAAGACGCGCAATAAAAACAAAAAGCTTGCAAGGCTTTAGTCTGGAGCAGGAGGCCAGCCACCCTCCAGATCCCCACTAGTTATCTTTTCCATCGGTGAAGGACACACAGCATCTCGGGCCAACGTGTCTCCTTTTCCTTTATTGATGCAGGGAGCGTCTTGCTGCCTGTGTAGCTCTTCTTTGTTTTTCTTTTCTTTCAAGAGATGGGCACATTTCCTGCAGAGAGGCCACCTAGGTGTGAACAATGGAAGATGGCATGCTGCTCATCCTGGATAGTATTATTTGCCTCACAACGGTTGCAATTTGGGGAAGGCCTGTGATTCTAAGTGGCTGTCTCATAGCAAAGAGTGTGTACACGGAGCTAGGTCAAATAGCATAGCTGTTTATGCTGAACATGGGCAGCTCAGCTGGCCATCACCAAGCCAACAATAATCTAAGGAGTACTCCAATACTACTGCCAAGTCAGTCACAGTATTCTGCCCTTAGTTTAACCTCACACCACAAGGTCTGGTCCACTAGACAGGACATCGTGCCACACAATATCACATTCCAACACTCCCCCTTGGAACATGTACTGGTGTGCACACAAAGCAGGTACACACCACACGCTTCCACTGCCTCAAGGGTTTGCATGTGAAAAAGGCACACGCCAAGTCTACACTGTTTGTCTCACGCGAACAAGGTTCACCAGCCTGTTCGGCCACTCATGCACCAAAAACATTGTCCTCTAGTGGTTGGCTAATGAACTCTCGTAGCCTGCTCGAGCCACTTAAGAGGGAAAGAGGTGTAGGTGCTTGGTTTGCAGTTTTGCCAGATCTGGACTCGGGCAGTCTACTACTAGTAGTACTAGACTTCTCTCAACCTCAAGGAGGAGGACATTCTTGATATTGTACACAGTGCCAGCTGTGTTTAGTGCAAATTATCAGCTAATAAGGCACTCTGTTATGTTGTTGATGGAGTCTGACATCCAGGTTGTTGCTGGAGAGCTCGAGTCTGAAATGGGCGCTTGAGAGATGGTTTGGGACAAAGTCAAAGCTAAGAAGGGAGAGTTGGCTTAGATGCACATTTCGGATCGCCCCACCAACCAGCCCGACTCCCAATTGGGACACCAAAATGTTGGGAACCCGGGTGCAGAGCATTTGATATGTCTACATCACTCTGCTGGAGACAGAGACACGCGGGTCATGAGCTGTCACCGTCCTAGCCGTCCACAACACACACATTCTCGTCCCCAATGTCAAGGACGCACTTCTCAAAGGCCATGGCGAGGGGAGGCAGGTTTCTAAGGGTGTACCAGCGCCACCAGAATCTGCAGCAACAGTAGGTGCACCTCTTGGGGTTGTGCAGGTTCTGGTCCAGGGGTGCCAGGTGGATGCTGATGCGTGCCAGAGCCAATGGTACGCACAATGTTTGCCCATCGTGCTTGCATAAATCCTAGTAATGATGTTTTTGCTAATTATGGCATTCAAGCTGTACAAAATTCAATGTTTTAGAAGGTGAAATTGATTTATGGGGCAGCACAGGCTACCCGCGATCGCCAACAGGCTACGCCTGAACAGAGGTTTCGATTCTGCCTGGTACAGTGACTTCCATTACGCACATCTCTTGCAAAAAGACTGGATACTTACGCGGAGTGCACAGAGCCTGGTGCAGCGCGCCAGTAGATCACGTCCAAAGGAGAGGCTCACCCTGTCTCAGCAGCTACAGCTCTTGGAGGCTCTCAGAGCTGCCAGGGCTGAAGGCAAGGTGTGCGGAGGGCGTGCGCTGAGTCAACGAGGCTGCTATTATGTTCATCTGGCTTGATATCACCATGCAAAGCCTCTCTTGCTTTCTGAGAGCAGGCCATGGACGTGCAGACAGCTGCTGCCCAAGCTGTGGCAGCCTCCACCTCAGGCCAAGCACAAGGCCTGTCAATGTGTGACTACCCAAACTTGCGAGTGGGGCGCATCTTCACTCAGTACCTGCCTTATAAGTCAGTGGTCAGCACCTTTAGCTACAGCGTGCCGGAGCAGGGTCCTCAAAACAAATATGGTGCGCCCGCGCCACAGTGCATGAATCGCACTTGTCTTCAGTGTGCAAAGCTGTTGATGCTAGGCTCTATTCTTACTTAGCATTGGTTGAACCATGAAAACATACGTCTTCAGGTGACACAAGCAGGGCCAAGCATGCTTCCACGTGTGCTGCGTTTGCTCTCTCCGTATCGGGTTATAAATCAACCAGACTAGTTTCATTGTGTCTATCTATCGATGGACCCTTAGTGCTTGCATGTGATGGCAGGAAATCCCTTCAACGCCTGACAATCCCAGGCAGACATGAATTTGGGTCATATTCATGGTTGCTTCCTGTGTCTTGCAGGGCTGCTCCCCCGGACCCAAGAACGCCAAGTATCTGGCGGGAGGAGTGGGAAGTAGTAGCTAGTGGCAAACATCTATTGGCAGAGGAGGCGTCAAGCCCCTCCCACAGAAAGGGAGGCCATGGAATGGCTGTTAATCTGCAGCTACAGCACTCCAAGTTGCGATATCACAAAAAAAGCCTGTCATCTTCACAATTCCTTCATATATTGCACGTGAAGGAGCACTGAGCGTCAGGTTGCCTGCCTTTTCTTGCTTGCAGCCGGCTGTGAGATTTTAAATCTCCAAGCCACAGGGCCATCATGCAGGCTTCCAGTTGAAGTGTGTGTGTGTGCGTGTGTGTGTGTGTGTTGAATTTCAGCAGCATGCCCAATGGCTGCAGTACTTGTGTGCATTCTTGATCATTGTGCGTCTGCTCCACGAGCAGCTCTGGCCTGCTTCTGAGGAAGTGCTACTGGATGTACACCAGTGGCGCATGCTGTGCTTCATAGCTGTGGTTTCCGCAGCATGCGGTTGCCGATGAGCATGAGCTACCTGTTCAGCCAGGAGGGCGTGGCTTGCTGGATCACCACGCATTTGGCAAGGCAGATATGTGCACCTGTACGGATTTCATGCGCATTTGGCCATTGGAATTTGGCACATGCGTTTGTACATTTAGTATGGCCATGCTTTTTACCAAGGCAAACCCCTGTACAGTTTGTCTCCTGGGTTGTCTTTATGATGGTGGCTACGAGCATCTTGCAAGCTGTTTGCATCTTTTAGCTGCTGTTTTTTTTCTAGTTCTTAAGTGCTTTGTTAGTTGTGGCTTTATAGGTTATACCATAAACGCTTCCTTGCCTTCCAGGCATTCGCGCTTCATTTCTGGGCCTTGGTCTTGCATGCTTTGGCTGAGCTTCTTTGTTCGACAATCACACTGTAGTTGGCATGCCCCATGCTGTGTAGCTATTGAATCCTCACCAAGTTGTGGTTTTGAGTACGAAGCTAGGGCCAGGCGCAGCCTTTGTTCAGCATACACAGCTTTGTACCCTTTTCCAAATGTTTTTCCAGCAAGGATTACGTAATCCTTGGTGTATACACCAGGATGTCTAGCACGCGCATTACAATGAAGACAAGTGGCCTGCTTAAAGCACTCGGTTTTCGTCTGTTGACGAGTGCTTTAAAAAGTTCCGCATATAAGCTGGTGAAGGTAAGGAGAGGGTCTAATAGCAGTATCTGCCGCGCGAGGGCAGCTTATCAAAGCTATTCTGGCTCCGAGGCAAGCAACAGAAAAACACAATTATCCGCTACTAGCTATGCATTGGCCTCATGAGGGTTCAAACAGACACAATTTAATTCGAAATCAAAGCTGCACTGACAGAAGAGAACAGAAATGAAAAACTACGCAAGCTGCAAAAAGCTCCTCACATAATTAAGGAGAAGGGGCTACAAGGTTCACAAGGATAAGACCTTCAGTCAAGAAGCGCGACTGCTAGCCTGCTCGTAAAGAATATCAGTGCATGAAAGAAGAAACAAGGCTTGTCGTTTTCCCGGCCCAGAAAAGCAGACACACTGTTGAAGCCTGCAGGAGGAAATAGGGACGCATATGTCCTTCGGAGAGAGACCACGTGTGGATGGGTGCAGTGAAAAAGGATGTGTTGCTCATCTTGCACATCATTAGTATTACACGAGTAGGGGAAGTATTGTGAATCCAGGTCACAGTTTCGATTCGTAGGGTGTGGACAAGAAGTCTTGACAGATCTGAAGCGAGCCACGCTGCGAATAACACCACAATGAAGATCAAGGAGCATGTATCAAGGAAGTGTGTATGGCGAGTGTGTGACCAGGGCCCTTTTGGTCGGAAGGGCGCACCATTGATGGTAAGTGGAGCGTCACGCAAACGGTTTGCTTTTGCGCTCTCGTGGATGCCTATTAGAATAAGGTGTCCAATAATCCAAGTGCCTCTCCCTGAGGTCCACAACAAACCAACCAAGATCAATGGGCTCACAATTCAGCAGCCTTTCCTTGAACAAGTAGGATTGTGTGAGACCGTTCATTGCAGAAAGGATGTTGGATGACCAACAATCATTGCACCGTGAGCTCAGTTGCATGTCAGCTTCAAGCTTACAAGTTGTAAGATCTATCTCGCAGTGGAGCTATTGCTTAGGTTTAAAGCATTGTATAGCCGCACTGCTGCCCGGGACCAGTTGAACTATAGAGGCCCTAGACCACCCTCGCGTATGACGCACCATGAAGGGGTTGTGTCCTTGACCATCAAAATCCTTTTGAGCACCGTCAGCAGCCATTCTAGTATCAGATTGTCCATTTCTTTGCCCTGTCGTAAAAATGGGGTGGCCCAAACCTGGCTTGCATTCATACCAGCATGAATTGAGTACGTTTTAAGCCATCTTTTGGTGTTAACAAGGATGTCCCCTCTTCCCTCTGTAGCTTGCCATCTACTTGAATGACATTGATAACATTACAGTGCCACTCTTAAGCAGACCCTTCGTGCAGACCTGAAGCTGGTGCCTCGGGCTAAAACATCTTGGGCTTCGGATATTTTACGCGCCTTTGAGGGATTGCGAGGCTGTGACACTAATACACAAGCTTTCCTGCAGGGGCTCCCTATTTGTTACTCGGATTTCACTGCTGACCTGAGGTTTAGGATGAGAAAAGTGTGGAGGGAAATTGCTGACATAAACCCTCTGGAAAGCGACAACAAACTGGTGACTTATCATTCTTGGTTTGCCTGCCCCCTCTTAGATCTTCAAGCTGATTCACGCACACGGGTGCGGAATGGGGGTGCCCCCCTGA
>LKMJ01002184.1_pt1 | contig 17825 bp, 9 predicted proteins | sample 643391 | NCBI WGS metagenome assembly LKMJ01 (sample SAMN04112250, study PRJNA286221) | soda lake metagenome | biome: soda lake; feature: Kulunda Steppe; material: water; isolation source: sample PL-Br10 brine of Picturesque Lake | place: Russia: Kulunda steppe | collected 2010-07
ACGTCCTCCATGTGGAAGAAGACGTCCTCGTCCGCGTCGTCGGTCTCGATGAATCCGTAGCCGCCGGTGTCGTTGAAGAAGTCGACCTTGCCTGTCGCCATCGCGTTCGATCCGACACGGAACGAAAATATAAGTGTTGGGTGTACCGCCCCGGATCGCCCGAATGGACCACGAGAGGATTTGAAATCAAAATATTCCTCGGTTTGAACGTTACTTGCAAAGAATTCGTGGATCCTCAGGGGCGACATCGTAAGCACAATCGCATGAGTGGGGGTCCCGTATATACATGCATGAGTGGAGGTCCCGTATATACATGCATGAGTGGGAGTCCCGTATATACATCCATCATGAGCACACGCCGCGCGCACCTCGAGATCGGTGGCATGTCCTGTTCGACCTGCGCGGCGACGAACGAGGACGCGACCGGCTCGGTTCCCGGAGTGATCCGGGTCTCGGTCAACGCCGCGACCGACGTCGTCCCCTTCGCCGACGGTGTGCCCGTCGACCGGGATCCCGATGACGACGGCCCGACCGCACCGGACGGCGGCCGGGGAGTTGCTCCGGACGACGAGCCGACCGCGCCCGACGGCGGCGTCGCCGTCTCGCCGGAGCCGGTCGGCGACGTCGATCCGGAGCCTGCCGAGGCGACGATGACGCGGCTGGAGGCCGAGAGGAAGACCGCGATGCTCGTCGCCTGCGAGGGCGAACTGTGCGGCGTGATCGCCACCGCGGACACGGTGCACGAGAGCGCCCGCGAGACGGTCACGGCGCTACGTGATCGGGGAATCACGGTCTCGATGCTGACCGGCGACAACGAACGAACCGCCCGCGCCGTCGCCGAGCAGGTCGGGATCGATCCCGAAAGCGTGCGTGCGGAGGTGCGTCCAGAGGACAAGGCGGACGCGATCGAGGTGATCCAGGCCGACGGGAGCCGCGCCGTGATGGTCGGCGACGGCGTCAACGACGCGCCCGCGCTCACGACCGCACACGTCGGGATCGCGATCGGCTCGGGGACGGACGTCGCCATCGAGTCGGCGGACGTGACCCTGATGCGTGATGATCCCCGCGACGTCCTGAAGGCGCTGCGGATCTCCGAGGCGACGATCTCGAAGGTCCGACAGAACCTCTTTTGGGCGTTCGTCTACAACACGACGCTGATCCCCATCGCGTCGCTCGGCCCGCTCAATCCGGCACTTGCGGGACTTGCGATGGCCGGATCGCCCGTCTCCGTCATGACGAACAGCCTCGCGTTCAGTCGGTGGGACCCCAAGACCGACTATCACCTCCTCGTCACGCGACCGTTCCATCGGCTGTTCGGGTGATCGGCGGCGGATGAGCGCAACCACCGGGGGTGACCCGGGCCGCCGACAGGTACTTTCCCCGGGGTGAGCTATCACGTCACGATGATCGTCAGTCGGATGGAGGAGTGGGCGGGTCGAGTAAAAACGGAGCTCCAACGCTCCTTTGCCGAGGAGTACAGCTCCCGTGAGACGGCAGGGAGCTTCTCGCTTGGCGTGTTCATCACGATGTTACCCACTCTCGGGACGGGGCTGATCGTCTTCGTGATCCTGGCGTGGCTCTTCGATCGGATCAACAAGGTCGCGCTCTTTGCATCCGTCGTCGTCTTCAACCCCGTGGTGAAGTGGGGCGTCTACGCCGCCAGTTTCACCCTCGGCGTCGCGATCCTCGGCCCGGTTCCGGGCGTGACGCCCGCGGAGATCTCGCTCGCTGCGGGTCCGGAGATCGTCGTCCGGCTGCTCGTCGGAAACCTGATCCTCGCGGTCGTCGCCGCCGTCCCGAGCTACTTCATCTGTCTCCGGCTCGTCGACGCGTACCAGGCACGCGGCGTCGACCTCGTCGGGACGATCGAGGAGGTCGTCGAGCCCGACGAGGAGACGCTGGAGGCGCTCGACGCGGACGAATCCGGAACCGACGACGCGACCGCCGCCGACGGCGGGCGGTGACCGCCGTGTCGGACCTCATCGACTGGCTCCGCGATCGACCATACTACGAGGGGCAGGTCGCGGATCACCGGCGGATCGCGGCCCGTGACCCCGTCTTCGCGGACGTCGACCTCGAACCCCGGCTCGCCGACGCGCTCGCCGACCGCGGGATCGACCGGCTTTATGAACACCAGGCGGCGGCGATCGAGGCCGTCCGCGACGGCGACGACGTCGTTCTCGCCACGGAGACGGCGAGCGGAAAGTCGCTCGCGTACACCGTCCCCGCCTTCGAGGCCGCGATGGACGGCGGCGGTCGAACCCTCTACGTCGCCCCGCAGAACGCGTTGATCGCCGATCAGGAGGAGTCGCTGTCGACGCTTGCGCGGGATCTGGGCTTCGCCAGCGGCGTCTCCGTCGATTCGTACACCGGCCGGCTCTCCCGGACGGAAAAACGCAGCGTCCGTGACCGCCGGCCGACGGTTCTCCTCTCGAATCCCGACATGCTCCATTACGCGCTGTTGCCCCACGCGGGGCGGCTCTGGGAGTGGTTCTTCTCCTCGCTGGAGTACGTCGTGATCGACGAGATCCACGGCTATCGCGGCGTCTTCGGCTCGCAGGTCGCGTTGACGCTTCGGCGGCTCGCGCGGACCTGCGAGCGGTTCGGGTCGCGACCGCAGTTCGTCTGCTGTTCGGCGACGATCGGCAACCCCGTCGACCACGTCGCGACCGTCACGGGCCGCGATCCGGACGGGATCACCCTCGTCGACGAGGACGCGTCGGGGCGGGGCCCGCGCGACTGGGTGCTGTGGAACCCGCCGGAGTACGACGACGACTGGCGCGAGCGCTCGGAGGCGGGCACCGGTCGGCGGAAGTCGAGTCACGCCGAGAGCAAGCGGCTCTTCGTCGACCTCGTGCAGGCGGGCCACCAGACGCTCACGTTCACGCGCGCCCGTCAGACCGCCGAGCGCTACGCGACCGACAGCGCGGCGGAGCTGAGAAAGCGCGGCGCCCACGATCTCGCGGCACAGGTGGGGGCGTACCAGGCCGCGCTCGGCGACGACCGTCGTCGCGAGATCGAGACGAAACTGCACGCCGGCGACCTGCGGGGCGTCTGGTCGACCAACGCCCTCGAGCTCGGCGTCGACGTCGGCGGACTCGACGCCGTGATCCTCGACGGCTATCCCGGCACCCGGATGTCCACGTTCCAGCGGGCGGGCCGTGCGGGCCGCGGCGACGACCCCGCACTCGTGGTCATGGTCGCCGGCGAGGACGGGCTCGATCAGTACCTGATGACCCATCCGGACGACCTCTTCGAGGCGCCTCCGGAGGACGCGATCTGTGACCCCGAAAACGACCGGATCCTCCCGCGTCACGTCGCCTGTGCCGCCGACGAGTCGTGGCTCTCGCCCGCGGACGACGCCGTCTTCGGAGATTCGTTTCCGGGGGTCGTCGCCGATCTCACCGACCGTGGCGTGCTCGACCGTCGCCACACGGCCGACGGGACCCGATGGGCGTTCAACGCGTCCACGAGCCCGCAACACGACATGAGCCTCCGAACCGCCGGCGATCGCGAGATCGACCTACTCGATGCCGCCTCGAACGAGGTGGTCGCCTCTCTCGGGCTCGCCGACGCGCTTCGGGACGCACATCCGGGCGCGATCTACCACCAGCAGGGGGACACCTACGAGGTCGTCGAGCTCGATTTAAATAGGGACGTCGCTCGGCTCCAGTCCTCGTGGGCCGACTACTATACGCAGGTGTTGACGGAGAAGGACGTCGTCGTCGATCGCGACGACCGTGAGCGATCCCTCGACGCCCGCCCCGACGTCCCGATCCGATTCGCGGACGTGACCGTGACCGAACGGGTCACCGGCTTCGTTCGAAAGGACGCGACGACCGGCGAGTCGCTCGGGGAGTCGACGCTCGATCTCCCGAAAACGACCCTCGAAACCAAGGCCCTCTACGTTCCCGTCCCGTCCGACGTCGAATCGGAGATGCGGTCGATGGGTGGCGGGAACGACACGTCGGGGACCGCGGACGGTGGGGCGGCGATGGCGGGCGGCGAGCACGCGTTCAACGGCGGGATCCACGCCGCCGAGCACGGGCTCATCTCGCTGTTTCCGTTCCACCTGCTCTGTGATCGCGCGGACGTCGGCGGGATCTCGACGCCGTACCACCCACGGACCGCCGGACCCGCCGTCTTCATTTACGACGGTCATCCCGGTGGCGTGGGGCTGACGCGGCGGGGGTACGAGCGCTTCGAGGAGTTGGCCCGGCGCACGGCCCGGCTCATCGACGACTGTGACTGTGCGGACGGCTGTCCCTCCTGCGTGCAGTCGCCCCACTGCGGGAACGCGAACGAGCCGCTGGCGAAGGCGCCGGCGGTTCATCTGTTGCGGTCGCTGGTGCCGGATGGACCAGGTTAATACGTTCACGGTCTGAATCGGTGGCCGCCCGTGAGCGACCCGTCGTCCGACGACCGCCCCGAATACGACCCCACCTTCTTCGAGGAGGCGGATCTGGACGAGGGAACGCTCGCCATCGAGCTTCTGGAGAACGCCTCCGAGGCGATGTTGACGATCGACACGGAGAGCCGCATCGTCTACGCGAACCCGGCCGTCGAGGACGTCCTCGGATATACGCCCCGAACGCTCGTGGGACGGTCGAAGCTCTCGATCATTCCGAAGCGGCTGCGTACCGCTCACGAAACCGGGCTGCGCTCGTACATCGAAACCGGCGAGCGACACATCGACTGGGACGGCGTCGAGCTGCCCGCGCTCCACAAGGACGGCCACGAGATTCCCGCGCTCATCACCCTCCGTGAACACCGGATGGACGGGGATCGGTACTTCACCGGGATCATCCGCGACGTCTCCGACCGGAAAGCCCACGAGTGGCAGTTACGCGAACGACGACGAATCGAGACGCTTCACGAGCTCACAACGACGCTCACGGGGGTGACCGACGTCGACGCGCTTTATCAACTCGTCGTCGATGCGGCCGAGGACGTCCTCACCCGTGAGGACGCCCCAGCGGTCGACGTCGCGATCGTCGGCCTCGACGGTGACGACGATGATCCCGCTTCCGGGGACGACGCCCCGAACTCCGAGACGTATCGAACCGACGAGACGGTCCGTATAACTGGCCGTGAGGGCGACGACGGAAAGACGGAGTTCCGCTCGGTGCTTTCGGTTCCCCTCGGCGATCACGGCATGCTCGGGGCGGCCACACGGAAGCCGAACGCCTTCGACGAGGACGACCGCCGTGCACTGGAGCTGCTCGCCGCTCACGCGGAAGCACACATCTCCCGGATCGAGAACGAGCCGGACTCCGGTGACCGGACCGATCCGCCGTCGAAATAGCCGGAGATAGTCGGCTCCGTCCCCGAAACCGCTCGCCGACGTACGCCGCTGCTCGCCGACGTACGCCGCTGCTCGCCGACGTACGCCGCTCAGTGACGCTCGGGCGCGGGCCGCTCCGTCGAAGTCGGCGTCACCGACGCCAGACGATCGCGTCCGCGGTTTCGAGGGTAACGGCGGCCGCGTCCTCGCCCGGCTCCGCGTCGAGTGAGGGGGACGCGAGCGCGACGCGCCAGTCCTCGCCGGGCGGCATCGAGTCGTCCGCCGTGGCGGCTGCCGGCTCCCCGGCGAGGTCCGAGCGAACCTCCGCGAGGAGTCCGCCAACCTCGACCTCGACCGGCGTCCCCTCGACGTTGCAGGCGACGAGCAGTTCCTCGTCGCTTTCGGGATCGCGACGGAGCGCGTAGTAGAGGACGGTCCCCTCGGTTGGATGTCGATACCCGAACGTCTCCTCGCGTTCGGGATCGACGTCGGCACGGAGCCACGGACGCGCCTGACGGAATTCGCGGACCGACCGGTCGAAGGCGGTCCGGTCGTCGTCCTGGTCGTCGTGCCACCGGTCGAGCACGAAGTAGTCGCTCACGTCGACGCTCCACGCGAACGAGAAGGCCTGCAGGTCCGCGGCGTCGAGGTCGTCGCCCATCGGCGTCCCCTGCACGGAGAGCAGCTCGGCCATGAGGTCGACGTCGTAGCCCGTCGCGTCGACGAGCGAGGCGAGCGTCCGGGCGAACCAGCGCAGCTCGCCGCGGTCCTCGAAGCCGAGCGCCTTCAGCCGCGGGAAGTCGTCGCCCGCGGCGAACGAGCCCTCGGGGACGTGCCAGTCGATCCACGGCGCCTCCTCGGCGACGACCTTCACGTTCCAGACGGGATCGGTGTCGCGGACGAACCCCCACGGCGCGCGGTGGTTCGCGTGCAGGAAGTCCATCGGCACGCCCGGCATCGCGACGTGGAACCAGACGAGCGCGGCCGCGCTGTCGTACGCCTCGCGGATCGTCTCCGGCGGCGAGTCCGCCAGATACGGGTTGATCAGGGCGCCGCTCCAGTCGTCGGAGATCCGCACCTGTGACCCCCGGCGCACCGTGTCGTGGTTTGCGACGCCGGTGATCCATTGGCTGCCGAACTCGCCGACCTCCTTCATGCGCCACCACTTCGTCGCCCAGAACGTGAGCAGGGCGGGTTTGTTGTGTGCGAACGTCACCGGCGACCACTGGAACGCGTGTGGATGCTGATCGATGAGCGTCCGGTAGGTCGACGCCAGCTCCCAGTCCTCCCGGGGCCACGGCCGGCCGTCCTCGTAGATCATCCACGGGCGATACTCCGTGCCGGCCACGGTCTGGGTCACGGCGTCCATCTCAGCGAGGAAGGCGTCGTCGTGCACCTGCTCGCCCGTCTCCTCGTCGTGGTAGGTGAAGTCCTGTGCGCCGTCGACGCGGATCCCGTCCGCACCGAAGGCCATCTTTCGGCGCTGCAGCTCCAACAGGATCGCCCGCACGACGGGCTGGCGGTAGTCGAGGTGGAGCCCGTACATCCCCGGCCCCTCGAAAAAGGGCGAGGGGAGAAGCCCGTCGGCGGCGTCGTCGGCGTGGCCCAGCGCGACGTCGAAGACCACGCGGATCGGGTCGGGCATGCCGTGGCAGGCGGCGATGAACTCGACGAGCTCGTCCGGCCGTCCGGTCTCCAGGATCGCCGGGTTCGCCGCCGAGAAGGCGCTCACCACGACGTCGTAGCCCCAGTTCGTCTGGTCGGGCCGCTTCACGCCCACCGTCACGGTCTCGGCGTCGGCCTCGCGGCGGAAGGCGTCCGACGGATCCGCGACCGCGTCGTCGCCTCCGGGAGCGTCGGCGTCGCCTCCGAAAGCGTCGTCGGCGTCGGTCCCTTTCGTCGCCCCCTCGTACGCGCCGCCGGGCCGCCAGTACCACTGCCGGCCGTACGCCTGCGTGAGCGGCTCGACGGGCATCACCTGGACGGCGTCGTAGCCGGCGTAGTTGCGCTCGTGGGGATCCAACTCCTCGCCCGCCCGCAGCTTCTCGGCGATCGTCTCGAATCGCGCGGCGAGCGCGCGCAGCGACCCGGCCTCGGTCGAGGTGCCGGGGTGGATCTCCAGCATGCTCGTCGCGAGCTCGACGCGCGGCAGGCCGTCGTCCTCGCTCGTCGGCAGCGCCTCGTCGTCGGTGCCGAACGACCGGAAGTGGTCGCGATCGGGACGCGTCGCGTCGAGCCGCGGCCAGTCGTAGACCTCGGCGGGGGCGAACGCGCCGAACGGTACGGAGTACGCGAGCGGGTCCTGGACCGTCTCCCAGGCACCACCGTCGCCCGCGCCGTCGGCGGTCGCCCCGGCGTCGCCCTCCGTCGTCGGATACACCAGCTGGTAGAGCGCGCCGAGCGCGTCGCCCGTCCCGACCGGCACGTCCTCGACGGCGACCCAGTGGAACTCGCCGTCGCGCTCGACGGGCAGCCGACGGACCGCGAACGTGGCTTCCCGGAGGTCCTCACGTCCCGGGTCGACGTCGCCTCCCTGCCCCTCCTCTCCGATCGGCACGAACAGCTCTAAGCGGACGTCCTCGGCGGGGACGCCGGCGGCGACGAGGTCGGGCGTCCAGAAGCCGAAGGCGACTCCCTCGGGCGGATCGCTCGCGGGGTCGGCGTCGTCGGGACGAATCGGATGGGCTCCGAGCCGCCCGGCGATCCGTCTTGCCGCCGCGAACTCGTCGTCCGTGGCCTCCCGGTCCGCCCTCGCGCGCTCGATCAGACTCGCGGTCCGGTCCGACAGGACGGCCGGCTCCGCGTGGGAGGGTCCGTCCGTGGGCGCCTCCGACACGAGTCAGTCCTCCAGCGGGACGACGGCCACGTCGTCCGCCAGGATCCGATCCGTGCCGTCCGCGTCGGTCGCCAGACAGGACTCGCCGGTCACGACGTTCACCTCGCCGTGGTCGGCCTCGACGGCGACCGCGGCCTCGCCGGGCGAGAAGTTGAGCACGACGACGAACGACTCCGTCTCGCCCGTCCGCAGGAACGCGACGACGTCGTTCGGGTGGACCGTCTCGCCGTCGGCGACGAGCGGTCGCTCCGTGAGGTCGCCGCTGGCGACGTGGTAGTCGACGCGTTCGAGGTCGCCCGTGGGGCCCAACGAGGGATGCTCGGCGTGGGTCGCGAGCAGCCGCTCGTAGCGCTCGCGCACCTCCTCGCGGGCGTGCTCCCACGCGATCTCGTCCCGACGGCCGCGCTGTCCGATCTCCTGGCCGGCATAAACCATCGGCACGCCCGGCAGCGTCACCGTCGCGGCGCCCGCGGCGGCCGCCGCGGCGTCGCCGCACTCGACGCGGTAGCGCGTCTCGTCGTGGTTCTCGATGTACTGCAGGAAGCCGGCGTGCTCCGGGAAGCCGACCTGGGCTCGCTGGTCGATCGCATCGAGGAGCGACTCGGCGGGCTCGGCGCCGCGGCCGACCTGCCGAAGCTGGAAGTAGAGCGTCGCGTCGAAGTGGACGTCGAACATCCCCTCGTGGAAGTCGGCGATGTAGGGGATCGTCTCGTCCATCAACAGGAACTCGCGGTCGATGTCCTTCACGCGATCCCGCAGCTCCCGCCAGAACGACTCGGGCACCGCCCACGCCATGTCACAGCGGAAGCCGTCGACGAGCGGCGCCCACTCGTCGATCACGTCGAGCAGGAACCGACGGACGTGGAGGTTCGAGTGGTTCAGGTTCGCGATCAGCTCCCAGTCGAAGTAGGTGCCGGGCTCGCCCGACTCCTGCCACTCGTAGCGGTCGCGGTACGGCGAGTCGGGATTTCCGTAGGCGTCCTCGAACCACTCGTGGTCGCGCGCGGTGTGGTTGGCGACGAAGTCGAAGAGGACCCGCATCCCGTGGTCGTGGGCCGTGTCGATCAGGGCCTCGTAGTCGTCCCGCTCGCCGAGGTCGTCGGCGACGTCGAAGAAGTCGGTGATGTTGTAGCCGTGGGGCATGCCGTCGTGACCGAGCACGGGCGTCAACCAGAGCGTGTCGACGCCGAGGTCCGCGAGGTCCGGGATCCGCTCGGCGATGGCGTCGAACGTCTCGCCCGGCTCGTGGTCGTTCGAAAACGTCCGGACGTACACCTCGTAGACGCGGGCCTCCTCGGTCCACGCGGGCGGCTGGTTGAGTCGGACGATCTCGAACGACGCGGCTGACCCGGTGCCGACGGCGCCGCCGGTTTTCCCGTCGACGTTCCCGTCGGTCCGGTCGATCGCGACCGCGTCGGCGACGCTGAACCGAAGCTCCCGTCCCGGCTCGCGTGCGATCGCGACGGCGTGAACGCGAAGTCGGTTCGCGACCGCGGCGGCGGGCAGCCGGAGGGTCGCACCGTCGTCCGTGTCCGTCACGTCGAGCGCGTCGCGCGGGTTCGTTCGCCCCTCGACGACCGAGGCGGCGACGTCCCGATCGTCGACGACGAAGGCGACGTCGAGATCGGACGACTCAAGGTCCGAATCAGGGTTTGGCGCGGCCGTCGCGTCGACGCGAACCGTGGAGCCGTCGTCGCCGGGATCGATCTCCGCGTCGAGCCGTACCCGCGGCGGTCCGACGCCCTCGTGTGCCTGCTGGGTCGCGTAGTCGATCTCCGTCAACTCGGCGTCACGGTCGCGGAGCGAGGTTCCGCTCCCGCCGGCGACGTCGACGTCCTCGTAGGCGGCCGGAAAGGCACGGACGGTCAACTGATGGTTGCCGTCGGGCGCCGAGAGCCCGAGCGTGAAGCGCCCGGCGACGTCCGGCGTGAACTCCGTTACGGCGCTCTCGCCGACCGTCGCCTCGCTGCCGGGCGGGGCGTCGATGACACGCCATTCGTAACTTGCCTCGGGATCGGGATCGCGCGGCGCCAACTGCGTCGTCTCGCCGGTTGACAGGAATCGGGGCGGTCCGGGATGATGCATACACGCCCACACTCACGGGCCGGGGTCTTCGGTGTTACCATCTACCGGAAGTTTTCTCCGATCGATCGGTCGAGGAGTCAGCGAAACAAACACAGAGGGCCTCAGGACCCGGCCGAGTCATGCTGACCTCCTTCGTCAAGGCTTTTGTTCTCGGGGACACGATGACGTTCATGAGATTGAGAACGGCTCTCACGGAACATAAACGCCGCCGTGGGGAACGATTTCCCGCGGAGCGTCCGACGACGGGCGGCGCGTTCGCCGGCGACGGCGGACGGCTCGTCTACGTCGGCCGGAACGGCACCATCCACGACTGTTCGTATCCGCTGTCGGGCGTCGGGGGGATCGACAGGCTACGCCTCGGCGTGCTCGCCGGCGGAACCGTCCGCTGGTTCGACGGGCTCGCGACGACGCGACAGCACTACGACGGGGACACGCCGCTCGTCGAGACCGAGTACGACGCCGGCAGGTACACCGTTCACCAGTTCGATCTCACCGTCGACGACGTCCACCTGACCCACGTCGAGCTCCGCGGAGCGCCGCCGGCGAACGGCGAATTGGTCGTCGCCTGTTCGTTCGCACCCGACCTGGTCGAGGGACGGGTCGGCAACCTCGTTCACGAGGAGGCCGGTCCGAACGGCGGCGACGTCATCGAGACGTTCCACCGCCGCGAACACGACTTCCTCACCGCTTCGACCGGGCTCTCCTCGGCGCACGGACAGCGACAGGACTCGCTGTCCGACCTGATCGGCGAGGGCGAGAACGGCTTCCCGCGTCGCGGCGAGATCGACGATCGCGAGGACTCACACCTGACCGGCGACGTCATCGTGCGGGCCCCGTTCGAGCGTGACGGACGCAGCGAACGGGTGACGGTCGCGACCCACGCCGCCGTCGACGGTGCCGAGGGATCCGACGCCGACGGCCTGGACCGCGGCCGGTGGATCGACGAGGTCAACGAGGTCGTGACGGCGTATCCGGCGGCCGACGATCTCCGTGAGGCGGCCGCCGTTCGGGCACCGACGGTTCCCGATGACGCCCCGCGACGGGCCCTCATCGCGGAGGATCTGCGGACGCTCGATCTGCTCACCGCACCCTCCGGCGCACGGATCGCCGGTCCCGAATTTGACCCGTTCTACTCGACCTCCGGCGGCTACGGCTACACGTGGTTCCGGGACGATGCCGAGGTGTCGAACGCCCTGCTGGAGGCGAGCGAGGGGCTCGATCTGCAGGCCGGCGACGAACTCCGTACGACGGCCGACTTCCTCTGTGCGACACAGGACGCCGACGGAAGCTGGCCACACCGCGTCTGGGCGGACACCGGCAAGGTCGCCCCCGGCTGGGCGAACGCCCGAATCGAGGGGGCAAACGGCGACCCGGGCCCGGACGACCAGCTCGACCAGCCCGCGGCGGTCGTGACCTTCCTCGCCCGACTCCGCCGAACGACGGACCTGTCCGCTGAGCGTCGTGATCGGATCGACGCCGCCATCACGGACGCGACCGCGTTCCTGCTCGACACCCGCGAGGAGGACGGCCTCCCGCGTGCCTGTCAGAACTGCTGGGAGAACGCGATCGGGCGGTTCACCCACACCGGCGCGACCTACCTTCGTGCGTTCTCGGCGGTCGCTCGCGCACCCGTCGACGACGAGCTCCGGGCGCGTGCCGCCGAGGCGGCGGACGAGGCGCTCGTCGGACTCCACGACCGATGGATCCCCGGCTCGGACCGGTTCCCGCAGCGGGCGTCGACGGAGAGTCGGGACGAACGCGCCGACGCCAGCACGTTCGGGCTCGTCGACGCGCTCACCGAATACGTCGCGCTCGACGAGGAACGATCGGGTGACGACGGCGATCCCTCGTCGACGTCGACGGACGCCGGGGACGTCGATCTCCCGGCGACGGCCTCGGACGTCGACCTCGACGCGTTCATCGATCGCGTGACGACGCACGTCCGGACGACGATCGACGCGCTTCATCGCGAGACGGCCGACGTCGAGGGACTCGTCCGGTTCGTCGGCGACGATTGGCGCGTCGCCGAGCAGGGGGGCGCGAAGGTCTGGTCGGTCGCGACGCTATGGGGCGCGGAGGCCGCCGCCGAGCTCGGCGGGTTGCTCACGGCCCGCGACGAGGACGGCGATCAGCTGTTTTCGCAGGCACGAACGCTCTACGCGCTCTGTGAACCGAACGGCCCGCTCACGAACGACTCGGGGCTGCTCGCGGAGCAGGCGTTCGACGACGGCGACCTCGACAGCGCGACCCCGCTCGGCTGGTCGCATGCCCTCCGACTGAACACGACGGTCACGCTCGCACGGTACGGCAAACTGCCGGTGCCACACGAGCGGACGACCGGGCCCGAGGCGGCCCCGCAGTGGACGACCGGCCGCAAGTTCGGCGTCGGGACGCCGGCCGATCACGGCGCCGACGATCCCGTTCCGGTCTGGTTCACGCTCACCGAGGGGGCGCTTACGGAGGCGCGATTCCCCCGGATCGACGTCATGAACCTCCGAACGTTCGATTTCCTGATCGCGGACCCCGAGACGGAGTACACGATCCGGACGTTCGACGAGACGAGCCACGTGACGACCACGGAGACGATCCAGCGAACGACCGAGCCGGCCGACGACGAGGCGCTCGCGTACGTGCAGACGATCGAGGAGACCGGGGACGGACACGGCCACCGATGGACGTTGACCGTCGAGTACGCCGTCGACGTCGACGGACACGCGATCCTCGCGGACGTCTCCTTCGAGGGTGGCCGCGAGTATGACGTCTACGCCGTCGTGGACACGACCCTCGCCAACGTCGGCGTCGACGACTACGGCCGTCGCGTCGGCGCGGCTGCCGGCGGAGCGGACGCGAACGGAACGAGCGCGTCGACCGACGGGTCCGGCATCGCCGTCGACGGCGATCTCACGGACGGCGGGGCCCTCTCCGCCGCGGACGCGCCAGTCGACGAGACGGCCGGCGCCGAGGGAACGTACCACCTCCTCGCACGCAACGCGGACCCCGACGGCGAACCCGGAAAGCTCGTCGACGACGACGGGGAGCCCTTCGAGGTCGCGTTCGCGCTCGCCAGTGCCGATCGATTCGAATGGGCGTCGGCTTCGCCCGCGGGCGACGAGGCGCTCGAAACCCTGTTCGCGACGGGAGAGCGTGACGGCGGATCCGGCGAGGCGACGGGAAACGTCGTTCTCACGGGGCTCGTCGACAGCGGGGAGACGATCTCCGAGACGATCGCGCTCGGCTTCGCGGAGCACGCGGACACCGCCGCCGCGCTCGGCGAGGCGGAGGGTGCGCTCTCCCGCGGCTTCGAGGACGTCGCCGACGCCTACGCCGCCACGTGGCACGACTGGCTCGACGGCCGGGAGTATCCGAACGCGGTCGCGGGCGACGAGGACCTCGAGGCGCAGTACCGCTTCGCGCTCATGACGCTCGCGGCGGTCGAGGACAAGCGTCACGAGGGCGCGGGGATCGCAAGCCCCTCGGTGCCGTGGGGTGAGACCGAACACGCCGCCGAGAAGCGTGGCTACGGCTACAACTTCGTCTGGTCGCGCGACCTCTATCAGGTGTTCACGGCGCTCATCGAGGTCGGCGAGGTCGAACGGGGCGCCGATGCGCTCGCGTACCTCTACAACACCCAGCAGGACGACGACGGCTTCCTGCCACAGAACACCTACATCAACGGTCGCACCCGGTGGGGCGGCGAGCAGATGGACAACATCGCCTTCCCGTCGGTGATGGCCTGGCAGCTCTACGAACACGGCGTGACGCTCGGAGACGCCGACTACACCTATGACCAGGTTCGTCGATCGGTCGGGTACGTCGCCCGGAACGGCCCGGAGACGGCCCAGGAGCGCTGGGAGGAGGAGGCCGGCTACTCCCCGTCCAGCATCGCCGCGGAGATCGCGGGACTCGTCTGTGGCGCCGCCCTCGCGCTCGCGGAGGCCGAACGGATCGATGGCGACGACGCCGACGCCACGGGCGCCGATCCGTCGGACCTCGCCGCCGCAGGGCTACCCGAGGATCCGGACGAGCTGCGTGCGGACGCGCTCGCCTGGCTCGCGCTCGCGGACGACTGGACCGAGCGCGTCGAGGAGTGGTGCGCGACGGAGACGGGCACGGAGCGACATGCCGAGACGCCCTACTACCTCCGAATCACCGCGGACGGCGATCCGGAGTCCGGGCGGCCGCGAACCATCGCCAACGACGGGCCGACCTACGACGAGCGGGAGATCATCGACGGCGGGTTCCTCGAACTCGTGCGGCTCGGGGTGAAGCCCGCCGACGATCCGATCGTCCGGAACTCCGTGTCGGTCGTCGACGACTCGATCCGCGTCGACACGCCCTACGGCCCCGGCTGGTACCGCTACGTCGGCGACGCATACGGCGAGATCGGCAGCGGCGACCCCGGCGCGCCGTGGGCCGGTACCGGCGGCGGGAAGGGTCGACTCTGGCCCATCTTCACCGGCGAGCGCGGCGAGTACGAGCTCCGTGCCCGGGCCGACGGGCCGGACGCGTTCGGCGGCACCGACGAGGACGACCTCGAGCCCGAGTCGCTGCTCGAGACGATGGCCGGCTTCGGCAACTCCGGACGCATGCTGCCCGAGCAGGTCTGGGACCGCGAGCATCCGACGAACTACGGCTGGGAGTTCGGCGAGGGAACCGGCGGGGCGACCCCGCTCGCCTGGTCGATGGCCGGCTTCATCCGGCTGGCACACGGCATCGACGCGGGCGCGCCGGTCGAGACGCCGACGGCCGTCCGTGAACGCTACGTCGAGACCGAACGTCCCGACGGACCGGAGCTGACGGCGACCGTCGAGATCGAGCCGGACTCCGATCGGATCGCCGGCAGGACGACCGCAGACCTCGTCGCCGTCTTTACCGGGGAGGATGCCACGCTCGTCGAGCCCGACGCCGACGGCGAGTATGCGGTCGATATCGACCCCGACGTCGAGGCCGACACCGTGATCGTCGCGGCCGTCGACGGCGACCTCGCCGAGGGCGGAACGACGGTCGAACGGCGCTACGTGTGACATCCTCCCGCTCGTAAAGGCGCGGGCCTCCCACCCGGTGTTGGTCGGGCAGGTCAATGCAGAAGTTGGGAGTCCAAGGTTTACTGGACGGTCGGCCAGTGGCTCCGTCACGACGCCGTTACTCGTCCCCGTTAGCGGACTTCGAGTTACCCGGTTGGTTACTGACTGTCGGCGTGGCCGGCTTGCCTTTTGTTTTCGGTTCAAAGCCGTGGCGAACGCCGAGTCAACCGCCAGTTCTCCACGCACGCTTCTCGATACCGTGGTGTGTGGTTTGAACTGTCAGCTTCAGCCGGTGGCTAAAGCCACCGGTGTTCTCCGTGAATCTCTATAACAGGCGAAAACGTCCGAGGGGCGGTCACGCGCCGTTTCGTGACCGTCGTACGGTCAACACCGGCACGTCCGCGGTGCGAACGACCTTCTCCGTCACGCTGCCGAGCAGCAGCCGCTCGACGCCGCTGCGCCCGTGCGTCCCCATGACGATGACGTCGGCGCCGACCTCGTCGGCGTACTCGGTGATCCTCACGTGGGGCGCCCCGCGCTCGACGGTGGTCACCGTCTCGACGCCGGAAAGTGCCTCCGCGATCTCGGTCACGACGGTACTTCCCTGTGCGTCGAGGCGCTCCCGGAGTTCCTCGAGGTCAGGCATTCCCGTCCCCATTCCGGGGTTCTCCTCGTCGGCGACCCCGCCGGACATGCCGGGACCACCCACACGGTCGGGGCGACCGACCATTCCGAACGCCTCCGGGCGGTCGTCGACGACGTGCAGGACGTGGACGACCGCGTCGAACCGTGCGGCGAGCGTCCGTACGTCCTCGAGCGGCGCTTTCGACCCCTCGCTCCCGTCGACCGGATAGCAGATGGTGTCGTACATGCAACCGTGATGGTAGGTGCCGTGGAGTGAAAGAATTGTTGATCAATTGATTATAATCGGCTTCCGGGCGTTCACTGCGAGCACAACAGCCCGAGATAGGAGGTCCGGACCTGGTCGTCGGCATCGAGACCTATCCGATCGAGGGTCGCGACGGCCCGCCCTCTGGCCTCGTCGACGTCCCCGACGTCCGGGACGGCCAGTTCGACCTCGACGAACTCGCCGACCTCCTCGACGACGTCGAGCGTCACGGTGACGCCGTCGAGCGCCCAGAACTCCCGTTCCTTGCTGACGGTCGCGGCGGGGGTGAAGCCGAGTCCGTCGAGGACGCCGGCGGCCGCGTCGGCGTCCGTGACGCCCGTCTCGTGCTCCTCGCGGGTCTTCGAGGCGTCGTCGATCAGCGGCCCCTTATACGTCATCACCGCCTCCGTCCCCCCGGTCGGTTCCGAGCCGATCCCGTCCGAAAGCGGCGTCTCGTGCCGAAGCCGCAGCGCCTCGTCGGTCTCGGCGAACGATCGATGGGGGGCGTCGTAGTAGACGTCTCGCTGGCGTCTCGCGTCGCGTCGCTCCGCGTTCGTTCCCTCGGCGACGAGTCGTTCTCGAACCGTCCCGACGGCCGCCGGAACCTTGATTTCGACCTCGTACACGAGGTGGTCTTCGGCGGCGAGGACGTAAAAACGGCGGGAACGCGTCGGCGAAATCGGCGGACGAGACGGTCCGTTCACGGCCGAAACGACCGACACGACCGTTGGAGCCTTCGATCACGACCGACACGAACCGTTGGAGCCTTCGATCACGACCGACACGACCATGGGATCGCCAGACATGCTGGGCGAGCCGAACCGTGCGCCTTAAGGGTGCAACGAGTGATGTTTTGCGCATGAGTGACCAAGAGCAGGCCGACGCGGCCGAGGACGCCGAGGAAGCCGAGACCGAGGAATCGACGGAATCGGAGACGACCGGTCTGCAGGACGGCGACTTCGTCCGCATCGCGTACACGATCCGGACCGCCGACGACGGACGCGTCATCGACACGACCGACGAGGAGGTCGCCGAGGAGTCGGAGATCGACGTCGACGAGTACGAGTTCGAGCCGCGTATCATCGCGCTCGGTGCGGGCCACGTCTTCCCGTCCGTCGAGGAGGCGCTTACCGGCGCGGAGGTCGGCGACGAGGGCGTCGTCGACGTTCCCGCCGAGGACGCGTTCGGTGCGTACGATCCCGACGAAGTGGAGACGGTAAAAGCCGACAGGATCCCCGAGGACAGCCGTTACCCCGGCGCGCAGGTGCAGATCGACAACCGTCAGGGACACCTCGAGACGATCATCGGCGGCCGAGCCCGCGTCGACTTCAACCACCCCCTCGCGGGTGAGGACCTCGAGTACGAGTACGAGATCCTCGAGATCATCGAGGACCGCGAACAGAAGGCGGCCGGCCTGCTCGGCATGTACCTCCAGGAGGAGCCCGACGTCCGCATCGAGACGGTCACCGAGGAGGAGGAGACGGTCACCGAGGACGACGACGGCGAGGAAGTCGTCGAGACCGAGGAGGTCGAAAAGGAGGTCCTCTACATCACGGCCACGCCCGGGATGCAGATGAACCAGCAGTGGATGTTCCAGAAACAGCAGATCGCCCAGGACCTCATGAGCCGGCTCGACCTCGACCGCGTCGTCGTCGAGGAGGTCATCGACGGCGGCGGCATGGGCGGACTCGGCGGCATGATGGGCGG
>LKMJ01002185.1_pt1 | contig 17823 bp, 15 predicted proteins | sample 643391 | NCBI WGS metagenome assembly LKMJ01 (sample SAMN04112250, study PRJNA286221) | soda lake metagenome | biome: soda lake; feature: Kulunda Steppe; material: water; isolation source: sample PL-Br10 brine of Picturesque Lake | place: Russia: Kulunda steppe | collected 2010-07
CTCGTTCATCGTGTCCCCGTCCTCGATGCCGGTCTCGAACTCCTCTCTCGACTTCGATTCGGCTTCGAGAAGCGGTCCCTTGTAGGTCACCCGGGCGTCACCCTCCGACTCGTCGGCGTCCCGTTCGTATCGGATCCGGAGCGCCTCGTCGGTCTCGGCGAAATCACGGTGGGGCGCATCGTAGTAGGTGTCTTCCTGTTGGATCTGGTTCTCCCGATCCGCGTCCAGTTCGTCGAGCCGCTGTAGGACCGTTTCGTGGTCAGCACGGACCTTCAGTTCGACCTCGTACATGGCCTGATGAACGACTCCGGGCCGAAAAGGGGCGTCGGTTGCCATCCGAAACTGGGCCGAGCGACGCACCGCTGACGGGACCGAAACGTGGTGTTTAAATGCCGAACGGGAAACGTTTAGGGTATGAGCGACGATCAAGAGGCAGAAACGGAATCGACCGAGGAAGAGACAGAGGGACTCGCGGACGGCGACTTCGTCCGTATCGCGTACACCGCGCGCACCGTAGAGAACGGACAGCTCGTCGACACCACCTCGCAGGAAGTCGCAGAGGAAGAGGGTGTCGACGACCAGCAACAGAGCTTCGAGCCCCGCGTGATCGTGCTCGGTGAGGGCCATATCTTCGAGAGCGTCGAGGAGGCTATCAAGGGGAGCGAGGTCGGTGACGAGGGCGAGGTCGTCGTCCCCGCAGCGGAAGCGTTCGGCGAACGCGACCCCGACGAGGTCCGCACCGTCAGCGCCGACAAGATCCCCGAGGACGATCGCTACCCCGGCGCTCACGTCGACCTCGACGGCGAGCACGGCCACGTCGAGGCGATCATCGGCGGTCGCGCTCGCGTCGATTTCAACCACCCGCTCGCGGGCCAGGACGTCGAGTACGAGTACGAACTCCTCGATGTCGTCGAGGACCGCGTCGAGCAGGCGAAAGGCCTGATCGGCATGTACGTCGACACCGACCTCGAAATGTGGATCGAGACGGACGAAGAAGAAGAAGAAGTCGTCGTCGAGAGCGACGACGAGGAAGACGACGAGGATGCAGAGCCCGAAACGGAGCTCCAGACGGTCGAAAAGGAGACGCTGTACATCGAGGCGACACCCCAGCTCTCGATGAACCAGCAGTGGATGTTCTCGAAACAGCAGATCGCGGGCGATGTCACCCAGAAACTCGACCTCGATCGCATCATCATCCAGGAGACTCTCGGTGAGGGGGCCGGTATGATGGGCGGTATGGGCGGTATGATGGGCGGCGGTATGGGCGGTGGCGACATCGAGGACGCGCTCGAAGACGCCGACGTCGACGCCGACGAGATCGTCGAAGAACTCGAGAACGCAGAAGAGTAACGTCGTACGCTGTCGTTTTCGGTCCGATCGAGTGGTGAGCGCCTGCTGTACCTCAGGCGATATCGCGGCTCGTGTCGATCGCAACCTCGTCTTTCATTTCGAGTTTGATCGTCTCAGTGAGTGCTTGCCCGCCCCGGAACTTTGGAACCGAGAGCCTGTTCTCGACATCCGTCCCTCTCACTGTCGTCGTCAGATCGAACACGATGTCCGCCATATGACGAGTCGTATCGCGGTTGTCGGGAATAGAGTGACCCGACAGGCAATGGAGAATCGCGATACTGCCCGTGTTTACCATGTGGTTTTGCAGGTCGTTGAGGAAGTTCTGATAGCGGGTTGGCTCCCGTCGTTCGAGCGCGTCGACGGGATCGATGATGAGATTCGCACCTTCCGGAAGCGCACGGATCAGTCGGTTCGCCTGATCGAGCGGTTCGTTGCCACTAATATCTCGTACCGTTGGACTGCCGGTCGGGGCACTGGTCGATTCGATGGCGTCCCTGACGGACTGGTCGGTTCGCTGGCTCGTGAGATATAGCGACCCGCGAGCGGCAGTCAGTTGGTACAGTAGTAGCTCCGACTGGCTAGCCGGGGAGGCACTAAAGGCAATAATGCTCCCTGGAGGAATACCTCCGTTGAGCTTCCTGTCGAGAACGTCGATTCCCGTATCCAGCCGCCCCGTCATTGTCTGCGTAGCATAGTTTCGTTTAGTACATAGTTCTTTGCCTCTTACCAGAGTACTGGCCAAAGTGGTCAATTATTCAATGTTACTGATGCCCAGCTGATCGACCACACGTTTGTAGGATCGGCCAACCTCCGAGGATCGCAACGGCCGGCTGATGTCGGGAATCGGGATGACCCGGTCGGTACCAAGGAGTCGTGCAGCCCCATCGGGGACGGTATCTGTTCCGGTAAGAACGCCCCCGATAACCGGTGAGCGGAGTTCTTCGGCCATCGCCGCCGTCTTTGCAGTATCTCGGAGACTCGCCGGTTCCGCGGTCGAGACCAGAAGAATTCCGGATGCAACCTCGATGGGAACTGCGGCGTCCCTACCAGCACCCGCTGGACAGTCGATCACTGTCTGTACCGGGTGATTCCCGCAGAACTGCTCAACCCGGTTAAATATCTGCTGACGTCCCGGTTGGGTCACCGTTTCTGGTGCTTCGAGCACGGTAAATCCGGGGGCGGCACGTCGGTCGCTCAGTTCCGCAACTGGGACCGAGCGGACGGGTACCGATTGAAGCGGTGCTGTTTGCGCCAGCGAGCAGAGGTCTGGCATGTCCCAGTCCGCCTCCACGCCAATTACTGGAGTGTTCGTTCTCGACGCGATTGCTCGCGCTATCGCTACTGTCGTCGTCGTTTTGCCACAGCCGCCTTTCCCACCTGCGATGGCGATCACGGCGTGTCTGGTGCGGAATCGTATATAAACTCCAGTACTACTCCTCGGTACCCGCCGTTCCACTCACACGGTCGGCCGCTCCGTCCGGATCGTCGATTTCTTGCATGACACGCTCGTGGAACGACTGCAGGACGGCGCTTTCGTCCTCCGCAAGCACGACGTCGCTGGCAGACAGTGTGGCCAGTCCGAACGCGCGAGGTGTCGGGGAATGTACTGGCTGACTGACGACGTCGATGTCGCCGCACTGGATCGATCCCAGTATCTCCTCGATCCCACCCAGATCGAGTTTATCCTCGATGATCTCGCGATACGTCTCCTCGATGACAGCGAAGTCCTCCAGCTCCTGTGCGAACCCGAGCAACATCTCGCTGGATACCTGCTGTTCGCTCGCGGACTTCTCGTAGCCCTTGTACCGTTTGAGGATCATCAGTGAGCGGGTTGCGTTGATCCGAAAATACCGCTGGAGCAGGTCGGTACCGTCGAGGCTCGCCCGTAACAGTTCCCTGGCGTTCTCGGGGGCAGTATCTTCTATGATACCCTGTACGTCGACTTTTCGGTTCAGTGGCATCGAGATTGTAAAACCGTTGTCCGCGACCGCGACCGTCACGTTGGCGTTCGTCTCCTGTGCACAGCGATAGGCGAGCAGGCGCGAGAGGCCATCGTTGAACTGTCGGCCGTAGTGTGAGTGGACGTGAAACCGCCGCTCGTACTCGTCGTGGTCCCGCTCGACTTCGATCGCCAGTCGCTCGTCGGTGCTGATACTTTCGGGTCCCGCATAGCGGATCTGGTGTTCGAAAATTCGCGCGATCGCCCGGACACTGTCGTCGTCGAGTGGGAATTGCCGGAGCCAGTGACGGACAGCGGCCGCGTCGCCCTCCTCGTACTGGTCGACGAGCTCGCGCTGGAACCGCAGGATTTCCACACCGAGGTCGGCGGAGAGCGGGAGGCGCTCGGAGTACCACGACGGCACTGTCGGCCGGGCGCTCGTTCGATCGACGTAGACCTTCGATCCCCTCCGATACCGGTACTCGAAGTTCGAGCCGCCAAGGACGAAGACATCACCCGGTTCGAGGGTGTCGAGGTATGTTTCGTCGAGCTGGCCGACCCACTCGTCGCTCGCACGGGTAAAGACATCACAGCTAAACGAGTCGGGGATCGTCCCGATATTCGTCATATAAATAACGCGTGCGAGTCGCCCGCGTTTTCCGATCAACGGCATTTCGACGGGAAACTCCTCGTGGTGGTGTTCGCCCTCCGGCGGATCGTTCCGGTCCCGCCAGATCTTAGCGTAGACGTTCTTTTCTTCGAGCCCCTCGTAGTGGGCCGTCAGGTAGCGAGCGAGTTGCTCGAACTCGTCGTCGGTGTAGTTTCTGTAGGGGTAGGCTCGACGTAGAATGTTTAGAATTTCTGCCTCGGGCCGGATCTCAGCGATTGCCATCCCGTAGACGTGCTGGGCGGCTACGTCCTGTGGCTTCGACGGGATATCGACACTATCGACGAACCCGTCTTCGGCCTTTTTGAGCATGACCGCGCACTCGATGAGTTCGTCGCGATCGAGCGCGATGACTCGTCCGGTGACGGTCTGGCCGACACGGTGACCCGCCCGTCCGACGCGCTGGAGCAGTGAGGCGACCGACTTCGGACTCCCGACCTGTACCACGAGATCGACGTGTGGCATGTCTATTCCCAGTTCGAGGCTCGTCGAAGTCGTCACGAACTCCAGCGATCCGTCTTTGAGAGCACCTTCGATCCGTTCGCGCTCGTCCTTCGAGAGACTGCCGTGGTGACAGCCGGAGTTCTCTTCGTCGTACCCCTCGAAACGCTCGCGGAGGTTGTGCAGGACGCGCTCCGCCCCTGATCGGGTGTTCGTAAAAACGAGCGTGTTGGTGTGGTCGGCGATCAGGTCGTGTAGCTTGCGGTAGAACCGGTCCTGAATCACGTCACGTCGCGTGTGGATCAGGTCGGCGGTCGGCGACTGCAGCTGGATGTCGAACTCGCGGGCAAATCGTGCGTCGACGATTTTGTATGGACGGGGGTTACCGCCTGGTTCCGCCTGTCCGACGAGGAATTCCGCGACCGTCGAGAGTGGATCGATCGTCGCCGAGCAGCCGATGCGAGTCGGTGAGCCGTCGGCGAGCGCTTCGAGGCGTTCGAGGCTTACGCTCAGGTGCGTGCCCCGCTTTCCCGACGCCAGCGCGTGGATCTCGTCGACGACGACGTACTCCACTGTCCGGAGTTTCTCGCGGAACTTCGGCGAGTTGAGCAGGATAGCGAGCGTTTCGGGCGTCGTATTGAGGATATGCGGCGTCTCATCGAGCATCCGCTGGCGCTCGCTGTCTTTCGTATCGCCGTGACGAATCGCGTGGTGGATGTTCGATGCGTTGTCGGTGTCGTCCCGTTCGCGTTCGATCTCGGCGATGCCGTCGAGCGGGACGGCCAGGTTCCGGTGGATGTCGTTCGCGAGCGATTTCAGTGGGGAGACGTACAGACAGTACACCGAGTTGTCGAGACCCTGTTCCCGTTCTCGGGTGAACAGTTCGTCGATAATTGCGGTGAAGCTGGCGAGCGTCTTGCCGCTGCCCGTCGGCGCACAGATGAGCGTATGCTCGTCGTCGTTGATCAGGGGGATGGCTTGCTTCTGAGGCGGCGTAAAAAAGCCCTCGTTCTCGTCGACATATTCTCCGAACTCTCGTACCCACCACTCCTGGACGAGCGGATCGAGCCGTTCTAGAACATCGCCGTCGGTGACAGCCTGACTATCGATATCGGTCTCACCGACATTCTCTAGCAGCTCTCTCCAGCCCATTATCGGCTACTGAGGGCCGGTCGCTCAAGTGCGTTTGGTCGAACCGAGAAAACTACTGTTCGTTGGCTTCGTCGCGGGAGTCGTCTCCGCCGCGGGCCATCGCTGCGCTGGCTCCCGTCGAGTCGTTCGCCTCCAGACGTCGCTCGATCAGTCCCTCGAAGTCCGCAGTCGAGTCGTACTCGTCGCGACATCGAAGGGCAATCCCGCCACGTTCAGTTATTTCGTACAGCCCCGACCGCTCGGCAGGCCCGATCTTTTCGACCAGCCCGTAATCCTCGAGCACGGGTAACCGGTTGTTGACGTTCTTTCGGCTCTTACCGGTGATGTGAGCGAGGTTTGGGGCTACGTTGCGTCCGTAGGCGTGTAATGCTTCCAGTATCAGGAAGTCTGTTGGCTGTCGCAGTTTCACGGTTGTACTCCTTGAGTAATGATAGTTGGCGACCGATAAGTAACCATCCCTTTTCTACCGTCCGGAACCGCCGCAATCAACAGCCAATAGCAATTACCATCGGCAATTATAAGTCGCGGGAGAACGATAGGGTATTCGTGGCCCGGTGAGTTCGATGCCCCACACCCCCGGAAAGCCGGGCCACGGTTCAGCCATGTCAGAGCATTACGACCGCCCTCCCCTGGAGGCTGCCGATGCAGATCACAGTAGTGTAGCGCGGTTCGGGGAGAATCGGCCCTCCCGTTCCACCCCAGCAGTGGTTCTCCTGACAGACATCGAGGAGTATCGAACGAAGGTTCGATCCGCGCTGTCCGACGCTGTTACACTGGCGACGGTAGATACCCCCCACGACATCGCGATCGCGGAGTTCGATCTTGCCATCGTCGAGGAGGGAAAGCTCCCGGAGGAGGTGGTTGAGAGGCAAAAAACGTGTAAGACGCCGATCCTATACATCACATCCGATGAGTCAAGCGTTCCGCCCAGGGTCTGGAGGGTGATCTCTGACGTAGTTCGGCCCTGTGCAACGACGTCATCCCTGGGCGCGCGCATCCAGAACACCATCAGTAGCCCGAACGGTCATCGGCAGCAACACGGCCTCGTCGGTATCGATTGCGTCCCGGATCCGACGTTGTCGGTCGACGCCAGCGACGGAAAACGGATCGTGAGACATGCCAACAGCGCGTTCGAGACGGAGTTCGGCTTCGATCCGGGGGAAATGACGGACAGGACCCTCGAGGAACTGATCGTCCCGGACGTATCGAGGGAGTACACCGCTGACCTCGTCAGCCGAGCGGTAGCTGGAGAAACCATAGAACGTGTCCTTCGCCGGGATACGCGACACGGACGACGGGATTACCTCGTTCGGATGGTCGAATCCCACCACTGTGAAGCCGATCTCTGGATCACGTACACCGACGTGACGAACAAGCGGTGTCGGGAACAACAGATCCAGGTACTCAACCGTGTGCTCCGTCACAACCTCCGCAACGAGATGAACGTCATACTCGGGAACGTCGACCGGTTACTCTGCGAGGTCGACGACCAGCGTGCGGCGGAATTGGGTGAGGAAATCAGGCGGGCAGCTGAGAGCCTCGTCGGACTGGGGGACACGGCGAGTACCCTCCGCGAGACCTGGGACGATGTCGACCCGTCCGCGATCGATCTTGTACAGGTGGCAGAGCGCGTAGGACAGGATGTTCGCAGGGAGACACCCTCCGCGGAAATCCGGGTAACGGCCCCGGAACGGTGCTGGGTTAGCGGCGATTCTCGACTGGTCGCCGCGGTCTTCGAACTGGTCGAAAACGCGATCGATCATACACCCCCCGGTACGGAGATCGAGCTTCGGATCGAATCCGGCCGTGACTGGGAGCGGATCCGTGTGATCGACAATGGACCGGGACTGCCACAGTCGGAACGGGCCGTCCTCAACGGAAACGCGGAGACTCCGCTTGATCACGGCAGTGGGCTGGGTCTGTGGATCGTCAACTGGATCGTCTCTATTTCGGGCGGGCAACTGGAAGTCGATGTCGACGAGGGATCCGGTACGGCCGTAACGATCTCGGTACCGGCTGCTGACGTGGAGACGAAGTGAACAGTCGGTTCGTAACTCTGTCAGAGTATTTCATGATACGTTCCACGTCGTCGGTATGTTTATTCACATCCTCTCCGTAGATGGGTCGTAGATGGGTAGTACTCGTACCGGCAGGAGGTGTTCAGCCTCATGAATATCGAATTCACAGCGCTCGAGTATGGTGGACTCGAAGTCGTCGACTCCATCGAGCGCGTTCACTACACGCTGGACACACCGGAACGGCTGTCGATCGACGACGCCGACAGCGACCGGTTTCGATTCCCCGTCGATGCTGCCGTCCGGATCCGCTGTGACCGAATAACGCTCCCCACCGTCCCGGCGACGCTCGTCAGGGACGGCTCGGGAAGCGTGGTCGCACAGGTCGAGCACTTCTCGGACGAGTCGCTGCCAGCGGGCGAGTACAGCATCGAACTGTCGTCCCCACTCAGACTATACATCCACGTCGAGAGCGCGATCGAGTTCAGCTCGGACGACGAACAGTTGCGGATCGACCTCGACGGCCCGACCAGCGTCGACATCGGTGCCCGGTCGAAACACGAACAGCCTGCCGGAACGATCACGACGACCGAACAGCCGAGAGATATCATGCAAACGGTGTCGGCGCTCGGCTCCTCGCTGAAAACCACTTCGCCGGAGCGCTCGCTGCCCACCCTTCGTGGCCATCCCCCGGAGATCGAGCTCGGCGACCGACTTTCGATCCCGGACGGGATCACTGCGCCGGAGACGGGTATCGAACTGCACGTACCCCTCACCTACGAACACGTGTTCCCTGCCGCCCCGCTCGCGTACTACCTCGGTGCGACGATGCGCCCCGGTGACGAGCCTCGAATCGTAACGGGCGACGGCTACACACAGGAGCTAATCGCCGCACCCACCTACGAGGAGAGCGTCGCCCGCACGCTAAAGCAGGTGTTCTTCCTCGACTGTGTGACCCGTACGGAGGGGCTGTATCCGGTCCCGCTGCGGGAACGAACGCGTCTGGAAGAGCGGATCGAACTGCCCTTCGACAGGCTCTACGAGCTCCCGCCAGCGGATCGCCTGGCGACGTATCTCGATGCCGTGCCCTACAGTGATGTCGAAGACCTCCTGCCTGACTGGAAGCTCACGACACACGTCTCGCCGACGGCGGAGACGATCGAAACGTTACCGTACCTGATCAACGACCTCGCAATCGTCCGAATCGCCGATCCACAGGAAATCTCCCGCTCGTCCGTGGAGGACACTGGCATGGGCGCGTACACCCGCGGAGCAGACACCCGGAGCGCCGCCGGGCAGTCTCCCGACACCACGTACATCCAGCTAGACGATGACGACGACGCAGTCGAACAGGCCTGGATCGGCGACGAGACGCCGGTCGGCCTGAGCAAGGCGATGCCCGAAGCCTACCGCAACCGGTTCGACCGTGCGCCCTCGGACGGCGACATCTCCATCACGGTCGTCTGTAACGACGACCGTATGGACCGCGAGCGCGGGGTCGTCGACGAGGTGTACGGCTCGCGCGAGCGCCTCCCCTTCGAGGTCTCGATGAGCCACGACCTGATGACGGACGAGCTTGCGGACGTCCTCGCCCGGCCGGCTGACTTCCTCCACTACATCGGCCACATCGAGGACGGCGGCTTCCGCTGTACCGACGGCCTCCTCGACGCGACCGAACTCGATAGCGTGGCCGTCGACGCGTTCCTGCTTAACGCCTGTCAGTCCTACCACCAGGGACGGGCGCTGATCGAAGGGGGCGCGATCGGCGGTGTCGTTACGCTGAGCGACGTCGTCAACTCCGGCGCGATCCGGATCGGTTCAACACTCGCGCGCTTGCTCAACGCCGGGTTCCCGCTTCGTGCTGCCCTGCAGATCGCCAAAGGCGAGAGTATCGTCGGCAGCCAGTACCTCGTGATCGGCGACGGCGGGTTGGCGATCGCGCAGGCGGAAAGTGGGACGCCGTTGCTTCTTGATATTAAGAAGGACGGAGATAATCAGTATAATGTAGCGATGAAAGGATTCCCCACTACATCGGGCGGAATGGGTGGATTGTTCGCCCCCAACCTCGAGCAAGTGAACAGCTACTCTCTTAACTCGGGGTCGACTCCTCTCAGCACTCTATCAAGACAACAACTTCTCGATTTCTTACAGTTAGAACAGATGCCCGTGAGAATCAACGATAGACTTCGATGGGCGAGCGAACTGGCCAGTGATCTGTCGCAAATTAGTCAATAGTTCTTGCTGCCGCCGCTGCCGCTCCACCAATCTGACTGAGCGCCAGCAGTATCGTGAACAGCACGCCGATCATCCGCGGGTGTGCTCTGAGGAACGATTCCATCTTGCCGTTGTTGCTGTCTGCCATCGTACATGCCAACGGTAATTGCCTATGGAAATAAATATATTTAAAAGATGTTTACAGTAAAAATAATGGATTATACCATATACAGGGGAAAGTATTTGTTAGCAGCCACTACGAGTTGAATACAGCAATTTAAAACGATGATCTCGGGGAATCAACGATCAACCACTTGTCGATGTCGCTCCGGCTCAGTCCGAGAACTGGGGAACAGTCCCCGTCTGGACGACGGTATCAAAGGCACTGCGTAGCATGTAGATGGTCTGGTCGTCGTGCGCGGCGGCGTCGAGGTAGAACTGTCCCATGGCGTCGGCGGCAGCAATCCGACTGGTGAGAACGTGCAGGAACCGGAAGAGCCGTTCGGTCTCGACGTCTTCGAGCAGCGCAGTCAGCGAGTGGACACAGACGACGGTCCCTCCATCGTCGTCGAGGAGCGAACTAATCTCGATACCCGTCGTACTCAGGTTCGTGGAATCCGAGACCCGTTCGACCGTCGTGTCATCGGCTGTGAGATCGATGTTCGCATCGGTCAGCAGGCGTTTTCGTCCGTCCACGTCGATGCGCTCGGTGCGCTCGATCGCTGGCGTCGGATTCGGGCCACAGGCGAGTACGAGCAGGTCGTCGACCGACTGATCTTGCACGAACCGCTCGGTGTACTCGATATCGCTTCGGTCCCCGGTAACGAGTATTAACGCGCTGGTCCCTGCTTTCTGGGATGGTACCAGAGGGGATCGTCCGGTGGTTAATTTCTCGTCGTCGGCCATAGGAGATATCTTGGAAGATACGTATAAATGCATTCTGAAACAGCTACGACCGAGTCACAAGGGATTATGGGCTCCCGGACGTGCATTCACCCATGCGCGTTACCTTTCTCGGGACCGGCAGTGCGATGCCGACCGGTGAACGATATCAATCGGCCACCCTGGTACGCGACGACGATCGGACGCTGCTCGTCGACTGTGGGGCGGGCGCGTTACAGCGTCTCCAGCAGAGCGGCGTCGGCTACGAGTCCGTCTCGACGGTCCTGCTCACCCACCACCATCTCGATCACGTCGCGGACCTCTTTCCAGTGCTCAAGGCGCGGTGGCTGGCGGGCGAAGAACACCTCACGGTTGTCGGTCCCCGAGGAACGAAAGCGCTGGTCGACGGCCTCTTTTCGGCCCACGACTACCTCGACGGCCGGATTGACGTGAGCGTCCACGAAATCACCGACGGCGACCACGAGATCGCGGGGTTCGATCTGAGCGCACGCGAGGTCAGACACTCGAAGCGAACGCTCGCCTATCGGTTCGACGACCGACTAACACTCAGCGGGGATACGGAGGCGTTCGAGGGCCTTGCCGACTTCGCCGACGGCTCGGCCGTGTTCGTCCACGACTGCTCGTTCCCGGACGACGTCGATGTCGACAACCACCCGACGCCGACCGAGCTGGGGCGAGTACTCTCCGGACACGAGTACGGCCGCGTGTATCTCACGCATCTATACCCCCACACCGACGGACGCCACGAGGAGATGCTCGACGCGATCGGGGCCCACTACGACGGCGAGGTCCGGTTCGCCGAGGACCTCACGACGGTCCGGATCAGCTAGTTCTCCTCGTCCGAGAGGGGCCGGGAGAGCCTATCGAGCCGGTCCTGTGCGCTCTGTTTGCGACTCGTCGTGTCGTCGGGTAGATACGTGAGGTCGGCGATCGTATCGTCTTCGACCGTCACACGGAACACCGCCCCCTCGTCGCGTCCGGCCTCGGGAACGCGACCAACGTCGATCACGTACTCGTCGACCACCGAACCGTCGGCTTCGAGCAGGAGCGTCGCGTGTTCGCCGTCGACGATCCGATCGAGGACCGCGGTGTAGCTCTCGGTCATCAGTGGATCGTAGGCGCGGCAGCGGCTTGAGTGTCCGGTATGGCGATCGAATCACTGTCGTCCTCGGGCTTGTGCTCCAGTAGCTCAGCGGGATCCGTCGTCTCCTCGTGCTCGGTCGTGACGGTGGTCTCTTCGCCGTCCGTTCGGATGACGATATCACCGTGGACGCCGGTCCAGTACGTCTCGATGTCGTGATCGGCGAACGACTCAAGTACCTCGTCGTGGGGGTGGCCGTACTGGCTATCGAGCGCGCTGGAGATCACTGCGACCTCGGGGTCGACGGCATCGAGGAACGGCTCGGTTGAGCTGGTCGAGGAGCCGTGATGGCCGGCCTGATAGATTTCGGCGTCGAGGTCATCTCCGTGAGCGTCGACCATACGCTCCTCGGCCGCTCGCTCGGCGTCGCCGGTCGTGAGATAGCTGGTTCCGCCCATCTCGATCGACAGTGCGACGCTATTGTCGTGGAGATCGGAGCCCGAATCACCCGCGGGCGGGTTGTACACCTCGACAGTTGTCTCGCCGAACTCGAAGCTGTCACCATCTTCGACAGTACGGAGGTCGAGGTCGTGGCGCTCGACCGCGTCGAGATATCGGTCGTAGGTCTGTGACGTGTGTGCGACGCCGCTGTCGTAGGCCGTGCCGACCCCTTCGGCCTCGTTCTCGTAGTGATCGATCACAGCCTCGTGGCCGCCGATGTGGTCGGCGTGGCCGTGGGTCGCCACGAGGTGGTCGATCCGCTCTACGTTCTGCTCGTCGAGATACGCGAGGACACCCTCGCCGTCTTGTCGCCAGTCGCCGGAGTCGATCAGCATGGTTTCACCGCCCGGTTCGACAAGCAGCGTCGCGTCGGCCTGTCCGACGTCGATGTGGTGGATCTCGACGGCATCGTCGAGCGGTTCGGGCTCCTCCTCGGCGGCGTCGACGGGGAGGTCGCCGACACAGCCTGCCGTGACGAGCAAGAGGCTGACACAGACGACGAGCAGTGCACGGCGCATACCAGTCCATGGGTGCAATCGCGCATAAGCGTCCGGTCCTCACTCCCGTCGTAATCGCTTGGTTTTTCAACATAGTACAAAGGAATTATAGCAGTATCGGGTAAATACCACCACATGACGACCGGTATCTTGGTCGCTGGTGGCGTCGTACTGCTGCTCGGCCTGTTTTTGCTCGCCGTGTACGTCCCCGATTGGGACTTCGAATCCGAATCGACGAAAGCGGCCGAGTCCGCGCTCGAAACGGTCACGCTCGGTCGGGATGCGGATCTCGTTGCCGAACCGCCGACCATTCATAAGACGCCGGAGGTGAACACGCATAGCGACGGCGAGCCGATCGTCGTCCCGATCGTCGAACTCACGCTGGATATGGACGATGAGCCGGATCGTGCGGCCGGCTATCGGATCGCGGCAGGTGTCCTCGAAGCGGTCCATCCGGAGTACTCCGACAGCCACGTCCGGAACTACGACGTCCATCTCGTCTATGGCGACGGTTCGTGGGTGAGCCAGCCCGACAAACGTCGGATCGCCATTACCCCCGCGCTGGTCGAACGGCTCTCCCGGGAACCGGATTTCGACGCACACGATCTCCGCCGGGAGGTCGAAACGCAGGACGACGGCGACGACGAAATCCCACCCGTCGCGTGGGGCGAGCCGCTCGATTACTGGCACGAGGAAACGTCTGCAGCGACGACGACAGGTGCGACCGGTGGAATCTAACGAGCAGAATAGAGACTACCGTGAGGTATTTGGCCTCGATACACGGGCCGAGAACCTCAACGGAGGTGTTCGACCAGTTACGATTCGTCCTCGGCACCGAGCACGCGGTTCGCGGCGTAGACCGCGCCGCCAGCGACGCCCGCTGCACCGGCGGCGACGCCGAAGCCGGGTAGTCCGTCGTCCTCGTCATCCGGGTCATCTCCGTCCTCCGCGTCCTCGTCCTCGATCTCCTCGTCGCCGAGTGTGACGTAGGGGATCTGTGCGTGGGTGTCCTCGTCGTAGGCGAGCGCGTCCTCGTTGTCGACGTCCTCGGCGGTCAGCAGATCGATGACGTTTGGGGCCGTGCCGTGTTCCGCGCCGCCGAACTGCCACTCGCTGGCCTCGGAGTCGACCGCCCGGACGCCGCCCTCGCCGTAGCCGTCGTAGCTCATCACGGCTACCGCCATTCCGGCCTGGGGCAGGTAGTCGATAGCGTGTTTCTCGAACTCGACGACGATTGTGTTCGGCTGCTCCTCGGGATCGTAGGTGTAATCGCCCTCTTCACCGACGATGTCGCCGTCGGCGTCGTAGACCGTATGCTGGCCCGGCCCAGCAGTCAGGACGTGCTGGTACGGGGCGGCGAACTCGGCGTTGACGCCGGTTCGGGCCTCCGTTGCCCCGCCTTCCGTCTCCGGATCGTTGAGGTACACCTGGATATGCTGGTGTGAGATCCCGGTGTCGTTGTCCCATGGGTTCGTCGGCTCGTTGTGGAACTCGAACTCGAACCGGAACGTCTCGTCTGTCTCCTCGATCGTCACACCGGCGAGGTCGAACTCGCCCTCGGGGATCTCGTCAGTCTCGGGGTACGTGTAGTTGCCCGGCCCGAAATCGGTGCCTTCGGGCTGTTCGAACTCCGCGATGACGTCACCCGGCAGGCTGAAGTCGGTCGGCTCGTTGGCTTCGAGCACGATCCCCGTCGGGACATCGACCTCCACGTAGTCGTGTTGCTCGTTGACTTCGAGTCCGGCGTCGTCGCCCGTGATGAGGTTCTCCGATTCCACGTAATCGCCGATCCGGACGGTCTGCATGTCGTCACTGAAATCGAGCAGGACGACGACACGCCGATCCGTCTCGGGATCGTAGCGGGCGTACGCGAGCGTCGAATCGGAGTCGGCTTCGTACTCGATGCGTTCGACGCGGGCGCGATGCTGGAGTGCCGGATGTGACTTTCGCAGGTCGACGAGTTGCTGGTAGAACTCCAGGGTGTTGTCGTCGAAATCGCCCCAGTTCATGGGTTCGCGCCAGTCAGTCAGCCCGGTCTCCTGCCCGTAGTAGATCATCGGTACCCCCGGAAGCGTGAATGTCGCCGTTCCGGCGGCTAGCTGTGCCATGAAGCCGTGCTGTTCGAGATACCGGTCCGTGTCGTGGTTCTCGATATACTGCATGAACAGCGACTCGGGGTGCGCGCCGTTCCGGAACCGTGCCTCGTAGGCTACGAGAATTTCCTCGGCCGTCCCCTCCGCGGCAGCGCCGAGCGCGCCGTGCAGGTGGTTATCGTAGTGGACGTCGAACCCGCCCGCGCCGAACTCCTCGGCGTACGGCAGCGTCTCGTCGAGCATGAAGAAGTCGGAGTCGTGCTCGGTGACGCGCTGGTAGATCTCCTTCCAGAAGTGGTTGGGCACGCCCCACGCGATGTCGGCGCGGAACCCATCTACCTTTCCGGCCCAGAAGTCGACGACGTCGAGACACCACTCACGCACCTCGGGGTTTTCGTGGTTCAGGTTGGGGATCGCATCCCAGCCGTAGTAGGCGTCGCGGTTCCCGTCCTCGTCCCAGCGGAACCAGTCGCGGTACTTTTCGTGGTCCTCGTGGCTCTCGTCGATCGCCGCCTGAAAGAAGGGGTGGTTCTCCGAGGCATGGTTGATGACGAGGTCGAAAACGACCTTGATGTCGCGGTCGTGAGCCTCCTCGACCATGTTCTCGAAGTCCGCCATGGTGCCGAGATCGGGATCGACGTCGAAGTAATCCGTCTTGTGGTAGCCGTGTGGGCCGCCTTCCGCCATCGGCGTCCCGAAGCCGCGGTCGGTCGGGACGAACGGCGTCATCCAGAGGACATCGACGCCGAGTTCTTCGAGATGGTCGAGCCGGTCAGCGATCTCGTCGAAGCCCGGCGTGTCGTCCGTGGCGATCGTTTCGCCATCGAGTTCCTGTTCCGGGAACCGGCGCGTAAAGATAGAGTAGATGATCGAGTCCTCTACCCAGTCGGGCGCGCCGTAGGGGTGTTCGACGTGGAGATCGTCACCGTCGGGGACGAGTTTGATCGTGTCCGCCACGGAGTGACGGTCGCCGACGGCGACGGCGTGGATCCGGACCGGATCGGTGATCTCCGCGGCAGAAACCGTCCCGTCGCCCGCGAGCACGTCCTTGTCCCGGTCGTCGACGTAGAACTCCACGTCGACCTGTTCGTCGATGATGTCCTCGCGATCGGGAGCCATCGCGTTCGCCGAAAGCAGCACCTGTCCCTCGACGACCTCGGCGTCGAGGTCCACGCGCGGGCGCGGATCGTCCTCGTTTTCTTCGGGGAACACGCGAACGGTCAGTTCGTGGGTTCCATCGGGGGCGTCGAGTGCGAGCGTGTACTCGCCCGGCACCTCCGGCTCGAACTCCGCGACGGCCGCGTCGGTCGGCGTCGCCGATGAGTTAGCGGGCGCGTCGACGATCGACCAGGAGTACTCCGCGTCGCCGTCTGGGTTCCGCGGTGCGAGATCGTCACGGATGTTCTCCTCGTCGAAGTTCGGGTTGACGAACCCGCGGCCGGTATGGGTAAATCGTGGTGGGCCGGGGTGATGGGAGCCGTCGTCGGTCTCCAGGTCGAGTTCCGATCGGTTCTCCGTGTGGTCCGCACCGGCGGGAACGCCGGTCGCCGCCGCACCGGCGACAGCGGCGAGACTGGTGATGAATGTTCTACGTTGCACTGTATCACCCCGTTGGACTATACCCCTATAACAATTATGGTGAACAATTACTTCACATGTATCGGCGATGTCCGCCGGTAGTTCTTGGAATCAAGAACGTATCACCACTTTCCGTCGATAGTGGCGTGACCGATGAGTTCGTACCAGCCGAGATCACAGGTCGTCGCTATCGTCCGGCCGCTTTTTTGAGAGTACTGTTCGCTCGAACCGACAGACTATCTCGTCGTCCCCGTTCAAGACCTCTACCGTCATCGTGACGACGCCGCGCTCGCCGTCGCTAGTTTCGCGTTTGTCCGTTACTGTCGTCTCTGCACGAATCGTATCGCCGTGAACCACCGGTTTGGGGTGCTCGATACCGTCGTAGGCGAGGTTCGCCACGATCGTCCCGTCCGTCGTCTCGGGGATCGTCAACCCGACGGCGAGGCTCATCGTGTACAGGCCGTTGACCACGCGCTCGCCGAACTCAGTCTCCGCGGCAAAGTCGGCGTCGAGGTGGAGCGGCTGCTGGTTCATCGTCAGATCGCAGAAGCGTTGATTATCGCTCTCGCTGATCGTCCGGCGCTTCTCGTGGACGATACGCTCTCCGATCTCGAACTCCTCGTAGTACTTACCGGTCATACGTGGGAATCAGCCAGTATCGACAAAAGCCCACCGGCGAGAGTGCCCCTCAACGGATGCGACATCGGCCTCCGTACAGGCGGATTACGGTGGTTTTTAACCGAGGGGGACCTACCGGACGGACATGACTGACGACGGGCAGACGGGACTTGCCGAGTTCGGTGCGGAGGGGGACAATCCGTCCTCCGGCGACGACGAGCGGGATCTCGCCGCGGAAGCCCGGGCCGTGGCCGGTGACGGTGATGGAAGCGGGATCGAGACCATCGATCCCACGCGCGACGGCCTGGACGCCCGCTACGGTGAACCGGCGGACACCGTGGCGCTCTCCGTGATGCAGATCGACTACACGGTTGCCGGACGAGAGCCGAACGAACGGCCGATCATCCACGTGTACGGGCGTGACGAGAACGACGAACCGCACCACGTCAAAGTGCTCGGCTTCGAACCGTACTTTTATGCCCCTACCGAGACCCTCGACAGGCCGCCCGAAGAGGAGTACGACGAACTCGTCGGCTCCGACGAAACCGGCGAGGACGGCGAGCCCTTCGAGAGCATTCGCGGCGAGCACCTCACGAAGATATACGGCCGCACGCCGCGGGACGTCGGCAACGTCCGCGACGAGTTCGACCACTACGAGGCCGACATCCTCTTTCCGAACCGATTCCTGATCGACAAGGACATTCAAAGCGGCGTCGAGGTCCCCGTGCGCCGCGACGAAGAAGGCTCACTCATCGCCGCCCACGAGGAAGTCGA
>LKMJ01002186.1_pt1 | contig 17816 bp, 14 predicted proteins | sample 643391 | NCBI WGS metagenome assembly LKMJ01 (sample SAMN04112250, study PRJNA286221) | soda lake metagenome | biome: soda lake; feature: Kulunda Steppe; material: water; isolation source: sample PL-Br10 brine of Picturesque Lake | place: Russia: Kulunda steppe | collected 2010-07
ACCGGCACCAATTTCTCGGGGCTGCGCGGCGAGGGCGAGCCGCTCTCGGGCGGGGGCAAGTCCTCGGGGCTGATGGGCTTTCTCAAGATCGGCGACCGCGCGGCGGGGGCGATCAAATCGGGCGGGACCACGCGGCGCGCGGCCAAGATGGTCATCGCCGACATGGATCACCCCGATATCGAGGCCTTCATCAACTGGAAGGTGATCGAGGAGCAGAAGGTGGCAAGCCTTGTCGCCGGCTCGAAGATGCATGAGGCGAAACTCGGCGAGATCTTCGCCGCCGTGGGCGCTTGGGACGGAGACGCCGAGGCCGCGACGGACCCGGCGCGCAACGCCGCCCTCAAGGCCGCGATCCGCTCGGCCAAGAAGGTCGCGATCCCCGAGACCTACATCAACCGCGTGCTGCAATACGCGCGCCAGGGCTATACCGGCATCGAGTTTCCCACCTATGACACCGACTGGGACTCCGAGGCCTATGTCACCGTCTCGGGGCAGAACTCGAACAACTCGGTGCGCGTGACCGACGCCTTTCTCGATGCGGTGCGCGCGGACGACGACTGGCAGCTCACGCGGCGCACCGACGGCTCCGTGGCGAAGACCCTGAAGGCGCGCGACCTGTGGGAGCAGGTCGGCCACGCCGCCTGGGCCTGCGCCGATCCGGGCATCCAGTTTCACGACACGGTCAATGCCTGGCACACCTGCCCCGAGGACGGCGCGATCCGCGGCTCGAACCCGTGCTCGGAATACATGTTCCTCGATGACACGGCGTGCAACCTCGCCTCGATGAACCTGCTCGCCTTCCAGCGCGACGGGGCCTTCGACGCCGAAGCCTACATGCACGCGGCGCGGCTGTGGACGGTTACGCTCGAGGTCAGCGTGGCGATGGCGCAGTTTCCTTCCAAGGAGATCGCGCAGCGCTCCTATGACTTCCGCACCCTCGGGCTGGGCTACGCCAATCTCGGCGGGCTCCTGATGACGATGGGGCTGAGCTATGACAGCGACGAGGGCCGCGCACTGTGCGGGGCGCTCTCGGCGATCATGACCGGCGTGTCCTACGCGACCTCGGCCGAGATGGCCGGCGAGCTCGGCCCGTTCGCGGGCTATGCGCGCAACGCCGATCACATGCTGCGCGTGATGCGCAACCATCGCCGCGCGGCCTATGGTCAGGCGCAGGATTACGAGGCGCTGGCGGTGCCGCCGGTGCCGCTCGATGCGGCCAACTGCCCCGATCCGCGACTCGCCGATCTGGCGCGAACGGTCTGGGACGAGGCGCTGCAGCTCGGCGAGGCGCATGGCTACCGCAACGCGCAGGCCACGGTGATCGCGCCCACCGGCACGATCGGCCTCGTGATGGATTGCGACACCACCGGGATCGAGCCCGATTTCGCGCTGGTGAAGTTCAAGAAGCTCGCCGGCGGGGGCTATTTCAAGATCATCAACCGCGCCGTGCCCGCCGCGCTGCGCTCGCTGGGCTACACCCCCGGCCAGATCGAGCAGATCACCGCGCATGCGGTCGGTCACGGCACGCTGCGCGATGCGCCGGGGATCAATCACCAGGCGCTGATCGGGCACGGCTTCGGCAAGGCGGAGATCGCGCGCATCGAGGCGGCGCTGCCCGCGGCCTTCGATATCCGCTTCGTGTTCAACCAGTGGACGTTGGGCGAGGAATTCTGCCGCGACACGCTCGGGATTCCGACGGCGCGGCTCAACGATCCGGGCTTTGACCTCTTGCGCCATCTCGGCTTCACGAAGTCGCAGATCGAGGCGGCCAACAACCATGTCTGCGGCACCATGACGCTCGAGGGGGCGCCGCATCTGGCGCCGGCGCATTACCCGGTCTTCGACTGCGCCGCGCCCTGCGGCAAGACCGGCACGCGCGCGCTCTCGGTCGACAGCCATATCCGCATGATGGCCGCGGCGCAGGGCTTCATCTCGGGCGCGATCTCCAAGACGATCAACATGCCCGCGAGCGCGGAAATCCAAGACTGTCTCGATGCTTACGAGCTTTCCTGGACGCTCGGCGTGAAGGCCAACGCGCTCTACCGTGACGGCTCCAAGCTCTCGCAGCCGCTCGCCGCCGCGCTCGTCGAGGATGACGAGGAGGCCGAGGAGGTGCTCGCCAGCGGCACGCAGCACGAAAAGGCCGCGATGCTCGCCGAGAAGGTGATCGAGAAGGTGATCGTCAAAGAGGTGCGCTCGAGCCGCGAGAAGCTGCCCGAGCGGCGCAAGGGCTACACCCAGAAGGCCATCGTCGGCGGCCATAAAGTCTATCTGCGCACCGGCGAATACGAGCACGGCAAGCTCGGCGAGATCTTCATCGACATGCACAAGGAGGGTGCGGGCTTTCGCGCGATGATGAACAATTTCGCCATCGCGGTCTCGGTCGGTCTGCAATACGGCGTGCCGCTCGAGGAGTTCGTGGATGCCTTCACCTTCACCAAGTTTGAACCCGCGGGCATGGTGCAGGGCAATGACAGCATCAAGAACGCGACCTCGATCCTCGACTACATCTTCCGCGAGCTCGCGGTGAGCTATCTCGACCGGACCGACCTGGCGCATGTCAAACCCGAAGGCGCGAGCTTCGACGATCTCGGCGGCGGCGAGTCCGAGGGCAAGACCCCGGCGGATGGCGACGCCCATGCCGGCGGGCTCGAAGTGCTGCGCCAGATCAGCTCCTCGGGGTATCTGCGCAAGCGGCTGCCGCATGAGCTGGTGGCGCTGCAGGGGGCGGCGGATGCTGCGTCCCAGGTCAGCGCCGTGACCCATGAGCGCAGCATGACCAGCTCCGAGACCGTTGCCGTCGCGCAGCTCGACGCCCGCGCCAAGGCCCGCATGCAGGGCTTCGAGGGCGAAGCCTGCAACGAGTGCGGCAACTACACGCTGGTGCGCAACGGCACCTGCATGAAGTGCAACACCTGTGGCGCGACGAGCGGCTGCAGCTGACCCGGGACCACGCCGAACGGCGCAAGCAGGGGGCCGTCCACTCGACCGAGAGTGGAGGGGCCCCTGCCAGGCCGAGGATAGGGCAGCTTGGGCCGCAGCGCGTCACGTCATTGGTCGAGGACGTTGACCACTGCACTGCGCGACAGACGATCAGCGGGCGTCATCCGGCCCGATAATTGGGGCTTTCGCGCGTGATCTGCACGTCGTGGACATGGCTTTCCTTGAGCCCCGCGCCTGTGATGCGCACGAAATCGCACTTCTTGCGCATCTCGGCGACGGTGGCGCAGCCGGTGTAGCCCATCGCGGCGCGCAGACCGCCGACGAGCTGATGGATCACGGTGCCGGCCGGGCCCTTATAGGGGACCTGGCCCTCGATGCCCTCGGGCACCAGCTTGTCGCTCGCCGCGTCGCTCTGGAAGTAGCGATCGGCCGAGCCGCGCGCCATCGCGCCGAGGCTGCCCATGCCCCGATAGCCCTTGTAGCTGCGCCCCTGGAACAGGATCAGTTCGCCGGGGCTCTCATCGGTGCCCGCAATCGCCGAGCCGACCATCGCGCAGGAGGCCCCCGCCGCGATCGCCTTGGCAAAATCCCCGGAGAACTTGATGCCGCCATCGGCGATCACCGGCACATCCCCGGCCGCGCCGGCGGCGTCCATGATCGCGGTGAGCTGCGGAACCCCGACGCCGGCAACCACGCGCGTGGTGCAGATCGATCCCGGCCCGATGCCCACCTTCACCGCATCCGCCCCCGCCCCGATCAGCGCGCGCGTGGCCTCGGCGGTGGCGACGTTGCCGGCGATCACCTGCACGGCGTTGGACCGCCGCTTGATCCGCTCGACGGCCTCGCCGACGGCACGCGAATGGCCATGGGCCGTATCGATGACCACGATGTCGACCCCGGCATCGATCAGCGCCTCGGACCGGGCAAAGCCGTCATCGCCCACGGTCGACGCCGCCGCGACCCGCAGCCGCCCGAGATCGTCCTTGCACGCGCTGGGATTGAGCACGGCCTTCTCGCTGTCCTTCAGAGTGAGCAGCCCGGTGAGCCTGCCTTCGCCGTCGGTCACCAGCAGCTTCTCGATGCGCCGCGCCTGCATCAGGCTGCGCGCCTCGTCGCGGTCGGCGGGCTCGCGCAGCACGGCGAGGTTCTCGGCCGTCATCATCACCCGCACCGGCGTGCGCGCATCCGAGGCAAAGCGCATGTCGCGGTTGGTCACGATGCCGAGCACCCGGCCGGCCTCGTCCACCACCGGAAAGCCGGTGATATTATATCGCTCCTGCAGGGCCTTGGCGTCGGCCAGCGTCTGGTCCGGGCGCAGGGTCACCGGATCGTAGACGATGCCGGATTCAAAGCGCTTGACGCGGCGGACCTCGTCGGCCTGCGCCTCCGGCGTGAAGTTGCGATGGATGACGCCGATGCCGCCCGACTGCGCCATCGCGATCGCCATGCGCGACTCGGTGACCGTGTCCATCGCCGAGCTCAGCAGCGGGATGTTGAGCGCGATCTCGCGCGTCGCCCATGTCGTGGTATCGGCGGTGGCGGGGATAACGTCGCTTGCCGCCGGCACAAGCAGCACGTCGTCGAAGGTGAGCGCCTCGCGAATCGCCATCGCACCTCTCCTCGGGCGGTTTCGGTTGGCAAGGCCGTATTCCACGCTCGCGCGCCAAAGGAAAGGGGCGATCCGTCGCGCTCAGGCCCGGGCGGCGTTGGTGCGCGCGGCCAGGTCCCCGCCCGCCCAGCCACGCAGCACCAGCGCCAGCACCGGCACCACCAGCAGCGTCGCGGCCACCAGCAGGACGCCGGCGACCACCCCAAGCGCTCCCGCGCCGCCGCTCGCGTCGATGACCACCGACGCATAGGCCGCCGCGGGAAAGGTCAGGGCACCCCAAAGCGGCGTGATCCCCGCCGCCAGCAGCCACCGTGCCGACAGCACCAGCGCCGCGAGGATCGCCGCGCCGAGCACGGTCCAGATTGCGGCCAGCATCTCCAGCCCGAGCATCCACGAAACCGTCGCGAAAAGACTCGCCGGCGCGAGATGCACGGCGAAAAGCGGGCGCAGCGGCGGCGGCGGCAGGGACCCGCGCAGCAGTTGCCAGAGGCTCACCGCGAAGATCACTCCCGCCACCGGCATCGTCGCATAGAGGATCGCGCGCGCCACCTCCGCCCGGTCCAGCGCGATGAGCGCGACGGCCCCCACGATGAACCCCACGAAGACGAGGTGCCACACCGGCGTGACGACGCGCCCTTCCTCCGGCCCGGTGGCGATCGACTGCACCACCAGCACGGCGAGCGCAGCGTGCGCGAGCAGCGCGGCGACAACGAGACCCTGCGCAACCCCCGGCGCATACGGCACCAGCGCCGCCGCGGCGAGCATCACCGACAGCGTCATTGTCGCCAGCCCCGCGCGCCCGGGCAGCACCCGCAGATCCTCGCGCAGCACGCCGGGCCGACACAGCATCTTGGCCAGCCAGGCCGCGACCGCGAGGCCAAGGACCGCTACACCGGCGCCGAGCAGGATCTCGCCGATCGCGACCGGGAGTTGATAGGCCGGCTCGGCGCGCCGCCAGGCGAGTCCAAGGCCGAGAAAGCCGAAAATCGGCGCAAAGACGACCGGGGGCATGCGCCGCCATGCATCGGATCGCGCTGCCAAGGCTGACCTCCCGCTTCGGACACCGTTCAAATAGGGCACGCGGCGATGCGTGCACAAGGCTCGCGCCCGGCCGCGCCGATTTTCGGCGCCCGCGCAGGCGTCGCACGACAGTCGTTGACCTTGCTGCGATCGCATTATGTCAGGCGGGTGACAATGCGATCTCATATCCCCCCGCCCGGGCGCTCGCTCCTGTTGGGCCCCGGCGTGACGCCGCGGCTCGAGGCCGGCATCGCGCTCCTGGTGCTCGTGCCGCTCGCGGCGCTGGCCGGGCTGTGGGTGGCGCCCGGTCAGCCAATCCTTGCGCTCGTGGCTGCGGGACTGGCGTTGTCCGGCGGCGCGGGTTTTCTCGTCGCGCTCGCGCAGCATTACCCGCATCGCCGTCTCGGGCTGTGCAACCTTGTGACGCTCACGCGCCTGACCGGGGTCGCGGTGCTCGCCGCGCTCGTGACCGCGCCCGAGGTGTTGCGCGGCGACGATGCGGCGGCGTGGGCGGGGCTGGCGATTGCGGGGGCGGTGCTGGCGCTTGACGGGGTCGATGGCTGGGCGGCACGGCGCGCGCGGCTCGAGTCGCGCTTCGGCGCGCGCTTCGACATGGAAGTCGATGCTGCACTTGCGCTGGCCTTGGCGCTTCTGGCGTGGCAGTCTGACAAGGTTGGTATATGGGTATTGGCGCTTGGCGCGATGCGGCCGGCCTTCGCACTCGCGGCATTGCGGTGGCGTTGGCTTGCGCGTCCGCTGCCCGAGGGCCTGCTGCGTAAGGGGGTTTGCGTGGTCCAGATAGGTGCCCTGACGGCGCTGCTCGCGCCCGTGGTGACGCCGCCGCTGGCGCCGTGGCTCGCGGCGGGCGCGCTGGCGATGCTGCTGGCCTCCTTTGCCCGTGACACGCTCTGGCTGTGGCGCCGGGGCGCGCAGTAATGGCCGGCCGTATCGTGGCACTCCTGCTTGCCGCGCTCTTGTTGCATCTCGTGCTCGTCATGCCCAACCATCCCCGCGCGGTGACGGTCGAGGCGCTGTTTCTGTTTCCGCTCGAGCTTCCGGTGATCCTGCTGGCGCTCGTGGTGCTTCGCGGCTGGGTGGTGCAGGTCGTTCAGGTCGCGCTAGTCGGGGCGCTGACGGCGCTCACGCTCGTCAAGCTCGCGGATCTCGGCACCCATGTCGCCTATGAACGCCCCTTCGATCTCGCGGTCGATGGGCACCTGATCCACGCAGCCTGGACGCTCGCCCGCGGCACCTTCGGCACGCCGCTGACGGTCCTGATCCTGGTCGTCGCGTTGATAGGGCTCGTCGCGCTCGCGCTCGCGATCGGCTGGGCGACCGAACGCTGGGCCGAGCTGCGCGTGCGCGGGGCGGCGCGCGCGCTGACGGCGATCGCCCTCGTGCCCGCGACCGCCCTCGCCGTCCTCGAAGCCGGACACATGCTGCGCGGCTGGGCGCTTCCGGTCACCCCGCCCGGCGCCGCCTTCACCGCGCGCATCGGCGTCGAGACGGTCGAGCGCGCGCAGGCCACCGGCGCCGCGCTCGAGGAATTCCGCGAGGCCGCGCAATCGGACCGGATGGCCGCGCATGACGGTCCGCTGCTCGATGCGATCGGCGATCGCGATGTCCTGCTGACCTATGTCGAGAGCTACGGCCGCTCGAGTTTCGAGAACCCGCTCTATATCGACACCCATACCGGTCGGCTGCGCGACATCGAGGCGACGCTAGAGGAACAGGGGCTTGCGATGCGCTCGGGCTTCGTGACGGCGCCGATGGTGGGCGGGCAGAGTTGGCTGGCGCATGCCTCGATGGCGTCGGGGATGTGGGTCAGCGACCAGGGCCGCTACCGCGCGCTGATCGCGAGTCCGCGGCGCACGCTGTTTCACTTCGCGCGCGATGCCGGCTTCCACACCGCCGCCGTGATGCCCGCCCACACGCGCGACTGGCCCGAGGGCGACTTTTTCGGCTTCGATGCCATCTTCAACGCCGAGGACATGGGTTATGCGGGCGAAAACTACAACTGGGTGACGATGCCGGACCAGTTCTCGATAAAGGCGCTGGACCGGCTGGTGCGCGAGCCCGCCGAAGCGCCCGTCTTCGCGCAGATTGCGCTCGTGTCGTCGCATGCGCCCTTCCTGCCGGTGCCGCCGCTGATCAACTGGGACGATATTGGCGACGGCACGGTCTTCAACGAATGGGCCGATGATGGCGACCCGCCCGAGGAGGTCTGGCGCGATCGCGACCGGGTACGTGAGAAGTTCCGCATCGCGGTGGATTATTCCCTCGAGGTGGTAGGCGCCTACGCCACGCGCCACGCCGACGACCCGCCACTGATGATCGTGCTCGGCGATCACGAGCCCGCGCGATTCATCGCCGGCGTCGATGGCTACGATGCGCCCATCCATATAATCGGCCCGCCCGATCTCGTCGCGCGGATCGACGACTGGGGCTACACGCCGGGCATGGTGCCCGACTCCGATGCGCCCGTGTGGCGCATGTCGGAGTTTCGCGACGCCTTCCTGCGCGCCTTTAGCAGCGAGGCGCCCGAGTGATACGCGCGGCCTTGCGGATCATCGTGCCGGTGGCGCTGCTTGCGCTGATCTGGCGCTATCTCGACGGGGCGCAGGCGCTTGGTTACCTCGCAAAGGCGGATCCGGGGCTGATCGCGCTCGCGCTTGTCCTGCTGCATGTGCAGATCATCGCCTCGGCGCTGCGCTGGCGGGTGACGGCGGCGCAGCTCGGCCAGCCGCTCGGGCGCGGGCGGGCGCTCGGCGAGTATTACCTCGCGGTGCTGGCCAATGCGGTGCTGCCGGGCGGTGTGCTCGGTGATGCGGGCCGCGCGGTGCGTGCGCGCGGCGCGGTCGGGGTCATGGCCTCGGCGCAGGCGGTGGTGATCGAGCGGCTCATGGGCCAGATCCTGCTGTTCGCAGTGCTGGTGCCGGGGCTGATGCTGTGGGCGCTGCCGGGGCGCGGGCCGGTGCTCGCCGGTGTCGCGGCCTTGGCGCTGGTGAGCTGGGCGGCGCTGCGCTGGGGGCCGGAGGCGGTGCGCGGCTTCGGGCGCGCGTTGTGGCGCGCCTGGGCGCCGGTCTGGCGCACGCAGCTCGGGCTCAGCGTCATCGTCCTCGCAAGCCTCCTGGGCGCCTTCGCGGCCTGCTCCGCGGCGGTCGGCGCGCCGCTCGCCCCCGGGGTGGCGATGGTGCTCGTGCCGCTGACGCTGGTGGCGATGCTGCTGCCGATCTCCGTGGGCGGCTGGGGTCTGCGCGAGGGCGCGGCGGCCGTGCTCTGGCCCGTAGCGGGCTTCAGCGCCGAGGCCGGTGTCGCGGCGAGCATCGCCTTCGGGCTCGCCGCGCTCGCGGCGGCGTTGCCCGGCCTGCTGGTCCCGGCGTTCGACAAGCGGGCGGCCTGAGCCGCCCTACCGCGCGATGGGCGTCAGCGCGGCGGCATCGAGCGCGGCCCCCGTCACCTGCGCCGCCCGGTCCCAGCCCGGCAGCGCGCGCCCTGCCCGCTTCGCCGCAGCGGCGGCGGCGCGATGCGCCGTCGCATCCGTTAGCAGCGTGCGTAGCTCGCCCGCGAAAGCGTCGGCGTCACCCGGCTCGACGAGCCGCCCGGCACCTGCGGGAACCGTGTCAGGCACCGCGCCCGCACGGCAGCTCACGATCGGCAGCCCGTGCAGCAGCGCCTCGCTGAAAACCATGCCGTAGCCCTCGTAGCGGGTCGCCAGCGCGAAGATCGAGCTGTGCGCATACAGCTCCGCGAGTGCGGCCTCATCGATGCAGCCCGCAAAGCGAACCCGCTCGGCAAGCCCCAGCGCGTCGCGTTGCGCGTGCAAGGCCGCCGCCACCTGCGCATCCTGCTCGCGCCCCACGATCTCGGCCTGCCAGGGCAGATCGCTCACCATCGAAAGCGCACGCAGGAGCACATCATGCCCCTTGCGCGCCGCGAGAATGCCGACCGACAGGATCAGCGGCGGCGTGCCCGGGCCCGTGCGGGCGACATCGGGGCGCGCAAAGCCCGGCAGCGCCACCGACACGCGCCCGGGATCGACGCCGTAGCGCTCGGTGAGCACCTGCGCGGTGTGGGGGCTCGGCACGACGATATGCGCCGCGAGCACGAGATTGGCGCGCTCGCGTTCGAACAGCACCTGCGCGAGGCCCCGCGGCAAGCCATCCTCGAGCGCGAGCGGATGGTGCAGCATGACCACCATCGGCGCCGCGACCCCGGCCAGAAGCTCCGTGCCAAGCGCACCGTAGGCCAGACCGTCGATGAGCAGCACCTGCCGCGGCGCCACCGCCGCGAGCGCGGCGCGCGCATGCTCGAGCGCCGCGGCGTCGGGCTGCGGAAACCCGTCATGCAGCGGAAGATGCCGCACCGTCCGCCCCGCCGCGCGCAGCGCGTCCATCAGCCTTGCGTCGTAGATATACCCGCCGGTCTTGGTCGCAAGATCGCCGGGGATGGCGAACACGACCTCCGCACCGCCACTGTCTGTCTCGCTCATACTCGTACTCCACCCATGTGCCGTGAAGTCTAGCGCCGGTCCGCGCGCCGGCAAATCGCGCCGCCGCTCAGTCCCTGGCGATCTCCAGCGCAAAGGTCGCGACATCGTCCCACACGCGCGCCGCCTGAAGATCGCGAAACAGCCAGTGCCAGCCCTCCTCGTATATCCGGAACCCCGCCGCGCCGGCGATCCGATCATGAACGCCGCGCACCCGCTCCGGGGCGAGAAAGGCATCGTTGCGCCCGATCAGCGTGAGCGTCGGCGTCGTGACCTCGGGCGCCGCGGCGGCAGCCCGGTCCATCACGCGCACGAGCCCGTAAAGCTCCCGGCTCGACGGGGTGGCAAAGTGGCGCGGATCGGCACCCACCGTGCGCATCGCGGCGACATTGTCGGACGGCGGCGCCAGCGGCACCCCCTCCCCCGTCCAGCGCCGATCGGGCAGCAGCGTCGCGAGCGTCCAGGCCCCCGCACGTCCGAGCGGATAGAGCGCCCGCCCCCCCGCGATCGCCGGCGCCGCCAGCACGAGCCCGTCGGCCGGCATGCCCTCCCGCGCTGCCGCGAGCGCGACGCCGGCGCCCATCGAATGCCCCACCACGATGAGCGGGCGATCCGGGTGGCGCGCGCGGATCTGCTCGGCGATGCGTTGCGCATCCGCCGCGAGCTGCGCCGCGCCCGGCCAGACCTTGCGGCTTTCATTGGCGCCGAAACCGCGCTGGTCGGGGGCATAGACGGTGATGCCGCGCGCGCGCCAGGCTTCGGCTGCGGCCGCATAGGTCAGCTCGCCCGCGTCGCCGAAGCCGTGCAACGCGAGGATCACGGCGCGCTCCGGCCCCTGCGCGGGCCAGTGCCGCATCGCGATCCGAACGCCCTGCTCCGCCGGCGCCGGTGGCGTCGCGACCGCCGGCGCGCCCGGTGCGGCGCTCGGTGCGACCTGGGGTTCGGGGCCCGGTTCGGGGCTCGGAGCAGCGCGATCGCCGCATGCCGCAAGGATGAGCGCGCAGCCCAGAGCGGCGCACAGCCCGAGGCGCAGCCTCGCACCCGCGGCGCGCGATATCGCGATCGGCATGGGGCGGATCCTCATTGCATGTATCCGGCTCTCTTCTTAACCTGCCGGAGCGCGCGCCGGAACGGCAAACGCGCATCCGCGATGTCGCGGGGTGGCCACGCCCGCGCGGCGGTCTAGGTCGGCGGGGTGCGGAAATTGCAGAGGGGCATCATGACGCAGATGCGCTATACCAGCACGACCCGGTTCCTGCACTGGCTGGTTGCGATCCTGATCCTCGCGACGATCCCCGTCGCGAACATCATGCAAAGCGAGGATATCGCGCGCGAGACCCAGGACCGGCTATTCATATTTCACAAGAATGCCGGGGTGATCATTCTGTTGCTCGTGGCGGCGCGGCTGATCTGGCGGGCCTTCAACCCGGCCCCGCCCCTGCCCGACAGCCTGCCGGGGGCGCAACGCATGGCGGCCTTCGCGACGCACTGGCTCCTTTATGGCGCGGTGATCTTCATGGCCGTCACGGGGTATCTGCGCGTCGCGGCCGGCGGCTTTCCCATCGAGCTTCTGGACTGGCTCGGCGTGCCGTATCTCGTCTCCGAGTCGGAGCCGCTGGAGGAATGGGCGCAAACGGCGCATTCCTTTGGGCGCTTCGTCCTCGTGCCGCTCCTGCTGCTGCATATCGCGGCGGCGATCTATCACGCCGTGCTGCGCGACGGGGTTTTCGCGCGGATCTGGCCGCCGCTGGGGCGCTGAACCGGCGCGCGGCGGCGGAAGGTGACCGAGCGCGCCGCGGCGCCGGTCGCGCGGGTGCCCGCGCGGGCACGACCGATCCCGAAATCGGCGATGCGCACCCATGGTCCCGCTGTCGCCACTGTCGCGCGATGGCGTGCGGGATCCGTTGCCGGCGATCCGGCGCTCAGCGCTCCGTCAGCGCGACCTGCACGGCCGAGAGTTCGGCCTGCGCGACCTCGTGACCGCCATCCTGCAGGACCAGCTCGATCTGCGCGCCCTGCGCGGCGAACCAGTCCTCGAGTGCCCGCGTCATCGGCAGCGGACAGATGGGGTCGCGCCGCCCCGCCGTGATCAGGATCCGCCGCCCGGCGAGCCCCGGCTGCGGCGCCGGTGTCCAGGGGATCAGCGGATGCATCAGCACGGCGCGATCGAAAAGCTCGGGCGCCTCGAACAGGACCGATGCGAGAATGTTTGCGCCGTTCGAGTAGCCTAGGGCGAAGATCGGCGTGTCTGGATGCGCCGCCTTCTGCGCGCCGATGAAGCCCGCCATCCCCGCCGTGCGCGCGGCGAGGTCGTCCATGTCGTAGACGCCTTCGCCGGTGCGCCGAAAGAAGCGATTGGCGCCGTTTTCCGACACGTCGCCGCGCGGCGCGACGAACCCCGCATCGGGACGCAGCTGCGCGATCAGCCCGGTGAACTGATGCTCGTCGGCCCCGGTGCCGTGGAAGGCGAAGATTACCGGCGCGCCTGGCTCCGGCGGCTTGGCGGTGTAATGATAGGCATCGTGGGTCATCGCGCGCCCCGCTCAGCCGCGGATCGGCGGCAGGACCCGCTCGATGCGCGCGCGCAGATGCGCATGCTGATCGGGAATGCGCAGCGTCGTGCCGAGCTCGGCCAAGGATTCGTCGCGCGCGAATCCCGGCTCGTGGGTCGCTACCTCGAACAGCACACCGCCCGGCGCGCGAAAATAGACGGCCCAGAAATAATCCCGGTCGATGGGCGGCGTGACCTGATGTCCCGCCGCTAAGAGCGCCGCGCGCACCTCTTCCTGTGCGGCGCGGTCGGGCACGGCGAAGGCGACATGATGCACCGACCCGGCGCCGAGCCGCGCGTCGGGGGCATCGGGGGCGGTCTCGATATCGAGGATTCCGGCGCCGTTGGCATCGGGCAGCGCGTAGCGCGTGATCGTGCCCTCGGACCCGGCGCGTTCGAATCCCATGCTGCGCAGGAGTTCCCCCGTCGCCGCGCCGTCGCGCAGCCGCATCGTGACGCCGTGAAAGCCGTGAATGCCCTGCGCGGCCGGAACCGGCCCGCCCGCGAACGGCGCGCGCGGGTCGTCGGCCACCTCGACGAGGGCGAGCCCCTCGCCATCCGGCCCCGCGAATTCCAGACGCGGTGCGCCGAAACGCTCCGTGCTGCGCAGCCCGTCCACGCCCTGCGCGGCGAGCCGCTCCGCCCAGTCGCCGAGCGTCCCTTGCGGCACCGCGAACGCCGTCTCGGTCACCTCGCCCGCCCCGCGCTTGCCGGGGGCGATGTCGGGGAAGGGAAAATACGTCATCACCGTGCCGGGCGTGCCGGTCTCGTCCCCGTAGTACAGGTGATAGACGTCCGGCGCGTCGAAATTGACGGTTTTCTTGACGCGGCGCAGCGACAGGGTGCGGGTATAGAAGTCGTTGTTGACCTGCGGGTCTGCGGCCATCGCGGTGACATGGTGCAGCCCCTTGATATGTTCACGCATTTCCGTCTTCCTCAGATGCCGCAGCCTTGGATCATGGCCGCAGCCGGACAGCGACAGGCGCCGCCATGGGGTCAGGCCCTCGGTCCTCTTGCAAGCATAGCCGCGCTGACGGCTGACTGACCACCTCTGCGGCGCCGGGGCGAGGGCGTGACTGCCCCCGTAGAACCTCTCTGCGTCGATGGCGCAGCCGATCAGAATGGTATCTCGTCGTCGAGATCCGAGGCACCGAAATTATCGCTCGTGCGGGCAGGCTCATCGCCCTGGCCAGCAGGCTTCTGCGGCGGGCCGCCGCCCTCCGAGCGACCGTCGAGAAGGGTCAGCTCGCCCTTGTAGGGGCGAAGCACGACCTCGGTGGTGTAGCGATCCGCGCCCGACTGATCCTGCCACTTGCGCGTTTCGAGCTGACCCTCGAGATAGACCTTGGAGCCCTTGCGAAGATACTGCTCCGCGATGCGCACCAGCGGCTCTGCAAAGATCGCAACGCGGTGCCACTCGGTCTTCTCGCGGTTCTCGCCAGTGTTCTTGTCGCGCCAGCGCTCGGACGTCGCCACGGCGAGGTTGCAGACCTTGCCGCCGTTCTGGAATGTGCGAACCTCGGGATCACGGCCGAGATTCCCCACCAGGATGACCTTGTTGACCGATCCCGCCATGTTCTTCTCCCTTGAGTCGCGCATCCCCGTTAGAGCATCCGCGCGCGCCGGACGAAAGGAAAAACCGGCTTGCGCAGGCAGCCGGCCCGGTCGATGCGCAAGGGGGCCTGCCGGGGCAGCGTATCGTCGCAGCCACGATGCGACACTGTTGCGCCGACGGCGCTTGGCTTACACGTGAATGGATCGCGGACCCTCCCGACCGTGGCGACCGCGCATGCGACCGAAATGCGAATGGCGGTGCGCCAGCCCGAATGATCCCCGCATGCGCCGACGCGTGCCCGAGACGTCTATATGGAAATGCTCATGCGGATAATCCTGACGATCCTGACATCCGCCATCATGGCCGTGTCGATATGGCAGCTCGAGGCCGACCGGGCGGGGTTGAGCATTGCGCCGCTCGACGTCGAGGGCGCCACGCCGGCGACACTTTATTCGACCGCGCAGGGCGAGCCCGCACCCGTCGTGGTTATCGCGCATGGCTTTGCCGGGTCGCGGCAACTGATGGAGCCCTTCTCCCTGACGCTCGCGCAGGCGGGCTACGTGGTGGCGAGCTTCGATTTCGAGGGCCATGGCCGCAACCCGCGCGCGATGTCGGGCAATGTCGACTCGATCGACGGGACGACACGGCTGCTCATGGACGAGACCGCGCGGGTCGCGCGCGCGGCGCTCGCACATCCGCGATCCGACGGTCGCCTCGCCTATCTCGGCCACTCGATGGCGTCGGACATCGTGGTGCGCCAGGCGCTCGCCGAGCCGGCCGGGGACGCCGTCGTCGCGATCTCGATGTTCAGCGAAGCGGTGAGCGTCGAGGAGCCGCGCAACCTGCTCGTCATTGCCGGCGAATGGGAGGCCCGGCTGGTTGAGGAGGCGCTGCGCGCGCTGCGCCAGATCGACCCCGATGCCGAAGCCGGCGACACGACGGGTGATCCCGCCACGGGCCCGGCGCGCCGGGCGGTGATCGCGCCGCAGGTCGAGCATGTCGGGGTGCTTTATTCGGCGACCGCGCTGGAGGCGGCGCGGGACTGGCTCGATGCGAGTTTCGGGCGCGAAAGCGACGGCCCGGTCGCGCTGCGCGGTGGCTGGATCGCGCTGCTTCTGGCGGCCACGGTCGCGCTGGGGTGGCCGCTGGCGCGCGCGCTGCCGGCGGGCGGCCCGCGCCATGCGGAGCCGCTGAACAACAGGCAGTTCCTCGTCGCCGCGCTGGTGCCGGCGGTGGCGGTGCCGCTCGTGCTCTGGCCGCTGGAGACGCGGTTCCTGCCGGTTCTGGTGGCCGACTACCTGGCGCTGCATCTGGGGCTGTACGGGTTGATCTCGCTGGGGTTTCTCGCACGCTGGGGGGCGTTGCGCGGGCAGTTCCCGGCGCGGGTCTGGTGGATCGCGGCCGCGGTGGCGGTGTTCGGGATCGCGGTCGTCGGCGGCGTGATCGACCGATACGTCGCGTCGTTCCTGCCGCATCCGGGTCGGCTCGTGGTGATCGCGGGGCTCGCGCTGGGGGCGATACCCTTCATGCTGGGCGACGGGCTGCTGACCGGCGGCGGCACCGGACGGCTATGGCGGATGCTGCTCGCGCGGGGGGCGTTCCTGGCTTCGCTGGCGCTGGCGGTGGCGCTGGATTTCGAGGCGCTCTTCTTCCTGATCATCATCCTGCCGGTGATCGTGCTGTTTTTCCTGCTTTTCGGCACGATGTCGGGCTGGGTCGGCCGGCGAACGGGACTGCCCGCCGCGGCGGGCCTCGGCCTCGGCCTGGTGCTCGCCTGGGCGCTCGGGGTGACGTTTCCGATGTTCGACGCGGCGTAGCGCCGGTCTGGCGCAACCGGCTCTAGCCGCTCGCCGTGCGCGGGCCGAAATCGACACAGAGCGCGCCGAGTTCCTCGGGCGACAACATGCTCGCGGCGCAGCGGCAATAGCCGCCCTCATCCTGCGTCGCTTCGAGATGGGCGCAGTCGTCGCAGGTGCCGAACCGCGCGGTCTCGCGCGCCTCGGCGACCTCACCCGCAGCGGCGGCAAGGCTGCGCCGCAGCTTCTCGCGGTCCTCGTCCGGCAGCCGCGCCAGCGCATTCACCAGCGCCATCAGCGGATCGCGTCGCAGGGCTGCGTGTCCGGCTGGCGTGGGATCGTAGCGCACGCTGCGGCCGTCCGTATCGCTGCGGTGACGCTCCAGAAGCCCCATCGCGACCAGCGACTTGACGGTCTGGGATGCGGTGCCGCGCGTTGTCGCGTGAAATTGCGAAAACGCTGAAGGCGTGCGCGAGAAACGGTTGGCCCGCGCAAAGAATCTCAGTGCTGTCCACTGTGCCGAGGTCAGGTCTCCGCCGCCGCTCTGCGCAAGCCGGGCGAGATGTATCAGCATCTCTGCGGTCTGATCGGCGCCATCCGCTGTCATGATCGGGAGGTAGCGAGACGCTATCTTGTTGACAAGGGCTGGCATCGCCGCTAGCGATAATAGCGAAACGAAACTATATGGGCCGCGCGCCGGGAGAATGTCCGATGCAGGACCGCGACAGCCATACGAGCAACTACATCCGCTCCGCGATGGGCCGGGAAATGCTGGATCCCGAGACCGAGCACGCGCTCGCGGTGGCGTGGCGCGATGAGCGCGACGAGGCGGCGCTGCACCGGCTCATCGAGGCCTATGCGCGGCTCGCCATTTCCATGGCGGGCAAGTTCCGCCGCTACGGGGTGGCGATGGAGGACCTCGTGCAGCAGGGTAATCTCGGCCTGATGCGCGCGGCGGAAAAATACGACCCCGACAATGGCGCGCGGTTCTCGACCTATGCGCGCTGGTGGATCAAGGCGTCGATGCAGGACTACGTGATGCGCAACTGGTCGTTGGTGCGCACCGGCACGAACGCGGCACAAAAGAAGCTTTTCTTCAATCTCAATCGCGTCCAGGCGCGCGTCGAGCGCGCCGCCGAAGGCAACGACGCCAGCGCACGCCACGCGATCTGCGCCGAAATCGCGCGCGAACTCATGGTGCCGGCCACCCAGGTGGAGACGATGCTCGGCCGCATGGCCGGTCCCGATCTGTCGCTGAACGCGCCGCAGAGCGATGCCGGCGAATCGCGCGAATGGGTCGATCTTCTCGAGGATGAGGGGCCGGGGACCGAAGAGACGGTGCTCGGCACGCTCGACGCCCGCGCGCGCCACGCCGCACTCGATGCCGCAGTCGGTGCGCTGCCCGAGCGCGAGCGCGACATCGTGCGCCGCCGCCACCTGACCGAGGACCCGCTCACCCTCACCGAGCTCGGCCAGCGCATGGGCATCTCCAAGGAGCGTGTGCGCCAGCTCGAGGAGCGCGCCCTCGGGCGGTTGCGGCGCAACCTCGAGCCGTCACGGCCGGGCGCGCGCGCCGGTGCGCCCGCCACGCGCTGACAGCTCAGCGCCAGAGCCCCGCCACGGCCGCGTCTCGAAGCGCGGCAAGCTGGTGCAGGGCCGCGCGCTCGCGCGGCGCTGCGCCGGCACGCGGCGGATGAATGCCCGCCAGCCCGGCGCGATCCCACGACGGCACGAAGACGAGCGGCCCGGGCACGGTATTGACGCGCGGGGCGGACCGCGTCTGCGGAAGCTCGGAGCGCGGCGCGACGGCAGGAATCCGCGGGGCAGCGGGCGCCTAGACGGGGATCTGCGCG
>LKMJ01002188.1_pt1 | contig 17808 bp, 14 predicted proteins | sample 643391 | NCBI WGS metagenome assembly LKMJ01 (sample SAMN04112250, study PRJNA286221) | soda lake metagenome | biome: soda lake; feature: Kulunda Steppe; material: water; isolation source: sample PL-Br10 brine of Picturesque Lake | place: Russia: Kulunda steppe | collected 2010-07
AAACGGGGGGGGGGGAGGTATTAGCTAGTTCTGGGCAAGTGCCTGGCCTGCCCCTGCTCAGCCTGCCCCGTCTACTTCACCAACAGTTGCAGCAGCAAAGCAAACCAGCAGCAGCAGCAGCAGCAGCAGCAGCAGCAGCAGCAACATTATCATCATCAGGAGCAGGAGCATCTACTTCATCATCATCATCATCAGGAGCAGGAGCATCAACTTCATCATCATCATCATCATCAGTATCATCATCACCAGCAGCAGCAGCAGGAGCAGCAGAGGAAGAGCAAGTAAACCGGCGAAATGTGCAGGCTTGGAGTGCGCATCAGCAAGAGCTGGCCTTGCAGAAGCAGCAAAAACACCCCACCATTGCAACTGCCCTGCAAGCAGCTAGAAGGGAAGCTCTCTAACAAAAGGCAATCCAGTTTGCAGTAGTCCTACATGTACTGCAGCAGTAGCGCCCCATGCTTGCATATGAGCAGCAGCAGAAGCTCCATTGCATAGTCAGCGTGCCTGGCTCTGTGAAGGAAGAGCGGCTTGACAGCAAGCTTGCCGTCATCATAAACGACAGGCGCAACCGCTTGTAAGAGGAGCAACTCAATGCTTGCCTCACCCTTGCCACACTTCAAGTGCGGGGCCTCAAGCAGTTCCCATTTCAAAGGGCAGTGGCCAAAAAGTCAACAGCAAAGAAGCGGCGCCCAGCGCCACTGTGCTAGTAGCAGCAGCAGCAGCAGCCTATCTCCATCTCCGATAGCAATTAAAAGTTAGTCTAAGGCAAGGCAAGTAGTAAGTTTAAGTTGCGAGTAGCCACATTTTAAGTCTGGGCTAAGGGGAGATTTGCATTGATACAGGCTCTGCATAACAGGGGGCCGGATCTGGCAGTCAGTGTGCACACGCCCTGGGCGTGAAATTGGGAGTACTTGATAAAGCGTTGTTCAATTTTGTAAACAATGCAAAAATTTTGTCGAGAGAGAAATTGGCCTTGCTACACTGTTTCTTGGTAGGAGCACCATGTGTAGCCAACTGGCTACACACCCCAAAACCTTACAAAAAACACTGTTTAATCCATATTGATGTCTTGAATAAATCCACATTGATGTAAAATAGAATGCCAAATGTGCAAGCCTCTAACATTGCTGAGACACCACCACAACAGACAAAGAGGACACCTACGCAAAAGGTTCATTTAAGAACAGCTTATGAGCTCGTTACAATGTAACACTTACATCATTCACAGGATGCTGAGACATGGTACGTATTGGCACATTCACAGGGTGTTGAGACATGGTACAGATTGGCAGCCAACATGATTTTCTGAAACATTCACAGGTTGTTGAAATATGGTACAAATTGGCACACAAATGATTGAAGCAATCTAGAAAGGCTTAAGAAGCTTGCTATTTCACGTACCTGATGCTTCGGCCCTCCAGCCGCAGATGTGTTGCGTGCATGCAGAACAATGTCCGCATACTGGCGCATACGTGCAATCATGCCACAGAACACCTGAATTTAAATTTGTATTGGCATACGCGTCATGTTTCAAAGGAAAATACCAAGGGAAAATGCGCGTATGGTCAGATGCATGAGTATGCTGTAAAGGCGCTGAAATATTTGAGATGGCATTTGCGAAACAATGTGACTGTTCATATACCCATCATTTGCCAGTGTGCAGGCCCTGTAGGATCAAACGGCTACGTGGTGATTTACAAACATCCAGAACTAAAAGCATGCTTGTTAGGCCCATGTTACTATAACACACCATTCATCAATATCTCCAATCAGGAAGTCAACAATAGATGGGCAATTAATTAAGGAGAAATTGCCAAGAGTTATTGTACTCAAGTCAGGCACCGCAGCATGTAAAACAGGGTTTTGATATGGACCTTGTATCTTATAAAAGCGTGTAAGCCTTGTGGCCATAGGTCATGAGCTAAAGAGTGCTTCCTACCTCGAAATGAGCACTGTACATCAGCAAGGGACCAGAGGGGGTCTTGACCTTGGCTGCAAGGGTCACGCGCTTGCCATGGCGAGGCTCTTTCCTAAACGCGCATGCCCAAGCAGGTAAGACTCGTACATATGCAAGATGTGTGTTTGTGTGTGTGTCTGTGTCTCTCTTAGCAAAATAAACGTTGCTTCAAGCTTGAGCTACTAGACATACAAAAAGGCTGAGTGTGGATCAACCTTACAAGATTTGCAAAAAAAGTGTTGTGCTTGCAGTGGATTCCCGAGAAAAGCCATTTGACGAGGCAAGGGAATGGAAAAGGGATGAATACAGATGTTCGCTGAAGGCTCAGAAGTATGAGGCTTGGTCAAAAAGGGTCCCAGCAGCTTGACCCACTCTTTCAAGGCAAATGAGCACAGATTATTCCAGAGAATCCTGTATTTGTCCTGCTTTCTCCATACTAGAGCATCTCATTGAGTGACAGAGTCCACACACTACTCACTTGCACAAGGGGTGCTCTGGGGCCTCCCAGTCAATGGGGTGGTACTGGTGGTGTACACACTCTAGGTCATACATGTCAAATCTGCAGTTGGCATGCAATTATTGAAAGCAAAGAGGGCAAGCAAGAACTAAAGCTACACGTCTACTTGAAGAGAAGAGTAAAGCCTTCCAAGACAAGCAACTGTGAAAATGTGCATGCAAGGGCACTGCCGACCAGCAGGAAGAGGGATATGTAACAATTCATTGCAGCACATATTCAAAACTGCTGAATAACGTCTGAAAGAACAGGAAGCTCAGAAAAGTTGTCAACAATGGCATATACTAGACTTCTTACTTGCTCATTATGGCATTGCCATGCACGCCACCTCCTTGGGCATCCTTATCACGGATGGGCGACCACAACTCCTCAAACTCGCACAAGAATGCGTACTGCGAGGTGGATTGCAGAACACATGCTTGATGCTCTAGTACACTTGGGCGTTTAAGTGTCGTCGAAATGACCTTGACAACTGTTGTGGAAGATGACAAAAGACCTTGACAATTGTTGTGGAAGGCAAACGCTTGAGCAGGCATGTCTGAGACCGGTGCATGGCAGAAGCTTTTTGCATTGCGTGCACCTGTAGGCCCAGAGCCTTGGCTATTGCCACGCCTGTGTCTTCCCACTCAGACCGCTCGCAATGAATGTCCACCTGTACAAAATGTGAGCAATTACAAATAAATTGCTTCTGCTGCCGCCGCCCTGCCTTGACTTTAAAGAGCATTGCTGACAACTTAACTCTCTTTGTGGAGAAAGCATTATTTACCATACCGATAACAGCACATCGAAATAAAATTTCATAAAAGTTCCCATTGCCCTTGAGGGCCTTATGCTTCATGAGTGGGTTGCTCAGTAGGCTACAAATTTAGCAGCAATTTGGACTTGGGAATCATTTCTTGCACATTCAACTGCCACAGTGGACGAAGTGGTAAATCCTGAGTTTTGTCCTTGCTTTGCTGATCTAGTCTGAAAGTGTTTGGGGTCTTATCTGGCATCTTGCACAGCCAGATATTTCATTCAAATTTTACACTTTGGTCCAGACACACCCTGCTTAACATTGTGTTTCCCTGTTTTTGCCACTCTTCTTGCCCACTCTAGGCACGGCACCTTTTTCCACCAGGTTTGCCTCGTGCAAACTAAGACAACATTTTTCTTACTGTGCTGATTGTTAAAATCTTGCAACAAGTCATTATTCTCAGTGCGACGTTAACAGGGGTGAGGCCCTGGCATACTGGGGGGCATGTCCTTGTGCGCAGCTTGCATGTGCACAAGTTTCCCTTCCTCGTGCTAACATCCATGTTTACAAGGTTGTGCAACATCCGGGTGCAAAACTACAATGCCCATGGGCTGAGCAGACAAACAATGGTGCAGATGGAGCTCGAGCAGGCAAAGAGGGGGTTGGCAAAGGGGCTAGAGCTGGCTAAGGGTGCACTCTGGGAGCTGGCTCAGAGGTCTCTGCATGAAGCTAGGCAGGACCAAGGGCATGAGGCTTGTCAGCCTTGAGTAGCCCACCTAGTGCACTGAGGTCAATCAGGGTTGGTTAATGCTATGCTTGTGCCACTGCTGCAGCTCCAGGTCCCTGCAGCCGAGTCTGAGGCTCCCCTGCTGAGGCACTCCCCCTGCCCCTCTCTTTTGTCTAGCCCTGATGCCGAGCAGGCACTTCCCTGCTACTGCTGCTGGTGCTGGCGCTGATGCTACTCCACCTCATCCTTGCTCTGTGCAAACTTTTTGGGTTGCTTCATCTGCTGTACACTTGGCTTCCCACAAGTTGGTCGTAAACACAGGGACTGCTCTCTTATGCTGGAGGCATCTTAGTAGAAATTATCCTTGCAATTGGCAGCCCACCTTGGGCAAGATGCTTCGGTTGCTGTGCTCAACAGGTAAGACATTGTCTGATTCACGTGATTCCAGAACATCAAGAGGAGCACCGGTCTCTATGGGGAGAATCTAGGGGCACCAAGCGCCTTTGGGACCGCCTCATCAGTCAGATTGATCTTTCATTCTGATGTGCTGATGCACGCTGGATTAATGTCATTGTAACTAGAACTCTCTAAAACAAAATTGCTAAGTAAATGCTCAGTTGACCGCCAGGAAGAGGGCACAGATAAATAGCAGCAGCACCCCAACATCTCTTTAGTTCTTGAAAACATATATTCAGCATGCAATTTGTTGTATCATTTTGATCAAGCAACAGTTGCCCAGCCCTATGAAGCCCTATGAAGATTGGATGGAGACAAGCGATATTTGTGCCTGTGAGCTACGAGTTTACTCACCTCCTGCAGGGAGATTATATCCCCGTCAATGGACTTGAGCTCCTCAATCACCTCCTTCAGCTTGTAGCCCCGCTCAATGTTCCATTGCACCAGCCTAATGGGCTTCTTTGGGTGTCTTTGCTTGGCGGCCTTCTTTGTCGCCGTAGAGCGGAAATCCAGCACTAAAATCTGCAGGTAGCCACACAGGTATGTTGGTAAAAAGGTCTATGTTGGTAAGCAGGCCTGGTGAGCAGGTTGCGGTCAAGGGACAAGGGTTGACACATCAGAACTTCACGCTTGCCTTGCGCAGTGCACTTGGCAGCACAAGGTCGCATGCAGTCTAAGCATAAATGAGAATAAAGCGAATAAATTGCCATTACCTCCCCCGGCTTGGGCAAGGGCTTGGGAGGGCACCTTGGGCATTGGGCCTCTTGCTCTTGAGCCATGATCGAGTCAAAGTTAAGAAATGTAATTACTCAATATTATTCAGCTACTATCTTTTACTTTAGTACTTGTTGACAGGCAACGAATCGGTTTGATTGACTTTACAAAATACAAAATACTATCGACCAAACAATACACCTCAAATGTGCTGGTTGGTAAGTCAGGCAAAAGGCTCACACAAAAATTGTCTAACACACAAGAATGAATGGTTCATGAAGAGGTTTTAAGCATGGCAGATGATTGGGAGCATGAGCTGAAAGGATCAGTGAACAGTCTGAGACAGCGCAATCTGCTGCGTGCGCAAAGGCCCACTCTACCTCAGCTTTCTTCTGTAGAGGTAAGATTGGTTGTGATTATCTTGTGAACAGTTAGTCATCCTTGTCGCAGGCGAGCTTTCCCATGATGTAAGCACCTGGTACTTCTTGTGCGCGCAAATAATGAGATGGACAACCCCCAAGTTCTGCAGTGGCTGCATGTGCTGCCGCGAACAAACACAGGCCCTTATCCATGAGCAAGATTTGGATGCTTGGGTTGATGGTACCCCGCCGCTGCCCAATGCCGTCACTGTGGCTGTTTGGAAGGAGCCATGCTTGAGGCCCGCAGGCCCTTTCCTCCTCAAGCACCCATCCACCAAGAGCAAGAGGACTACTGCAGATAGCCATAGCCAACATGGCGCTCCTATTGTTCAGACATGGCAAGAGGGGACCTCCAGCTCTCAGGGTCATGTGGAAGCTCGGCTGCCATTCTCTCTCAGGCCATCATCGAGCACCCGAGGGCAGGAGCAGCAGCATGTGCATCAGCATGGTGGCCAAAACTTGCCACAAGAAAAGGGGGCAGCTTGTCCTGAATCTACGGAGTTTGCCCGGGGATCTCTGCGACACCTCAAGCTTTTCAGCTTAAACGATTACCTTGGTCTAAGTGCCCACCCTGACGTGGCTGGTGCCGCAGCTTCGGCTGTGTCAATGGTGGGTCTAAGGCAATTTTGGAGATCATGAAGAAGGTGCTTTGGTAAATAGCACCTGAATAGCACAATGTTTCGGCCAGTAGTAAGACGATGAATAGCAATTTCGGTTGTTTTTGCCCGACCCCACAATGGTGTCAGTTTAATTCTAAAATTTCACAAAACATCTCTCAAGGACCACTTCTTCTTCTTTTCTCATGCCACATGCTTTTAGTATGGCATGGGCGCGCGCAGCAGTGGTGTAGTTGGAGGAACGAGCGCCCTGCATCGACAGCTAGAGGAAGGCCTGGCTGCTCTCAAGGGAACGCAGGATTGCCTTCTCTGCCCCACAGGTGATCTTGCACAACAACAACAAATGGTGCTTAGGAGCAACTTGACCTTTCCTCATGAGTTGGTAGTGGCTGACATCCTTACTAGCAAGGTTGTCCGGACCGGATGAACTTCTGGACTGGACCGGTTACCGGTCCGGCCTGGAGGCCTGGCATTGTATTCTTTGATCTAAGAACTTTGGTTCTTTCACTCTGCTCAACGACTTTTGATATATTTTATCATAATAATAGCTCAATTCAAGTAAGTTGGAGGTAACGTTCATGCTTCACAGGTTGGCAAGGACTGCCTCCTACAGCTATCCCTCAATGCGCGTGCGTGGCATGTGTACAGGGGCACCCTAACCTGGGACCCTCCCAAAATTGTGAATCAAATGTGCCCTCAGAAGAGGGAAGTGAGAATGTATAACCTTGCAAGGGGCATCTTAGAGTATACATACATGGGAACCTACATATGCAAGTACCCAACTGCGCCCCCAGTATAGCTATTGCTCAATATGTCTTGAAGCGTGGCAGCGGAGTACTCAGCCAGTGAGGGTCTCTGTGTCTGTATGCTGGTGTTGTTTGCCTACAACCACTTGCAATAGGATGCATGAACCTCTGGCAATATTCTTGTCTCCAACATGGATGTGCTGCCTGGAGCTTGCAACTGGCTGTGTAACCACAATCCTGAGAAAGCATTCAGTCTCCCACAGTCCATTCTGCTGGCCGCCTTTTGCCAAGCTCATGTCTTCCATCTCAGGCTGAGCTCTCCCATCACGACATTTTTACCAATGTATTTAAATGCTCTTGATTGAATGGAACTCAAAGAGAAAGTATGGGGATGAGCTGGAAGCACTTATCGCCTCTCCCTCTCCCCTTTGGCCCCTGGTCCCCTTCCCACTGACGTTCCAGTTTATATCTGTAAAGTTCCGGTTCAAGATCAGTACAACTGGAAGCTTCCCGTTGTCCGGTCAGGACAACTCTGCTAAGTTAATGGGATTGCATCGCATGTAGGTGTGCAAAAGCATGCAGATTGTAGGGAAAGTCTTATATGCGCATGTGCACACACGGGCACGTGCTTGAGGGTGCATACATGGGTGCATGTACATGCATTTTAAATCGTAAATGTGTATGCATCTGGACAGTGCGCGGGCACGTTTTCGTACTGGTTAGTGTGCTTGCTCACAAAAGAAAAGCAGGCCACTTGTACGTGGCACCAAAGCAATGTCCTCTTGCTAATGCTCTTGCCATGATAAGCCCCTGCATTAAACTCTTTTGCTTGAACACCATTAAGCAGGCTTTGCAGCAAACATGGCGGTATTGACGGCAATTTCCAGCATGGGCGGCAGGAGCATCGCCATCTTCAGTGATGCACTGAACCATGCAAGCATCATAGATGGTGCACGGCTAGCATGTAGAGGTGGCAACACCACGCTGCACGTGTACCGCCACAATGATATGACCCACTTGGAGCAGGTGCGCATGTGTCTTGATTTGCTCCAATGTCATAAAGCCTATATTACTTGTGAGCATTTGCATCAGCATACCAGGAGCTTGGCAGCCTTTTTCACACAAATGCCAGTTGCTTGCTGCAGGTTTGCTTGTGGTGAGATCTCTGTACTAAGAGGCTGGTTGCAATACTGCAGTCATCATGTATATGCATGTGTGATCGATGCTGGGCATAGAAAAAGAATGGAATTGCAGGATTGATTAGGTTCCTTTTTCAAACTGCTAGTGTTCTCGTAGCCTTAGCTTGCCTTGCTTTCCATCACGCAACATGCAGCTTTTGCAAGCTCTACCTGGCAACAACTTGGCACTTGTCATAACCGATTCCCTCTTTTCCATGGATGGTGATTTTGCTGATCTCAAGGTGTGTATAGATTTGGTATGCTCCCTAAGTATCACTTCCTAAAAAACGTAAGGCATACTGATCCTTTTAGGCTCAGGATAAAGCAACGGAGCGATCAAGCAAGTTGACTTGCTTCTCCCTATCATTCTAACGTTAGGCTTCTCTGGTTGTCCCTATGAGTTGTATTTGTACTGAACTTAGGTAATTTGGTGATTTACGGTTTTGACCGTCAGAAATGAGTGCGGGCGTTATTTACGGTGATTTTTATTTTGACGTCAGAGGATCGCGTTTTTAGATTTATGGTCTTAAACCGTCAGAAATTTCAGATAGTCACTTCAGTAGCACATTTCAGCCGCATCCAGTTTTCATTTGCTGCATCCAACCATTTCCAAAGGTCGCCTCTGAAATTCAAATTTCCTTTTTCCCATTTGTCACTCATCCCCCTCTTCATCCTCATCCTTATCCTCATCCCTTCATCCACCTCCCCCTGCTCATCCCCCTCCCGCTGCTCATCCCCCTCCTCATCCACTTCCATCTGCTCCACATCCATGTGCACTGCTGCAACCCCAACTGCATCTGGCTCTGCAGCATCCCAGACTGTCTCTAGCCATGCTGCAAACTCCTTTTTCTGCTCCTTGCTGGCATCAAACAGCTCCACCTCCCGCAGTGCAGATCAACATGCAACTCTAGTTCTAGGGTTTGCAAAACCCTAGCATGTGCACTGTAGGGAAGAGCAGCACGTCTAAAGAGATCTTCTGTGCAATTCAAAGCAGCCAACGAGTATCCAGGCGCGTCTTATTACCTGCGCTGCATGATGCGGGTGTTGAAGATGAAAGCCATCAGCCATATCCTGCCCAGCACGATGCGGTTGAGCCTTTTCTCCAGGGGCAATATTATCCACCTGCAGCCATAAAATTTATAGAGAGATGCATTGCACAATTTGCATTCTTATCAAAGCAAAAGAGTTTCATTTTCCAGCTTTATCACAGGCGAATATTTTCATTTTTTAGCAGTGGTGCAGCACAGGAAACACAGCATTCGAGGCAGTCAAGCTCAGGCCTGCAACTGCATCCACCCAACCAGCTACAAACGCACACATACACGCAGACTCACCTGGAACATGGGGTGTGCGCCAGGTGCCCGTGATCTGGAAGTGGCTGGCTTGCATTTTTGCAGCGCTGTCATCACCTCTGCCACCTGCTTTGCCATCTCTTGCGCAGAGGTGACGTACAGGAATTTGCACGCGCCAGAGTTGAGCAGGTGGTTCTTGAGCCACGCTGCATTCAGCCCAGCATCCTCTGGCAGTGCAGGCAGCTGTACTCCACGGTCGTCTTGCCATGCTGCCGCGTCTCCTTCCTCTCAAACTCTGCCTTTACCCAGCTGCTCTTGACCTTCCTGCCACCCCTCTTCCTCTACCCACCCACAACCAGGCCTGTGGGAGGCGGTGCTTGCAGCAACTGGCCAGGACGGGCCAAGTTTGATTGACCCAGGGCCACACGAGCCCTCTCAGCTTGATTGTCGGAGGATATGTTTCTGAGAGATTTTGTCCGTAAGAAGTCGGGGCGCTGAGCGCACCTCTTGAGCTTGAGCCTGCTGGCCTCTGAGCCACAGAGTCCCTGACGCAGCACCGTTACTTACGATTTTTCACCGTCAGTATGAATCTCACCGTAATTGACGGTAATATGACGTAAACGTCAATTACGCACCGTTATTTACGGAGCCATTCCTGATTGACGCCGTATTTGCTCAACTCTGTTGGGGATGGGGGCAAGGGATGGTGTGGGCGGCAACTTTGTAGTGCATTAGTTGCACCAGTAAGCTCGTAACTGGGTTAAAGGATTGTCATAATTCAATTCGTTGCTGTGATGTGTGCCTTGTTACAATGCAAGCAGCGCAACAGTAGACTCTGTTATAGGGAGAGACCTTGCTAACTTATTGTTGCTTGCAATGTATCCTTTTCTTGTCACTTCTATACCTATTCTATACCCAATCTATACTTCTATATAGTTGTGCTACAGCAGATGGATCAGAGGTCTGCCTGGGGTGCATCAAATGCATCTTGAGCCAGCAGTCCCACCCAGGGTGTGCGCCCAGGCCCTAAGCATTGGTCTGTTCATGCTTTGGCGGTGGTGTCTGCGGATGAGAAAGTTGAGGACAGTGAGAAAGGGAATGCTGATTTAAAAAACAGGTTGTTCCCTTGTGAAGCCAAGCTGTCTCGCTTGAACGCGCTATTTTTCCCAACCTATACCTACAACCCCTGCTCCATTCTTTGCCCTTAATTGTGTTCTAAAAAGCTATCTTCTGCTACATCTGGCAATGGCAAGCAGGTGGGGAGAGAGGCTATATGTGGGCCAGGGTGCAGGGTTTGGGCAGTGGGGAGATGGTGGACAAACCACCATGTCATGCACAAACATCAAAACCATGCACTTTGTTGTGAGGAAGCAAGCCTCCCGACTGGAAATCAGGTGTTGTTCTGAGGTATGGTAGCAAGGGGACCTGGAAAGCCTGCGGGAGGAGATAGGGGAATTGTCATCAAAATGCGCACAGGCCACCGAGTGGCCTGATCATATCTGCACGTAAGTTGTCCAGACCTGTGTTTATCCTTAATTGACCAGGTCCAGGGCATTTGCAGACTGAATGTATTACCTATAGAGCTGTGTCAACTGCATTGTCACCTGGCTGTAATGCCTTCCTAGCATGCAACACCCTAGTTCCAACTTCCACATTACTCAATGCAGCAGCAGCAGCAACATCGCCATCACCACTAACAACAGGGGATGCACAAAGGGTGGTAAAGTGAATACAGGCAACTCAAGAAGGTAATGGTTATAAAGGCAAGGACAGCACATCTCCCAATATGAGAAAGATGTTATCTAAACGTATACACCACCCCCACCCCCTCTGCCTGAAAAGTCCCCCCAATTCACAGCAGTGCCTAAAGCGTCCATATTGCCAAAGCTTTTAGAAAGTTGGCTACACTGTGGTGCCTAGCTTGTCAATATTAATAAATTACACCTGTTTATTTTCTATTTTGCATGCGTCTACTACGGTCCATGTATCTCATCATATTAAGTGTGGTATGCTACCCATGATGTAGGCCCTGGCTTGCTTGCGAGCACGTTATGGCTTCTTGCTCGCTGTGGATGAGGCACATGCTACGCTTGTGTGCGGGGACCGAGGTGCTGGTGCAGCAGAGGCTCTCGGTATTTCTGATCAGGTTAGTCCTGTGCATGCCTTTGGTTCACAGCTAGATAGATTGTACCTTGTTTGGGCAAATTGTGACATGAAGGGGGCACTCTGGTGTTTTTGTTTGCACTTGTCTTACACTGTCTCTTTGCTGCAATTGTTCTTAAGCGTGCTTAGTCGCTAGGAAGTCCTATCGAGTGCATCAACCGCTACAGCAAAAACGATGACTCAGGCGGCATTTATACACATTTTTGCAATGTTTATCACTGTCATGTCAATCAACAGCGATAAATATAAAAAGATATCAATCAGCCCGTAAAATAGGGACAAGTTAGGGAGGTGTTGCAAGAAACACTGAACAGTTGGCGAAGCCTGCTGTGGTCAGTAGCATTATCTTACACCACACTTCAGCCACTTATACATAGGGCTCAACATGACATTGATAAGAAAAATTGATGATGCAAATTCGATGCCATGCATAATGATGCACTTGTATGCATCAACTCGGCAGCCAGCAGCTTCACCTGCAACATGCAGCCAGATATGTCAGATCTGCACGCAGAGTATGTGCACGCAGAGGATGGGCACGCAGAGGACGGGCAGGCACAAATATACACCGGGGCAAATGGGGGAGCTCTCCTTGCGTGTGCAAGCATCCTTTTGACAGCTCCCAACAGCAAAGATTGCCATACACGATTGACATTTCTTAAATTGGTAGCTCTACATCGCAACTTGAAATATGACAGACTGGTCCCGCTGATGCACTGTGATATTGTTGCTTGGACCTACCTCCGCCCCCATCCTCAAGAAATACACATATGGAGCCATGCTTAGCAAGCCTGCACCAACAGGCAGCTGTCCGAAATCCTAGGGCGGCCTGGCTGGCAAAGTCAGAGCTCAAAACCTGCCAAGCTTTTTGGTATCCTGACTGCATGCTGCACTTGCAACAACTATCTTGGCGGTTTTTTAAAACAAGTTTCCTTTGCTTATATGCTGCATCTCAGGTCAGGCTGTTGGATTTCTGGTCCTGGCCAAGAACTACCTGCCCCTGATTCCAACATCTATGAAAGTGTCTGCTACCTGCCCCTGATTCCAACATCTATGAAAGTGTCTGCTTTGCCAAACACACCCTCTCTTGCCCCCTTGACATTGGCCTTGAAGGATAATATATGTGGGGTTGGAGCCAAAGTGTGAGCTGAGGGTGGCCTGGATGTCCCCATGCGGGCACCTTGGACAATTCTGGAAACTTGCCAAACATAGGGATGCCAACCGTGGCTTTGCTAAAAATCGTACGCAGTAAAACGTCTTTTTTCCTTCCAAGTGTGAAATCAGTGGAAAAAGTCATTTAGTGGCGCTATCCTGTAGTTCCGTCTACAGGCGCCTAAGGATATAAGGCCTAAGGATCAGGCGCCTACAGGCGCCTGTAGACGTCGACGCCGTAGGCGTCGACAGAGGCGCCTTCGAATTTGGCGCCTACAGCGCCTACGGAGCCTACAGCACCCACCTCCGCACCCCCCGCGCCTATGGCGCCTACAGCACCTACAGCACCTGCAGCACCCACCTCTCAACCCCCGCGCCTACAGCGCCTAAGACGCCTACAGCACCCACGTCCGCACCCCCCGCGCCTATGGCGCCTATGGCGCCCACGGGCCTTTCACCCTCGCTAGCGTAAAATTCAATTTACAAAGCGACCTATTGAATATTGAATTGAAATTATATTTACACACAAGCGCCCAACACCCATTGCGAAGCAGGGGGTGCAGGGGGGGCGCAGCCCCCCTTGCTAAATATTGTTAAAATGTTTCTCGGTTTAATAAGGCTAGGTATTGGGTTAGGGTTAGGGTTAGGGGGTTAGGGTTAGGGTTAGGGGCTTGGCCAAGCCTGCAGGCGCCGTAGGCGTCATAGACGCCTTAGGCGCCATAGTTCCTGGGGTCCACCAGAAATTCCTGTAGACGCCATAGGCGCCATAGACGCCTTAGGCGCCGTAGTTGCTGTAGTTCTGGGGGTCCCCCAGAAGCTCCTGTAGGCACTGTGGGCGCCATAGACGCCATAGATGCCTTAGGCGCCATAGTTCCGGGGGTCCCTTAGAAATTCCTGTAGGCGCCGTAGGCGCCATAGACGCCTTAGGCGCCGTAGTTGCTGTAATTCTGGGGGTCCCCAGAAATCCCTGTAGGCGCCGTAGGCGCTATAGAAGCTCCTGTAGGCACCGTGGGCGCCATAGACGCCATAGATGCCTTAGGCGCCATAGCTCCGGGGTTCCCCCAGAAATTCCTGTAGGTGCCGTAGACGCCATAGACGCCTTAGGCGCCGTAGTTGCTGTTGTTCCGGGGGTCCCCCAGAAATTCCTGTAGGCGCCGTAGGCGCTATAGACGCCTCAGGCGCCTTAGTTGCTGAGTTTTGGGGGTCCCCCCAGAAATTCCTGTAGGTGCCGTAGGCGCCATAGACGCCTTAGGCGCCGTAGTTGCTGTTGTTCCGGGGGTCCCCCAGAAATTCCTGTAGGCGCCGTAGGCGCCATAGTTCAGGGGTCCCCCCGGAAATTCCCCGGCTATAGGTGTCAACTGGTAGGCGCTGTAGTTTCCTGAAGTTAACATTTTTTAACAGGCATAGATGACAACTACGGCTACAACTATGGCGCCTACAGGCAGAACTATGGGATAGAGACACTTTCTTGAAAAAGTAGGGAAATAATGGGTGTGATTGCAGCCTGCATATCTGCAGGCTTGGGTCATGCATTCTCCTCTACCGTGTATTAAAAGAATTGCCTGTATTGCAAGCATTGTGAATACTTACTGTATCTTTGTTTACCTCCCCTGCGCCCCACAGGACCCGTGCTTTTTAGTTAACCATTGCTTCCTTGATGTCAAAAAGCGAAGCATCAGTTAGCGCTTCTTTCACGCTTGCACTCTTGCTGTTGCTACTGCTGCTGTTGCTGCTGCTGCCGCCTATCTTCTCTAGGACAGGTTGCGGGGCAACTTTTTCCAGCTTTTTTGGCACACCCCACAAGCAAATAATGCATGAAGGAAATGGTCTTGGGTGCATGAACTACCACCAAGGAAAAGTGTTCATACCGCAAATGTGCAGGCGCCTTGGCTCTGTGTACTCCATGTTCATGGCATGGTTTCGCTCTTCTTTTCTGGAAAAGTAAATTGTGATATTAGGCAAGCAATCATTTAGGGGTAGCTAGAAAGTTAGTTACGAGCCCACAGGCTTCATCCTTCCTACCCTCCCTTCATCCCCATTTGGGCTCATGTATTGAGTCACTTAATTGTCAAAGAGCGAGCTTGCCTGAGCCACATCTAAAAGCATCTAGCTTCAATTGTTGTGGCTGCAAGCAAGCTGGTACTTAGCTAATCCGCGAGCGCAACGCTCAAACTCTCAGTCTGTGGACCTTTTTTTAGCCTTATGGGCACCGCTGAAGCTCCTTGCAAATTCCTCAATGCATGTAGCTGCTAGATGGGAGCATGCATTGATTCAAACAAGGATGCTACGACTGTACTGATTTGCTGTCAAATTTTAGTGCTGCCTGGCGCGTGCATCTTACCCCTTAGCAGTGAAACCTCGTGCTTTTTCACATATTTTCTCTCTTTATAGACTTAGCTTAATTAACCATCCCCTTAAGCTTATTTTATTACCACTAAGATATGACATTTAAAATCAGTGGAAAACACACAGGTGACAACTCAAATCCAGGCACTAGCCTCCTTCCCCTTTCCTTTCCCTCCTGGTCCCCTCCCTGCCAATGTCAACGTGAATGTCTACTTCTTCCCGATTCCATTTCAGATATCTAACTAAGATGTCCATGGACAAACCACTCCATTCTCTGCATTGTCGCAGCTCTAATCATCCTAGGTAGCAAAATGTTTAAAAAAAATGGGGCTGTCTGCTGACCAAGGCGCTGTTTATTCATGAGCATGCATGTATGCAGGATCTATAGCATTGAGACAGGAGAAGGCAATGTAGAAGATGGGCTGAATTGCTCAACTAAAGTGGAGGCATGGGAAAGCACCAGTTAGGGTGGGGGGTGGGGTAGCCTTAATGAATGCTCCTGTTTGAGCTGTTTGAAGCAGAAATGGAAAGGCAGTGGGTAAGCACAAGGTAGGGCAGGGGGTGGGGGAGCCGGAATGAATGATCCTGTTTCAATAACATAATGCACACTAGAAATAAAGCGTGAGAAGACACGTCTGCTGCGGGTAGGGCAGGGCATGACTTGGGGAGCAGGCTGGTCTGGGTGAGAAAGGGAGGAAATTAATGATGTTTGATAAGCATGCCAATTTACTCAAGAGTATTGATTTTAACCATGCCCTGTGAGCAACTGCGCTGCTTAAATTGGCTGGCGGGTGCCAGGCAGACATATGACGGGCTGGACACACCACACAAGGAGCAGAATTTCGCATTCAAGAAAATTTTTAAATGCCTTTGTTATGTTGCAATGGTCCGCAGGGACGAAGATGGGTCCGCAAAAGTGGTTTTAAACAGCACGCTTCGCACTTGCAATGTCATAGAGTTTGTTTAACTTAATCAATACTCCATCTATCATAATAAATGGGCGTAAGCGTCAAGGGAATCAGCTGCCTGCAGGTCCTAGGGCCCCATCCGCTGGGTTGCAGGCAAAACTAAGAGCACTTCTATTGTCTACTTTTTAGAGCTGAGCAAGCCTGTCTTTTTTCAAGAGCTCTAGTGGGCTGTACAAAAAGAGTGACCAAAAGTGTACTGTTAGGTGTAAAGCTAGCATTTGACGCCTTAGCAGCTTGTTTGGGCTTGCTGCGCTCGCTTGCCTGTTAAACTTCCTGGCGCCTTGGAACTAAGCACTTTCTCATTCTGACGTGATAGTTGGACATTTTTATTCTTCTTAATATGCTTGTTTCCAATCATATGAATGCCTGTACACTCCTTTGCTTGTGCCCAGGTTGACATACACATTGGCACCTTATCTAAGGCATTTGGTGCTCTTGGCGGTTTTGTGGCCACTTCCTCTGTCATCAAGGCACTGATACTCAACAAGGTATGGCTAGTGCATTGATGCCTCTGTCAAAGGAAAATGCACACTTTGGATTGTATGTTGTCCTGTACTACAGTGCCTCTGGATTTGAAGTGTATGCAATCGTATTTAAATTTCAAACATTAATGTATTAATACATCAGAACCTTTGTTGAAAGCTTCTGCAAGCTCTCTGTGGCGTCCACAATCCAAGGGCATTCCTGCCAAACACTTGATGATCCCTGGGCAACAGGAAATAGCATATAAGTGTATGCTTAAGGTTTTGAGATACATTCTGATGCGGCTAAGGCAACCTTTCTGACCTTGGGCATTCTCAATTATGGTCTTTCAGATCAAGTTTTTGCCTGATATTCATTGGGCCATATGGTCCTCTCTTCCACGCTTGCTCTCTTATTTTTGACCACACATATCAGCTTCTGTCAGCTTGCTCCTGCCTACTGCAAAACTCAAGGCCTGGGCTTTAATGGTAGATGCTCTTTCAAAGAAGCTCTTTTGAATATCCCTAACATGGTTAGGTTATAATTTGACTTTTGATATAGCTCTGTGCAATGTGGGCAGTAGGCCTAAACTGGCTCTTAAAGGCCTATGTTTAGTTGGACAGTTGAAGGAAGTTGCAGCAACATGCAGAAATCCAATGCTTATATTAGTTTATATTAGTAAATTATTTTTTATGTATGCTGAATGCTTATGTATGACTTCTGCGTGAGCTTCCACCAAAATGTCACCTCTCTTACATTTGAGCAATTGGCAAGCTAGCCCAGGAAATCTTTGTAGCACAGTTAAGCTTCCTGGTACAACTTCGAGTGTTAAATCAAACTCTAGGCTCTCATTCAATGACCATATTTGTGATCCATGCAAACAGAAATAGGTGCATTTAAAATGCTTTTAGAAAATTGCTTTAATTCAGGGTTTAATTTAATCTTTTGCAGGGCCGTGCATATGTCTTCTCCACCGCACTTCCCATCCCAGTAGTTGCTGCAGCACTGGCAGCATTAGCAGTGTCAAACAGGTAATTGTCTCCATACTACCTGCTGATTATATTTGTAGAATTTGGTTTGTGTGTGCTGATTTCTCATGATTACATACATTAGTTTGGCTATAGAATTGAAGTGCCAAAGCTGGAGCCCCAAGCCATGGACAGCAATGATGGGTCATTTGCCTGTTCCAAATTTGCAGTGTGAGGATCATTCGCTGGTAAGTACGAATGATAATAATTATTATGATTAGGGGTCGGCGTATAGCGCTATATGGAAAAATATATAGCGCTATATAGCGATATATAGCGATATAGCGCTATATTGCGCTATATTCCAGGCGCTATATATGCCGGATCTCCCCC
>LKMJ01002190.1_pt1 | contig 17802 bp, 22 predicted proteins | sample 643391 | NCBI WGS metagenome assembly LKMJ01 (sample SAMN04112250, study PRJNA286221) | soda lake metagenome | biome: soda lake; feature: Kulunda Steppe; material: water; isolation source: sample PL-Br10 brine of Picturesque Lake | place: Russia: Kulunda steppe | collected 2010-07
GCAAGTTATGACCTTTCCTGGTCTGATTTCCTTCTCAAATGTGATGCATGATGTGCGAAGTCTTCCCTCCTTTCCTCTTGGACATTGTGGTATGTGATGCACAAAAACACAAATATTGTATTTACAGAAACATCCCCTAGGGAGCCTGCTTCAATAGCTTTCATGATAAGCCTACAAGCAATGTTATAGCATTCAGTAATTATATCGGGGATGGTCTGGTGTTAACAACCTGATAGAATGTGTAAGGCACTGTCCAAATGATGAAAAATGGGGCATTGAAGGCTGGTTGAGGTCCTAAAGCAACCAGCTTCTGCTTGTGCTTGAGAAGGGTACCAGTGCGGTAGCAAAAAAGTGCTTTTCTATGTACAGATTGAAAATGAATGTACTACTGATACTTTTGTGGGCCGCAAGAAGTAAGCCCTGGTGATAAAAAATACCAGTTGTAGGGTTTTCATGGCCAAGCTTACATTTAGAGTGCATATGTGCCTTCAGAGCATCATGAAGATTTGGAAAGTGCTGGAGCTTCAGGGTAAGTGGGTCTGATGATCTTAACGTCTTTGCATTACGGGGGGGGGGGATCCTATCAATGGTTATGTCACCACCAATGCCAGCAAATATCATCCCTGTGTCTGCATGGCTCGTATCAACTTGAGTTGCCTGATCCTTGGCCACCGCATCTGCGCACTCATTAACAGCAATACCAGCATGAATTTGACCTTAAAAAGATGCACTGGGTGTTGCGATTTGCGTATAATTTGTGCGAGCATCTTCAAAATATCCCCTTGTACATGGTGGCGGTGAATCTCAGGGTACAACAAGTGCTTCATGATTTAGTGGAGAGACGAGAAGCTGTCAGTGGCAATATGTGAGCGGCCGCGAAGAATAGCGGCTGTGATAGCAGCCTGTAAGTGCCTGACCCTGTCACTTGTTTTCCTCGATGAATGTGCAGCTGCCGTTTGTGTATGCCACTCCTTCCAATCAAACACCCCTTTGACTAAGTGTGGGCAGATTGTGTAGGGAAAATGATTATTGATCGTAATTAAAAGTGTGTGCATGTCCGCAATCAAGAGGAAATTGTTCAAAATTTATGAAGCCAATTTAAATTATTGGGTGGCGGCCATTGAAGATTGGGTCACCTGAGGTTGCTCATAGTTTTATCAGCTGAGGGCATAGTGAGGTTGGTTAGCCTACAAACTCTTCTTCTAGGGGTTGTTTAAATAGTCAAGTACGCAGGCAGGGGCAAGCAGGCACCTTTTTTATCAGTAGTACTAATGTGGCCTTATAAGATTATCAATCAATAAGATTATTAATTGATAAGATGGGCCTAGATCACACTTGAATCCAGGGATTGACACTCACCCTTTCATGGACACTCGTTCAGTATGCCACTACATCAAATCTCCATCAGTATGCCACTACATCAAATCCCCATCGAATCTTGAATTGAACAAAAAATCTACTTCAAAAAAGATCTTCTTCTATGAGGATCATGCTGATCATGGTCAACACACCAGTAGAGAAACTAAGCTTCAAGAGAAACAAGTTGTTTTTTCCACAAAGTGATCATCGTGGAGAGAAGGCTGTCCTCATGTTATTCCCTTGACCACCATGAAGCAGCTCATGTTCCTTTCCACAGTTGGTATAAGCCTGGTAATTGCAACATGACAGGCCTCTCCTTGAATAAATACCGTCGGCGTTATCCCTGCTGGCATTGACATTCCATCTTCTTTTCCTTTCTTAATACCTTAGCTGTTATGCCATTAAACTTTTCGACTACCATATCAACCAATCAACCAATCAACCTCCCCAGGCTGGTCTTACTACTGTGCAGGATCATGGAAATCCACCAGGACCAAACAAGAGCCAAGACTCAGCTTGTGGACGGGCACGCACACGTGCGAGCCCTCTGGCGGCTGGCTGGTTGAGGTAGCTTCAAGCTATGAGGTATTGTCTAGCCTTTCTCTTCGTGTTTGTTCGTCTCTTTCACTGCCTACCAGTAGTACATAGTTTTTTCTTTTCTTTTCTTTCTAGCCTTTCTCTTCATGTCCTGACCGTCAGGTGACATCACGGCTTGCTATTGCGTGCCCTTAGACTTGCCTTGCATGAGGAGCTTGTTTCTCTTGGACTTCCCTTCGAGGGAAAGTAAGAGCATTTTCTAGTTGACTCTTCACCAAAACTTTACAGAAACTACCTTTCTCCTCATGTTTGTCAATTATGTTACACATCTTTTTAAGTAACATACCTTTTTTTCTGATACGAGCGCCTTTTGAATTTGGTTCAAGTTGCAGGCCTTCAAGGTTTCAGCTAAGCTGGGTAGCGAATTCCACCCAGAATAGTGCTCCGGATACTGGAGCTGGCGGCAGGGCAACTGCGATGAAAAGTCGACTATCCACCCTCGCTACCTGTTGGTTTGGGGTTCAAACCTCATTGGAGGCTCTACGACTGGTTAAGCTACCCTCGCTCGGCAAATACAGCCTTGAAAACCTTCACCTTCATCTTTCAGCTAAGCTGCCCTCATTCAGTGGGTACAGTTATGTAATCCAACCCAACCCAACCCAACCCAACCCAACCAAGTAATGTACATTGCCAAAAAAAATCGCCCAAGGCACAGGAATATGACCGGGTTTAGAGATTAAGGAGGTTACGGTAGTTGGATCAGAGAGCTGATGCTGATTGGAGCCTGAGGCGAATGAGGGAGTTTGTCCTAACTACTACTGGCAGGCGCAATAGATTGTTCACCAGAACCCCAATATTGGCTTTCTCTCGATTGATGCGGGGCCTTCTTTGAAAGTTGGTTGGCTGTCATAGCTATGACTCATATCTCGGAGACAGTATGATACAAGTGGACATTTCCTGAGTACACGCTGCCAGGTTTTCCAGCTGGCTTAGGTATTTTGCGAGTTATTTCATTCCTTGTGCTCTTGCATGTGAATCTGCGGGGTCAGAGGGCTTTATTAACATCTGTGATGCATCCATGTGCTGTAAGTCCACTGCAGAGCGCATTCACACTCTGTCAAAACCCAAGCGCCGCCCTGGCCAGAGCTCAGTGCGATTGCAAGGAAGAGAATTCGGACAGCGCCTCGCTCATGCCCTGCAGCCTTGCGCTCAGGGAGTCTGCATCACCTCCCCTGCTCCCGGCTGCTGAAGTGCCAGGCTGCGCCGATGCTATGCCCGGCGCGCGCGCCGGCGCCCAGCCCACAAAGCGCACCACCCCGTCTGCCTGCTGCTCCCAGCCTGGCATCCTCAGCGGCCCGGGCGAGCCCTGGCCACACCCAACAAGCCTCCGGCTGCCCCCGCCCCTCCTGCCATCCCTGCTGCTGGCACTTCCGTGGCTCTGCTGCTCTGCCCCCACGCGGCTTGCATCGCTGCTGGTCTTATTTGCCGACTCCTCCGCACGGGACTCCGAGTGGTCCAAGCCCATTCCGTCCAGCACCGACCTCCAGCCCTCCGCCCCACTCTGCACGCTGTTGGCCGCGCTGCCGCCCACGCTGCCCTCGCCATACACCATCCCCGTGCACACGCTTGTGCTGCCGCTGCTGCCACCGCTGTCGCCGTGCGCACTTGACAAAGGCCTCGTGCCGCGCTGTGGCGAGGAGGCGCGCAGGCCAGGCTGCCTGCTTGCCCCCCCCGCAGCGTGCCCAGGCGTGACAGCCACGCCGCTGTAGATCACAGGCCCGCCGCCCACAACATTTTGCACGCTGTACAGGCTGCAGGCACTGCTACCGCTGCCGCCACGTGCGCCCTCAGCCGCCTGCGTGCCTGCTGCGCCCCCAGCCGCCCGTGAGCCTGCTGCGTCTGTGCTGCACTCGCTGCTGCTGCTCTCCTTGGCATCCACGCACCCCAGGTCGTCGTTGTCCAGGCCAGCAAACAGGCCCCCCTCCCGCACATTCTGCGCGCTGTGCAGGCTACATGCGCTGCCGCCTCTAGCCTGCTGAACCCACTGCACATCACTGCTGCCTCCACCGCTGCTGCTGCAGCTGCTCGCGGCGGAGCTGTTGTTCACACCTGCAGCAAGGTTGAGCGCAGTACCAAATCAAGACAGCTGCAGTGCGCGCACGCGTGTGCTGGCGCACTTCCCCAACTCCTTTGCGCACCGCAAATGAAGGAGGGAGGAGAATGTGAAAGGCAAAAAAAGAGGCGGCGAGGCCCACAGCGCCCCCGGGCTAGGCAGCAGCCACTGCGCACACACAACGCATCCAATGCAGCACTTTCGCGCCATGAGCACACACTACACATCCTGCACACACAACACATCCGATGTAGCACTTGCACGCCATGAGCACACACAACACATCCAATGCAGCACTTGCACACCATGAGCGCACACAGCACATCCGATGCACACACAACACATCTGATGCAGCACTTGCATGCCATGAGCAAGCGAGGCGCAGGAGCAGCTTGCTGGTGTGCCACAGAGGGAGGGTACAGCCCGTGCTGTGCGCTTCTTGCAGGCATGGCGAGTGTCAACCCCATGCTTGGGTGGCTGCATACTTGACTTGCAATGCACGGACTGGTGCGCCCGCTGCTGTGCCAGCCACAGCCGCCCTTGGAACGCCAGGGGCGCACTGAAGTATTAGGGTCCACGGGGCCAACAATTGTAAAGATCATGCAATTATGGGCAACAGCCAAGGCGAAAAGGGTGAGCCTAGCCGCTTTTGAAGCATTGCAGTGGCGCAACAAGAGATGCAGCAGCGTGCAGCCAGAAGTGCCACGGCGCGTGGTGACTGGCCCGACAGCGTGCAGCCAGAGGCGCAACAGTGCGTGGCGAGTGGCCCGACAGCGTGCAGCGAGTGATGCAACAGCGCGTGGCGAGTGGCGCAACAGTGCGTGACGAGTGGCCCGACAGCGTGCCGCAAGTGACACAACAGCGCGTGGCGAGTGGCGCAACGGCGCGTGACGAGTGGCCCAACAGCGCATAGCAAGCGCGCAGCAAGCATGCCAGCTGAGCATGCAGGGTGTAAGAAGGATGCAACAAGGCCCTGCTCTATCAACAACACCCTGGGGAGGTGTCTGCCTCCAGCACCGCTTCCTGCTTGAGGGTCTGGCTCCCAGCCTCCGGCAACAGGTGGCAGCAGGCGGGGCAGCCTCCTGGCCAAGGACAGCTGGTCTGACGCACCAAAAGCGCAAGGGCTGAAGTGGAGGCCATTCAGGCGGGGCCCTCGCTCCTCCTCTTGCTCCTGCTGCTGCTGCTGCTGCTGCTGCTGCTGCAGGGGCGGCATGATCCACATGGGGGACGCAAGCAGGTGGGGCTCTGGTGAGCCAAGGCCTATGGCCCCTCCCCCCGCCGCCTGTGCCATACCCATTCCCCTCACATCTCCCCTGCTCTCGCTCGCGCTGTCTCTGCCACGCTCGGCGCCCGCCTCATGCGCCCCCTCGGGTGGCGGATCTGCGAGACCAGCACCACTGGTCCCAGAGGACGGGTAGAGGTGTGCGCCGCGGCTGCAGCCGGCGCCACTGCTGCTCCTGCTGCCGCAGGAGCTGGGCGCGCTGCTGCTGTGTGGGGCCGCGGCAGCAGGTGGGGGTGAAGGGGCGGGGGCTAGAGCAGGGGGCACACCCGAGGTGCTGGGGACGCTGCCGCAGTGAGAAGCGGGGCCAGGGGGCGGGGACACAGGGGCAGAACTGGTCGGGAGGGACACGATGGGGCAGCCTGCAGAAAGCAGGGAATGGCGAGCCAGGTGCTGCGCGAGCCGCTGGCTCAAGGGGGGCTGCGGTCCGCCCTGCGTGGCCTGCTGCTGCTGCTGCTGCTGCTGCTGCTGCGCCGCCTGCAGTTGCGCCGCTTGCAGCAGCAGCGCCTGCTGCAGCTCCTGCGCCTGCTGCGCCTGTGCCTGCAGCAGCTGCGCCTGCAGCGCCTGCTGCAGCTCGTGCTGCTGCTGCAGCAGCCTGCGCAGCCGCGCCTCCTGCTGCTGCTGCTCCTGCAGCACCCGTCGCTCGTCACCTGGGGTAGGGGGCCCGCTGCCCTCTTGCTCCCCTGGCTGACAGTAAATGACTGGCTCACCCAGTGCATCACCGTCACGCAAGTCTGCTCCAGGGTCGCCCAGTGCTGCGGCACCCGGCTGCTGCTGCAGCGACTCTGGGCACGCCAACGAGGGTGAGACCATCGAGCTGCCCGGGTGAGCTGCATGCTGCCCCTCCTCCTGCATTTGTTGCAGCCCCTGTGGCTGCCGCAGCTGTGAGTGGCCTGAGGCACGCGAGCTGGGCGCCTTGCTGGAGCCCTGCTCCTGCCCGTGCCCCTGCTCCTCCTGCATTTGTTGCAGCCCCTGTGGCTGCCGCAACTGCGAGTGGCCTGAGGCGCGCGAGCTGGGCGCCTTGCTGGAGCCCTCCTCCTGCCCGTGCCCCTGCTCCTCCTGCATTTGTTGCGGCTCCTGTGGCTGCCGCAGCTGCGAGTGGCCTGAGGCGCACGAGCTGGGCGCCTTGCTGGAGCCCTGCTCCTGCCCGTGCCCCTGCTCCTCCTGCATTTTTTGCAGCTCCTGTGGCTGCCGCAGCTGTGAGTGGCCTGAGGCGCACGAGCTGGGCGCCTTGCTAGAGCCCTGCTCCTGCCCATGCCCCTGCTCCTCCTGCATTTGTTGCGGCTCCTGTGGCTGCCGCAGCTGTGAGTGGCCTGAGGCGCACGAGCTGGGCGCCTTGCTGGAGCCCTGCTGCTGCTGCTGCTGCTGCTGTGAGTGGACTGGGGCATGCACGCTGGATGCGGCAGTGGAGCTGGAGCTGGAGCTGGAGCTGGAGCCCCGCATCTGCTGCTGCTGTGAGAGGGCTGATGCATGCACGCTGGATGCGGCATTGGAACTGGAGCTGGAGCTCCGCTGGTGGTGGTGCTGCTGCTGCCGTGAGTGGGCTGATGCGTGCACGCTGTTAGCAACACTGGAGCTGGAGCTAGAGATCTGCTGCTGCTGCTGCTGCTGCTGCTGCTGCTGCTCCTGCTGCTGGTGCTGCTGCGTGCAAGCTGAGCTGTGCTCGGTGGATGCTTTGCAAGAGCTGGAGGCAGAGCGCTGCTGCTGCTGGTGCTGGTGCCGCATGCAAGCTGAGCTATGCACGGTTGATGCTTTGCTTGAGCCGGAGCTTGAGTGCCGCCGCTGCCGCCGCCGCTGCTGCTCCTGCTGCTGCTGCTGTTGCACTTGTTGGTGTGCAGATTTCTGGGAGAGCCCTGTCACCTACAAGCACACACAGGCTGATTGCTTCAGCCTCCCCTGGCGCAAGCCAGGAATGCGTAAAGATGCTGCCAGGAATGCGTAAAGATGCTGCCAGGAATGCGTAAAGATGCTGCCAGGCAGCTCAAGCCAAACTGTGCTGGCAAGTACAAGCAGGTTTCCGGACACACACACACATTCACGTGCATGCGCCCATGCCTTCCCTACCTCCTCGCTCCGCCGCTCCATGGCCTCCACCTCTGCCAACAGCGCCAGCCGCGCACGCCGTAAGTCGCTGCGTTCATCATCCACCTGCTGCAGCCCTGGGGGTTCACCCGCAGCCAACTCCCCTGTTGCGTTCCCACGCGGCTCCTCAGATGGCGAGGACACTGCTGCATCCGCTGGGGGGGATGCTGCTACACCCGCTGCACCTGCTGCACCCTGCTGCATCCGTTCAGACGGCGGGGACCCTGCTACACCCGCTGCCTGGCCATCAGTGTCGCCCGCGCCCCTGCGGGCCGCCCTACCACCACCCTCTGCATCCGAGGACTCCTCCAGCTCCTCCTCGATGACCACCGCCTGGGGTCCGGCCTGCCCCCGCCACGAGGGCCCTGGCCCGCCCTCGCCCAGCAACAGCGGCAGTAGCAGCATGTGCTCCAGCAGGGGGGGCACCAGCAGGGGGCTGCCGCCCAGCAGCACGGCTGCCTCCTCAGGCAGCCACCCCGCAGGGCCTGCCCCTAGGGGTGGGCTGCCGCCCATCAGCATAGGATCATCATCCTCACCCTCTGCGCCGCCCTCAGACGCCCCCTGGCTGTGCGTCTGCTGCAGTGTGGCTGCGCGCTCGGGCTGGGGCGGGGCGTCGGGCGCAGCACTGGCTGGGCGGGGGGGCCTGCAGGATGCAGCGGGCAGCACAGGCAGGGGTTGGGCACATACTGCAGTCTGTGGGCAGAGGCACGCTGCGGCCACGCAATCGGCGTTAGGGTGTGTTGCGCGGGCCTGGGATGGCTTGACGCACTCCCGCCTGCAAGACCTTGACACGCTCGTGCTTGGAAGGCCATGGCGCGCTCATGCCTGCAAGCGACGACCTGCATGCGCTGCGCTGAGGACAGCTCTGGCATGCGATTCAAGCCGCAAGCACATGCATGCTCGCCCTCAAAAGCCTTGCAAGCATGCTGCATGACATGAATTCCTGCTGCTCTTGCTGAAGGACAACACGGCTCAGCAAACCCCAAGCCTCAGGTGACATCACGCATGCACTTCTGCTCATGCAAGATCTAGAATAATCAGGGCATGGCGCGTGCGCACTGTGGCCCCTGAGCATGAGCCATAAGGAAAATGTGGCCCCAAAACCGCTGGGTGTGAGGTGGCCCCTGCACCCCTTTGCACACTGTGGCCCCTGAGCATGAGCCATAAGCCAAAATGTGGCCCCCAAAGCGCTGGGTGTGAGGTGGCCCCTGCACCCCTTTGCACACCGTGGCCCCTGAGCCCAAGCCGCATGCGCAGCACACATGCACAGCAGCACACATGCACAGCAGCACACAGGCCTGCGGGATACCTGTGAGAAGCACTCACCGCAGCCCTGCCTGCCGCAGGTGCCCCTGTGCCACCACATCCTGGGATGGCGGGGGGGGGCTGTGCCACGCCTTGTCAGCGCCCTGCTCTGGCTTTGGCTGCAAGCACGCAGCATGCGGATGGAGATGACGAAAGTGGGGGGCGGGATCAAGGTAGTGCATTGTGCATGGAAGGGGGTGCAGGTGACTGACTTCAACAAGAAAGAATGAGCAACTAGGTGGTTTTGCCGTCAAAAAGGAGGAAGAGAGCAAGGGCATGGGGGCCAGGGGGGCTTTGCTCGCGAAGATCCTTGGCAGAGGTTGGGGGCGAGGGCAGAGGGGCCAGTAGCATCAGCAGAGTGGGGCTTGAGTCAGGCGTCCACGTTTGGGCACTCAATGCCAGAGGCCCCATAAGCAGCAAGTCACAGCCTCTTGCCGGGACCTTGCTCACCCCCGCAGCCTCTTGCTCACACCCACAGCCCTTGCTCACACCCACAGCCCTTGCTCACACCCGCAGCCTCTTGCTCACACCCGCAGCCCTTGCTCACACCCGCAGCCTCTTGCCTGGGCCGTGCTCACACCCGCAGCCCTTGCTCACAACCGCAGCCCCTTGCCTGGACGGTGCTCACACCCGCAGCCCTTGCTCACACCCGCAGCCTCTTGCCTGGACCGTGCTCACACCCACAGCCCTTGCTCACACCCGCAGCCTCTTGCCTGGGCTGTGCTCACACTCACAGCCCTTGCGCACACCTGCAGCCTCTTGCCTGGACCGTGCTCACACCCACAGCCCTTGCGCACACCTGCAGCCTCTTGCCTGGACGGTGCTCACACTGGCAGCCCTTGCTCACACCCGCAGCATCTTGCCTGGCCCATGCTCACACTGGCAGCCCTTGCTCACACCCGCAGCCTCATGCCTGGACGGTGCTCACACCCGCAGCCCTTGCTCACACCCGCAGCCTCATGCCTGGACCGTGCTCACACCGGCAGCCCTTGCTCACACCCGCAGCCTCTTGCCTGGGCCGTGCTCACACCAGCAGCCTGCACCCGTCTAGCAGCGCACTCACTTGAGTCCTCTTGGCCTCACTGCTAGCTGATTAATCCAGCCTGCCCGTGCTGCCAGTTCAATCCCTGACGCCTCTCACAACCTCAAGCCTGCACTATGAGGCCACTCTGATTTCTCACGCCTCTCACAACCCCAAGCCTGCTCTGTGAAGCCACTGTGATTCTTCACGCGCACCTGTCTCCCATCTGGCCCTCCCTCAGCTCCCACCGAGCTGACTGTGCCATCATCGCCCCTGCAGCCAACAACATTAGTCAAAGGGCTATCACCCTTTGAGGGTGCGCGGCAATGGCTGGACACTCAACACACTTGACAGCATGTACACAGCTATCTGTGCCATCATTCCCCCTGCAGCCAGTGGCACTGTTTTAAGGGCTATGATCCCTTGAGGGTGCGCGGCAATGGCTGTACACCCAGCAAACTTGGCAGCATGCATACAGCTGAGGCGGGTTAAGGTTGTTCTTATGATGCTGGTGGGCCCAGCCAGGCTTAAGCGCAAGCAGGCGTCAGATCCGTGCGCTTCTTGGTACCGCGACGCATGGATTATTCGTGCAGAGGGGCGGCCGGATGAGCAGCAAGCAGGCACCCCAGCAGAAGGCAGGCAAACCAAGAAAGGCACCCTGTGTGAGGCGGCGGGGGGCACCGCAGCCTTGCGAGAGGCCGGAGCAGAGGCTGCAGCGCTGCAGGGATGGCCAGCGCTGCAGGGATGCACAAAGGGGGCCGTGCGAGAGCAAAAACGATGCCAGCCACTTAAAGTTGCAGTGCGAGAGTGAAAGCGATGCCAGCCACTAGAAGCGGCACAGGGGCCCAAGCCCAGCATGGGGCACAGATTGCACAGAGCAACGCGCACCACGTCCTCCGCGCTCACATGCACCACCCCTCATGCACATGCGTGCGTGCGTGCATGTATGTGTGCACGTGCGCGTTCATGTGCGCATGTGTATGTGTGTGCATGTGCATGTGCAAGTGCGTTTGTGTACGTGCGCATGCGTGTGCGTGTGCGACTGCGTGTGTGTGCGCGTATGCAAGTGTGTGCGCGTGTGTGGGCATGCGCCCATGCCTGTGTAGACAACTCCTTGAGCACGAACTACGTGTGCCCCTGTGTGCATGCGCCAACACCCACGTGGACGGCTCCTCATGTACAGCAGACCCTTGCTTTGAGGCAGGTGGCGCGGGTGCTGCCTTGGAGAGGCTGTCCGCGTGGAGGGGGCGCGGCCCAGGGTCACCAGCAGCAGCCTCAGCGTCCGGACAAGGCTGGGGGTCGGTGCGCACAGGGTCAGCATCGCGCCGCCACTCTGGCATGGGGGGGCCTCCTGTCAGAGGGTGGGGTAGCAGGGGCCTCATGCTTGGGACAGTCTGTGCCTCTGTTCATGGACGGGCGGCAAATAGCATTGGCTAGGGAATCCTGTGTCATGAGCAAGCTGCCCATCAAGCGTGTGAACGCTGCCGCCGCCGCCGCCGCCGCCGCCGCCGCCACGGCTGCAGCAGCATCGGACGGCCTTCATCACCTGGCTCGGTAGGCAGTCACTAACTAGGCGGCCATCACCACCCTGTGCATCCCCACCCCTGCCCCGCAGGCACTATCTAGGTGGCCATTACCACCCTGTGCATCCCCACCCCTGCCCCGCAGCGGCACAAACAGCAGCAGGACCAGAGACACGCCCAGAGAACAACTGCTTCTTGTGGCCCCCCTTCTGCTCCACCAGTCCGTCACTGCTGCAGCAGTAGCAGCAGCAGTAGGGCCAGTGGCAACAGCAGCAGCAGGGCCAGCGGCAGCGGCAGCAGCAGCAGCAGCAGGGCCAGCGGCAGCAGCAGCAGCAGCAGCAGCAGCAGGGCCAGCGGCAGCAGCAGCAGCAGCAGCAGCAGCAGCAGGGCCAGCGGCAGCAGCAGCAGCAGGGCCAGCGGCAGCGGCAGCGGCAGCAGCAGCAGCAGCAGGGCCAGAGCCACACCCTTGCAGTGCGCCCTCCACTCACCCTCATCCTGCTCACAGGGGTGCATCCCAGACCCAGGCTGCGCCGCTGCTGCCGCCACTGCCGCCGGCAGTACGGGCTCCTCAGACGCCTGCACACCCCGAGTGGCCAGTCGCGCTGCGCGCCGCTGCTCCCTGCCCACTGCCTCCAGCTCTGCCACTGCCACCTGCAGCCGTGCGTGCAGCGCCGCGTTGTCTGCACGCAGCTGCTCCAGAAGCGCGCCTGCCGCGGCCGCTGCCGTCAAAGCCTCCACCTGTGCTGCCCAGTCTGGGCGGCTCAGCCCTCCTGGCAGCTGCTGCTGCTGCTGCTGCTGCTGCTGCTGCCCCCGCGTCTCTGGCAGGCCGCCCTTGGCTGCACTGCCGCAGCAGCTGCCCTCGTTTGGCCCCCCATTTACCGCATCGGCCGCCCGCGCGCTGCGGGCAGAGGATGGCCTGGGCCCAGAAGGCCTAAACCCGTGGCCTTGACGCGACGCGGCTGCGGACGGCGCGCCGGCGGGCAGCACCGTAGCCGGCTTGTCGCCCCGCCCTGCCGCGCCAGGCCGCTTGCGGCCCCCCTTACCCCCACCCCGCTCCTCAGGCGCCCTTCCTGCCCCTCCTGCCAAGCGTGTGGCGCTTGCATCAGGGCTGTTGTGCCGGTCCCCCAAGGTGCGATGCCAGTCTGTGTGGGGCTCCTTCAGGCACGCTCCTGTGGCTGCCCTACCTGTGCCCTGCACCGCGGTCACCCTGCCAGCCGCTCTCTCCGTGCCCCCCTCGGTGGCCCCACCCGCCTCCGCCGCCACCAGCGCGGCCCGCAGCCTGTCCCGCCCCGCCGGCTCCTGCAGCATCCGGAGCAGCGCGTCCGACATGTCGCTGACGGCGCGCCTCGCCCGCGCACCCGCGCCCCTGCTGCCCTCCTCGGTGGCGCGCGAGGTGCCGTCCACGCCGTTCTCACCGGCCGAGTGCAGCCGCCTGTTTTCACTGCGCAGCTCGTCAACCTCCACCCCCAGTGCCCGCAGGTGGCGCCTGAGATCTGCCAGGGCCTTTGGGCTAAAGGGCGGGTGCAGAGTGGCCTGGGGGCTGGAGAGGAAGTGCGAGGGGACCCCCTGCGGGGCGGCCACGCCGTGCACGGGCTGCGCGCGTCGGGGCGTCGCCATGTAGGCCTGGGCAGGGCTGCGCAGCATGGGCAGGAGGGTGGCATGGGCAGTTCATTGATGGGCCACCCATGGCAACTACACATGGGAGCATAGTGGCAATAAGGAACAATGGAGGACGGCGTGTCTGGTCCAGGCATGCAGCGCGGGAGGGGCTGTGGTTCAGTGTGCGGTTCAACCCATGTGTAGGGACCAGCTGCTACGCTGGCAGTGCTGATGCGCACCCCCTCCAGGACTGCAGCCCGCTCATCCGCGTGCCGCCGCCTCCAGACAGGCCCCCATCCAGGAGCACTTGCCGCCACAAAGCGCGTGCCCTGCGACCATCCCTGTCTGCCCATCTGCAACCGCGCTCTCACATGTGTGCGCCTGCTCCTTAGCACCCACGCTACGCTGCTGCCGCCACCACACTGCAACACAGCCCCTCTCCTTCCCAGCGCACCTGGTGCCCCGGAGCACTCGCCTCGCGGCCTCCAGTTCTGCCGCAAAGTCCCCTGATGCGCAAACGCCCCCCTGCGCCTTCAGGCTGGCCACCTCTGCCTCCAGCTGCGCTGCCCTCGCCTCTGCACCCCGGATCCGGCCGGCAGCCAGGCTCGCTTCGGCCTTGAGCTGGGCTACCTGCTCGTGCGGCCGTGTGCACGCACATGCATGTGCGCTTGCAAGCACAGTAAAGCGAACACGCACGTGTGCGAGCGAGCGTGCGTGTGTGTGACATGCAAGTAGAGAAACGTGCTGCAATGCATGCCGCCACCTGATTGATTTGATGCGCTTGCTGCCGGCCTCGGCGCTCCCTCCTATGCTGGGCGTGTCAGACTCAGGACAGGGCAAGCCTAGAAGGGCGGCCGCTCCTGCATAGCACGCAGCTGCTGCTGCAGCATGGCCTCCCAGTGCCCTGCCTGACTCCTTCGCCCATGCACACCCCAGCTGCTGCGATGCCTAACAGAAGAGTGTGTGTGCTGCGTGCTCCAGCTTCCTTGTAGACACGCACGCACAGGCTGTACACAAACAGGCACACGTACACCCATGTGCACACTCTAGAACAAAGCTACATACCTCATCGCTGAGTCAAAGTACATTACCCCTTGGCACCCACCTCGTCCTGCCGCGCTGCCAGCACCAGGTCGCGCGCAATCACGGCCGCCTCCGCCGCCGCTAGCTCCGCCTTGCACTCGCGCAGCTGCCGGGCCAGCTGCTCATTGGCTGCCTTCAAGGCGTCGGCCTTGGCCTGCCGCTTCTCCAGAGTGCGCGCCAGTTGCTGCACACACAGTGCGGCTTTGAGGGGGGGCTGGGTGGGATGCGCGCGAGGGCCGCCGCTGGACGGCGCTGCCTGGGCCACACTTTCAACCCCAGGTGCGGCCTTTGCAACGCCAAGGAGGTGCTTGCTGGATCCAGGCCTGGTCGGGGTGTGTGTCGGCCAGCTGGGGGGCTGCAGCCCTGGACGGGAAGGGGAGAAGCTGCGGAGCGCGTGCCGCAGCTGCTGCTGCTCTTCCGCATGCCCTGGCTCCAAGCTGCACCGGTGCCCATGTGGCAGGTGCCGCACGGCTGCAGCTGCTGCGGCACGGTGCTCCTGGTGCTTGTGGGGAGAGGCAGCCAGGCGCTGCAGGGCGTCATGCCGGTTACGGGTGTGTTACACATGTCAGGGACGCGCGACAACCAGATCATTGCCTTTTTGAATCCTTGACTTGACACAATAGCGGCCACTTGTTCAAGGATTATTGAGGATGCAAGCTGTGCTCAAGTGCACGCTGTGCATGCAAAGAGGTTACCACGCGCCCAATCAGCACATCCAATGTTTATGCAATGCATGTGCATACATCAGGTGCAGGCAGAACATTCAGATTATTTTGCTCACTTTGAAGGACAGCTCTTTGGCCTCTATCTGGCTCTGCAAGTCCCGGATGCGAGCATCTGCATCCTGCAGAGTTTTTTCCATTCGTTGATGGGAGCTCATGGACATTGCTACTCCATTTGAGAATTTGCGTGCTACCAGATTTGAGTAGTAAGCTAGCTTGCTTGACCAGCCCGGAGCCAGAAGAAACAGCGCACAATTAAAATTATCCTTATTAATGAGATGCCTTAGCTTGCCGCATTCGATTGAAACCCTCTTGCTCTGAGCGTAACAAATTCCAACAAAATATCCATACACAACCCTCTATCCAGATTTTGGTCCATCAAGTCATTTTTTTAGATGGCATCTTCTGCCACACTGTACCATTGGCCTGGGGCATGGGGCTTGCCAAGTGTGTCCCCAGCCTGCCTGCAGGTGGAGGCCTACATGCGCCTCATGCAAGAAGAGTTTGTCGTAGTCACTTGCTCAACACCTAGCCAGAGTCCTACTGGTAGGTAGAAATGTTGCAACATGCATCCATGCACACAGCATGCCATGATCTGTCTAGATGCACCTCCCAGTTAGTGTGTAACTGATCAATCTGCCCCGGCAGGCAACCTGCCTGCACTGGAAAGAGGCACAGACATTTCCTCGGGGAGCAGTAATGAGTTTGTGTCCGCGCGGAACGCTATCCAACTGGCAAAGAGCACCATGAAGGATCTCGACACCAGCCTCAGTCCTGCCCAACGGGCTGTGCAGCTGGTGCGCAAGCTCTGTCTTGTTGCTGAATCCGTCGCTATGCACTAGTTACAGCAATCAATGGTCAAACGTGGCCATTCTCAGTTAGGGGCAGTAACATGTTGTGCCTCATGCGACCTCGGCCTCCATCCTTTAACCTGCCTTGCCGCAGGCTTTTGCCTCATTGTTACAACAGAGGCTAGAGGTTGCCACTGAGTTCAGCATTTGGTGTGAGGGCCAGGGCTACAAGGAGTACACCAAGGTGCGCCTAGCAGGCAGTCAGACTCGCTGTGCATCAAAGCACATACCCACACCTAAATATTGTGAGTACCTTAGCTGACAAGCTTTTAAATTTGACAGACCAGCAAGAGCATTTAATGGATAGGGTGTAGTGGCAAGTTTTGCATTTTACTGAGTCACAGGACAGACTGTGAGATGTTATGCCGTGTGCACACAGGACACTCCCAGGTTTGACCTGCCTTCGCCTGACCTCTATAGTAACAAGCTTTTCACTCTTCCATGCAGGCTGCCTTCTCCTCCCAACCGTTTCCACTCAACCATGTTGTCCCTTGGAGCATGAGGAGAGAAGCCTTGAAACGTTATAGCAACCTAAAATCAGACGAGGTACATCACCAGGTTCTGAGTGTTCTGCCAGGGGTTATCCATAGCCCTCTGCAGCGTTGCTGCTTACAACCTTGTTCCTACGTCATAAGTGTATCCTGTGGTGCATACTGCTCTACCAAGCTACAATTTGTAGCCTGGCTTTTGCCACTGCCTCCCTCTATTATGCAGCCATGGGAATTCTTATCCAGTGTGGTCAATCTGCTGGGAGGCAGCCAGCCCAGCCACGCCTGATCAGCGTCTGTTGCTTCAAAACGCAACACATCGGCGTCCACAGCCCTGTGTCTATGGCCAGCAAGGAGTTGGAAGCCATGACATTCCTTAACTCAGCAGGAGCACACACGGGGGTTGCTGACTGCTGCAGGTGTACGAAGCGGCATGCGAGGCACTCTCTGCCGTGGCTGACCGCCTTGGCAGCAGCAGTGTCAACCGCTTCCTGTTTGGTGCGCAGCCATCCAGTTTGGATGCCTTCCTGCTGGGCCACCTGATGTTCTACCGGCTGTCACCAGCTGCTGTTCCTGTGCTCAAGCAAAAGGTGGGCAGTCAACTGGCTTGTCAAGAATGGTGCTCCATGCTTTGGGGCTGGACTGAGGTTGGCTGTAAGCAGCGAGACACCCCGCTTCGTACTGGGGGCGGGCGCTGGCTAAATCCGCTTTGGTACATAACCTGATACATCGCCTGCTCAGGTGCTGCACATGGCTTGCAGGTAACCGCCCTCCCAGATGCTGCCTGCTGTTTGGAAGAGCAGTCCTCACTTCCTGAGCACCCAGCTCTTGTGCTCCTGAGCTTTTATGCTGTCATCAGCCTGTGCATGCAGGTGGCCTCCATGCCGGTGCTTAACGCATACGTAGACCATGTCCTGTCCCACTACTTCCGGGCCCCAGCCTCTCAAGCCAGCCCAGCGGCACCAGTGCAAGGGGAAGCTGATGCAGCCTCCTTTGCCTGGTCAGAAGCGGCCAAAGTAGGTGGCTTTGGGTCAACTGCCCTGCCCTCATAGAACTCTTACTATGCCTGTGCAGACACAAGGATCTGTTGACCAGCTGCCTCTTGTTAGTGGTTCCATGAGCGGGGTTGCTTATGAATCAAATACGGGCAAGACCTGCAAGCAGCTCATCCACCTGAGCCATTACCCCTCTTGCAGTCCCACTTCTTTGGCACCTGGTCAGCTACTTGCTCACCAGGCTTGGTTGATGGCTGTGATAGCCCGAGCACTTGTGACTCAAGCTCGGAGACCATGGGAGCAGCTAGAGTGCTTGAGGCTCTTGTGCATCTGGTGGCTCATACACATGCATGTGCGCTATGCCACGCCTATCGTCCAGGGCAAGAAGCAAGCCAAGCCCTCGGAGCCGACAGCAGCTGAGAAAGAGTTCAGGCGCAAGAGCTGGCACTGGCTTGCTGGAGCAGCGGTCACCACTGTGGGCTACATCCTGTTCAGCAATCGCTACCTGAGTGTGAGTTGCACCTCCTCCATTCCATTGTGCACAGCGCGTGACAGGTAGAAGCGCTGTAGTGCTCTGTCTCAGGGCCAGCCCCAGTTTTATTCCTGCAAGCCTGCCTGCTATACATGTGGTTTAGCACAAATCACAACCCCTTGAACGGGCCGCCCGTGTATGCCCTTCCTTGCTCGCAGTTAGAGCAAATGCAGGGGATGCTTGGCGGAGCAGATGAGGATGACGAAGATGAGGATGTGGATGATGATGAATGAAGTGCTGCCCCTTTGGAGAAGGCCTTGTGAGAGAGAGAGAGAGAGAGAGAGAGAGAGAGAGAGAGAGAGAGAGAGAGAGA
>LKMJ01002191.1_pt1 | contig 17797 bp, 27 predicted proteins | sample 643391 | NCBI WGS metagenome assembly LKMJ01 (sample SAMN04112250, study PRJNA286221) | soda lake metagenome | biome: soda lake; feature: Kulunda Steppe; material: water; isolation source: sample PL-Br10 brine of Picturesque Lake | place: Russia: Kulunda steppe | collected 2010-07
GATGCATGCGTTAGTGTTATCATGTGTGCACCTGAGTGTGTGCATGTGTGTGTATGCCTGCGCATACGCACAGGGTTGGGTCACACGTCCATTTGCAGGTCACGCGTCCATTTGCTCGAACTTATGCGTGTATGACAGAAACATTGCGCGTATTCAACGCTAGTTCGTCCGCATGTAGGGTCCCAAAACGAGGGTTGAGATAGGGGGGCCAAGAGGGGGCCTGTGGTCCCTTTCCAGCCTCCCCAAATTCCTCTTATTGCCAGTGTACTTGCATGTACACTCTCCTCACATTGCCAAGGTTGTGAGCAGAGCTGGAGTGATCTCCTTTGTTCAGAGTGCCAGCCAGAATCGCTTGAACATATTGCGTGCAAGCTGGTGTGACTGTACAGCAACCTGTGCACGGCTGAGCGCACCCGGGCTCCAGTGCAGGGGGCTCAGGCATTAGCATGGGAAGTCTCCAGCGACGAGGAGAGCCAGGGCAATAACGCAGAAGGTAAGACAGCAGCATTGAGGGCTACTGGTTTGGAAGTACCATGACCCCTTCCATTGCATATGCATGAGTTTCACAGAAATGAGTGGGAACATGGGGGAAGAGGGGGGGGCGTGTCCAGATGCATTGGGGGGTCACGCGCAAATTTCAGACAATCGTAGCAATGTGTTCGATGCACTGCACCATGCATGACCCAAGCCTGCACGTGCACTCGCGCGCTTATGCACACAGGCCTCGTCTCACAAGCCCTTGTAATCACATGTGGGTCCAGAAGGAGGCAAGAGCGTCAGCGAGCAAGATTGGAGTGTGCACAATTTGTGTGGTGTGTACTTATACACTAGGTCTAGGCAGATGCACATGAAGCATGTCTGCTTGGGTGGAAGTTGGCCCCCAGGGCCCCTGCACACCTGCAAGCATGCACACATCCAGATGAACGTGACCAAGGCATGCATGCAATCCATACAAGGCAATACATATTCCAAGGCTCACCCGCCCAGTCATGTGGTACGCATGCCGCCACAAAGCACAGGCACGCAAAAACAGGGCTGCACAAGGCCTGCGCCTGGTTGCAGGAAAGGCATGCCCACCCACATGGTCCGGATGCTGAGTCAATCTCTGGGCCCTCCTGTAAGCGCCCACTGTGATCACCATCGCTGTCCAGGCTTACGACGAATCGGTCTGGCAGCTGCGCGGACACCACTTGCTCGACAGGCTGCGCAGCGACTCCCTTTATGGTCTGTTCCAAACGTGCATGCGCGAGTGAATATTTGCATTGTGTGTGTGTGTGTGTGTGTGTGTAGGGGGAGGGGGGCGTGGCGTGGCATGCGCGCAAGCGGCCCCCATCGCTCGAAAGGCTGTACAGCAAGTTCTAGGTGGCCTGTGTTTCATCACGTTGCGTCTAGCAGCAGCATGTGCACGCGATCCTGCGTTGCTGCCGTGCAGGCGCGGTCTATACCATTGCGGCACGCGCCTCGGTGACTTTGACAATCAATGGAACTGATCTTGCTGCTTCTCGTGATCAGTGCCAAAAAATTCACTCAGAACAGGCTGGAGGCAGTGCCCACATACTCTCGTGATGGGTGCCAAAAGAATCGGGACAGGCTGGAGGCAGTGCCCACATACTCTCGTGATCGATCGGTGCCAAAAGAATCGGGACAGGCTGGAGGCACTGCCCACATACTCTCGTGACCGGTGCCAAAAGAATTGGGACAGGCTGGAGGCAGTGCCCACGTACTACCTGGCCGCAAGCAGGAAGCCTAGAAATGTTCTGGAGCTGTAGTATGGAATCAAGACAACAACACATGAACAACGGATGCATGGCGCGAGGGCAATCAAGCAAAGCAGCACATCACCAACAGGTGCATGGCGCACGGCCCCCCCTGGCAGGCTTCCCAGCGCCGAGCAAAGCTCCAGACACAAGACGAGCGCGCGAACACAGCCACATTCACCTGCTGGAGCAGCTCCAGAGACTTGGCCTGCATCTCTGCTGGATCCATGGCAGGCAGCCCGTTCAGTGAGGGGCAGCTCTCTCCGCTCACAACCAAGGAGCCGCTAGATGAGAGGCCCCAGTTGGATCCGCCCTGAGGCGTGCACGCACATGGTCCACGTGTGTGTTGATGTGCATGTAAAGTGTGTGAATGTGCATGTGCGTGTGTGAATGCGCATGCGCACGTGAGTGCGGGTGTGTGTTTTGACGTGTGTGTTTGCGACGTGTGCCAATGTGCACAAACATATCCATGCATAAAGCGTAGATATGGGTGTGCGCACGCGTGCGCAGGGTGCTGTGCGTGGAAATGCTCTCAAGCGCTCTCATGTGCTCCCATGCCTTTGCTGACTTGCACACAAGTGGCTTTACATATTGCGGTGCGCTGCATCGTGCAGGGCTCCTGTTCACTGCCAAGCTAACCCTGCAAGCAAGCATGTGGCCGGCAGGCCAGGCAAGCAGCACATGGCCTGCTTGCCTTCAAGGCTGCACACAGGGGCAATGGGCCACGCGTACGCGGCTCCCTAGCTGCTGCTGCTGCTGCTGCTGCTGTACAGTGCGGGCACAGTGAGCCAAGCACAAGCTGTGCCCTTGCTGTTGCTATGGTGCGCAGGCACAGCAAGCAACCCGTATCATATGCTCACCTCCACCGCAGCATGGGCTCCTTTGGGGGGAGGCAAGGGCTTAGCCAGCTTCAGGACTGCGGGGTTGAAGTTGTCGCTCACGCCGTCGCTCGCAAGGAAGACCATGTCCCCTGCAGACGCATGTGGCGCGGGCAGGGAGCGTGCCCGAAGCGCTTCTAACCTGCAGCCCAAACTTGCACCTTGTGTCTGAAGCACCCCCACGCAAAGCAGGCTCCTGGCTGTGGGACACAGGCGCAGTGCTGAGCCCTCGCCAGAGCCACCACGCCTGCGGCAACAGCAGCGCAGCTGGCGCACCACTGCCCCCTCAAGCACAGCGGACAATCCTTTACACAGCGGGCGCTCCCTCAAGCACAGCGGACAATCCCTTAAACAGCAGGCGCTCCCTCAAGCACAGCGGACAATCCCTTAAACAGCGGGCGCTCCCTCAAGCACAGCGGACAATCCCTAAAACAGCGGGCGCTCCCTCAAGCACAGCGGACAGTCCCCTGCTTCATGCTCTTCAAGACCCCCTTCTGTGACCAAGCAGGGTTGCAGGCCCTGTCGGCTGAGGTGCAGCCGCGTGCTCCCAGCAGGTCCAGCTGCGCAGCCCCAGGGCCCACCATTTCATGAGGTCAGGCCGCAGGCCTCGCGCTGCGCCAGCCTCGCCACAGCCACACCGGGGCCGCTGCTCGGAGGCTTCCACGAGGCGCTCACCTTCATGCAGCAGCGTCGTCGACGCGGTCATGTTTGCCAAGTCTGGGTCGTCGCCCAGGGCATGCCCCAGGGCGCCAAACGTCGTGGACACATTCCTGCGCAAGCGTTTTCAACCCACAAGCACCTGCTCCCAGCACTCATCAAGGGCAAGCGCTCCATGCTGGGAGGCATCCATCGACTTGCACACAGGCGGCTCTGCATCTTGGGAGGTACCCATCAACAAGTCTCTGCAGGCTGTTGCTTTAAAAACGCATGCCTGCCCCAGTTCACACGCGCAGACCACACACCTGCTCGTCCCCACCTAAGACAACGTATGCATGATCCTACACCTGAGACATCATGAATGACCCTACACTGTGACCTGGCGAGGATCAGCCAGAGACTTGTCAGCCTTGCGACCTGGCTGGCAGCCAAGCCTTGGCCTCGCCTTGCAGGCCTGGGCCCACGCGACACAGTTCACATGCGAGGCATGGGTGGGCCCACGCAACACAGTTCACATGCGAGCAGGCCTGGGCCCACGCAACACAGTTCTCATGGGAGCAGGCCTGGGCCCACGCAACACAGTTCACATGCGAGCAGGCCTGGGCCCACCTGACACAGTTCTCATGCGAGGCATGCGTGAGCTCTTGCACGGTCCCCTTGCTTGCTCGGTACACATACGCCGCGCTGTCCCCGACCGTCAGCGTCAGCGCCGCCCAACAGCCAGGTCCTTGCATGCAGCTGCGCGCAGGTAGGCATGGCCAGGGAGTGTGCGTGCTGAGCGTGCTTGTGCTTGGGCGTCCGCCACAGAACCCCTGTCATGCCATGCCCGCTGGTGTGCTTTGGGCCAAATCCTGTGCTCACACACTTCAAAGTTTGCAAGCTTGCGTGTGTGCGTCTCCTTTAACCTGGCGAGCATCCCTCCATGCCTTCAGTGCGCCGCCAAAGCTGACAGAGCGTGCGCAGTCTACCTTTAGGCGCACGGGCTTGCTTGCTCGCTTGCGCATGCATGCGGCATGTATGCACATACATGCTTGCGCCTAAAGATGGCAGCACCTTTTCACCCAGGCTTAGGAGATTCTACGCGCACAATAGAGTGCTGTGTACACACACACGTGTGCGAATATAGGCTCAGCACCACTATGTGCCCCCCAGAGCACCTGCCCTGCACCTGCAGCAGCAACAACTCAAGCGCCTGCGTGGTCAGCTACCTGCCCTGCACTCGCAGCCACAGCTTAAGCAGCAGTGCAGCCAGCTACCTGTCCTGCACTCTCAGCACGAGCGTGAGTACCAGCGTGGTAAGCGTCCCACACTGCTGCAGGATGAGCGTCTGCGCGGCATGCACCGCCCGCATCATCTCGTGGAAGACGGCAGAGGCCTTGGGGCTCGGCTGGTTCACTGCAGCGCAGTGTTGGCACGCGCACACCGCACTGGGTCCCGCCACTGGCATGAGCGCAAGGATGCCAAAACCCGTAGGCATATACATCAACTTCGCATTGCACACACACGTAGGTTGTATGCCATGTCCTGTTCTAGTTCATGGCAGCCCTGTGTGTGCTAGGTACAGCAACTCCGTCAGCTAGCATGCTTGGATGCGATCTCGCAAGCTAGGCGGCTAGAGCCCACACCTCTGCAAGTGGCACACGGCTATAGGCATATGTTGCATCCTGCACGCAACCATGGATCATATGGTTGTGCTCCCGAATCCAGACCCCGTCGTGCTCTTGCATGCGTCGTGGCTCTCAACGCTGGCACAGCCTGCTGTGCCTCTCGTGCATGCGGTGCTCTTGAGCTAGAATCTTAACACTTTGCAATAAGCACGTGGGGGCCGCCACCAGCGTTGTCCGGGCTTGCACATGCTCACCGGCTACCGCCACTACATGCAGCCATGACATGACAGGTTGCAACAAGGAAATCACACAGGGATTGAGGGCAGGGCTTGGGTAGGGCCATCTTATTTGCTCTGCGCTCATGGGCATCACAAAATGCCTCACAAAAGCCAGGCAGGAGTGAACCAATGGCCCTGCCTGCAGTCCTCTACACCCGTGTGCCTGGGGGGTGACGTCGCAATGGATGTCTTTCCTTGTACATGGTGTGCGAACTGGTGTGCCGATGCTGGGTCGCACCCGAAGTGTAGGCGCTAGGCAACACTCACAATGGTTGTCCTTGAGCATGGTGTGCAGATGCTGGGTGGCCCCCAGCACAGCGCAGCGCGCGGCTCGCCGAGCAGGCTCCCCCCAGCTCACTCCGTCAGCAACCTGTGCAGCAGAGCAGGAGGAGGAGCACCACGAATGGCACACCCTGTTGTGTGCTCGCAGGGAGTGTGGAAGTGGCAGCAGCAAAAGCACGTGGCAAGTGGGCTCACCAGCTGTCACTGAGCATCAGGCAATGATGCAAGGTGAGCAGGGCATGGTCCAAGCAGAGGCAACAAGTTCAAGAGGGTCAGATCTCGCGATTGCAAGTCGCGGGCAGCCTTCTTCCCAATCCTTCCTGTCGACCACAGTCCTTTCCACAAGGTAACAACACCGAGATGAGATCTGCTCTAGCTTCGTGTTGGGAACCGAGTCTTTTTAAAGGTGCTTGTGCTTGACTTTTTTTCCAAGGCACAAATCCCTGCCGGCATCAAGGTAGCTGAATGCACGTGAGGCGCTTGTGCTGCACCTGTCACCTTGCACCTGGCACGCACTTGCCACATCCGGGCAAGTGTAGGGCAAATTTACACAAAGGCAGACTCAAACCATATCAAGAAAATCATCGTCAAATAGTGGTCAACACCAAGTAAACCTGATATTCACAGGTGCAGGCATTGCCCCCCATGCCCAGCCTCGAATGCAGCAAGAAAGCCTGGGCAAGACTGCAGATCATCCACGCAGATACACCATCTTCTCAGCATCCAAACTTAGGGCACGCACCGCAAGCAACGCGCCGCCTCCTTTATATGCGAGGATGCAGAAACAGTCGGCTATGGGATCCCCACTCCGCGTGGGCTTGCCCGCCGTGATGGTGGCATCATACATGGATATTGAGCTACCATACGCCCAATCTTTTCCCGTGTCCCATGCCAGCCTGAAGCCTGCATGTCAGGTAAGGTCATCAGGGAAGGCGAGCGGTTGGGGTGCCATGTGCGCGCTGATATTTGTGCATAGCCAGCCTGACAGAGGCATCTTACACATGAACACGCTTGCAGCTGGTGTTATTTGGTCATGACTGGCCCCTGCTCATGGCTTAACGGCAAAGGAGGGAACGTCGTTGTGTGCAACAGCTGTCCGGGTAAGGCCGGAAAGGGGTTGCTTGTTGCGTGGGCTACTCACTCGGTGCGCAGCTCTGAATTGCCTGCACACCCCCGTCCGGACCCGTCATTGAACTGAGCACCGTGGCGTCCACGGGCGCCAGCTGCACATCGCCAGGTGGGAGCGACAACCTTGGTCCGGGCTTTCCCGACACGATGCTGTGTCCCAAAATGTCAAGGGGCGAGAGGTCTGCCCTCTTTGGTTCATGATGAAGCTGCTGATCGTGCTGTTGGTGGTTCTGCTCATGCTGCTGGACCGGGGCAGCCCCTTCGTCACTCCTCTCGTCGCTCTCCAGGCAACACCTGTTTGAAGGACAACACCAACAGGTTGGGCGCAAGGCAAAGCGTTACACTACCGAACAAAATCAGGCTTGACAAAGAACGGAGGCCTGCTGGACGTCAAGACCCACCCAAAGAGCTTCATCAGGAACTTCCTCGTCGGTAGTTCATTTGTTGCCCTTCATCACCCATTGTATAAAATTTTGTTTTATGCGTCGCGTAACGTGGCGTGGATTATACGGCATTCTGATCAAACACCACTTTTTTAGACGTCATACAAATTTTAAAATCAATTTTAATCAGATATCAGCCTCCGTCATATAGGCCTATTCAGTACAGGCACGCATTATTTGTTTTATAACAACGTAGAATGCGTGATTGCTTCTTCTCAATAGACCGTGGAGGGACTTTCACGGACTTGTTCGCAGAGGTGGGGTAACACCTTGATGGAGCACCTTGATATAATGTTTTTGATGAAGAGGCTGAGAAGCTGGTGGTGTGATAATGTGTGCACCTCACCCAATCCTGACCAATTGGATCACAGGTGCCTGACGGAAAGGGTGGAGTGGCGCACAGGTGGGATCTTCACTCGTGATGGTTGTCTGTACGATGTCCTGATGTGAAATCTGCATGTTATTACGTCTTGTGTCCAGCAAGGCTTGAGGGTGGGGCCTTTCTCAGAAGTAATCTGAAGTGGCGGGCAGGAGCTTGCAAAGCCCTGTGGCCCGGGATGTTTGAGCCCTCACCCCCTGCGCCTTGTGCACCTTGTGCTTGCACATGGCAGGGCGCTTAAGCTGCTGAGCGAGGATCCAGCGCATTATGACGACGCTCCGCGTGAAGGCATCCGCCGCGTGCTTGAGCAGGTGTGTGCGTCTCCTGGACACAAGGCTGCAGTTCGGTGTTTGGGGAAGGATGCAGTGGCTGTTCATGGCAACCTCTGACATCCAGCTCTGGGGGCGGTCAGTGTGAGTGCGTCTACAGGGAGGTGCATGGAAAGGGCACTGGACGCACGCCTCACCCCTTTGCCGAAGCTGGAGGCAGGCTAGCCGGCTTCACGGAGGTTGCCAAAAGACAAGCACTAAAAGGACAGCCTGGTTTACGCCAGGGTGCCTGATTGGGGAGGCAGCACCTTGATCTGCGCCCGGCGCCATGCTGTGTACCAGTGTGCTCGACCACCATGATGGCCACTGGACGTGCTTTGGCCCCAACATGTGCAAAGCTAGGCTTAATCAGCCCTCCGCGATGAAACGTGGCAAGTGTGTCCTGACGTGCTGCTGCCTAGATCACAGCCTGGTGCAATTTGCATCTGCATAAGTGCGCTGGAAATGTGCCATGACTGCTTTTGTTGCAAGGGCTGTCAACCTGGCAGGGCGCCAACCCGCATGCGTGACCAGGGCAGCCGCCAGCGCGCCGCCAACCCCCAGAACAAACGCGATCCACCTTGCAGCCTCGCCACAAATGGCTTTCTCTGCTTCCCCAATCCCCAAGCACACACCTCTGTATCCACACCGTGAATGGTGTCACAACCCCCCCTGGCCCATCATCCCCGAGGCACACGCCCAATGACTACGACTTGCCTCCCTGCAGCCGCACCACGCACGAGTCCCCCGCACATCGCCCCCATAGTACGCGCCCCTGCCCACATCACATGCCCCCTACAGGTCACCGGCCAGCCTCACCCCCGCAACACCCCTCTGGACACATCCCGCATCGCGTCCATTCGCATGGGCACCACTGTGGCTACCAACGCCCTGCTGGAGCGCAAGGGTGTGTGTACATAAAATCCATTGACTCATTGACGTATGGAATGGGTGAGGGAACAAATTGCAGGAGGAGTCTGGGCATCAGCAAACGGCTAAGGGCGTGCCAGGCAGGGGCATGAGTTGGCGCAACTGGAATGCACTGCAGGCATCAGTGTCAGGCATGGTTGCATTCCTTTTGTTTGCATGTTCTGTGGGAAATTGAGTTGACAGGCAACCTCACTTCTCTTAAGTGGTGAATAGCATTCCCACGATCCCTTGTGTGACAACGCTGGGGTCATTTCAACTTCTTTCCGGCTTTGCTCACACTGCCAGCAATCCAACTGAGCCAAGGCACAACTGGGATCGAAAGAGTTTCATAAATGAAGCATAACATTTTGATCTCCTCGCACAAATGCAACATCTTAAAGTTCTGATGTGGCCTTGTGCGTGCATGCTTTGGCATTTGATGTGAGACGTATGTGGCTCTACCTGCAAGTTTTTGCAAATTTGACTTGATCCACAATGCTGCGCTTGGGCTTATGGAGCAGGACACATGGTTCAAATAATTCCTGTTTATGGCAATGGAGCTAGACACATGGTTCTCTTCATTCCTGACAGGGGTAGTGACATGTGGTCATCCATTCCTGTGAAGGGTATTGGAGCAGGACACATGGTTCTGTCTGAACTTTATATCTATTGGGGTTCAGCATGGTTTGCGTCGCTACGCACTTCAGGAGAGCGCGTGGCCCTGCTTGTGAGCTCTGGCTTTCGAGACTTGCTGCACATAGGCAACCAGTCAAGGCCCAACATCTTCGACCTTGAGATTAAGTGCGTGCTCTTCTCCTGCTTCATGTTGTGGATCAACACACCTGTATATGCTATGCGCCTTCATTTCTCTACCTTACGTGGGTGAGCATGTGTGTTGAGCAAATTTTTATGAAGCGCATAGCTTTTGGTGAGCAGGGTTTTTTTCGCATGCTGCTCTGAGTCCTACCATGAGCTGAGGGTCACATTGACTGGGTCAATCACTGCTGCTGACTCGGAGCAGGGCAAAGACATCTACCAGGATAGCCATAAAAAAGTGTTGGAAGTAATCTGAGCATATCACATGAGTTGACATGCCGTGATGGCACATCATGATCACATCATGTCATGCACTGTGCATGCATATTTGCATGCACACTCCTTGTGAGCTAGCACTTCATTTTTAGTAGTATGATCAGGTAGCATATGATAAATGCACAGAGCACGTATAGACTCCTTCACCATGCACTGCGCTCCAATTGCACCAGACAGGGCAATCAGACATAGGACCCATGCAATCAGACAAAGGACCCATGCAATCAGACATAGGACCCATGCCTTGTGTTTGAAGTAAGGCTGCGCTCTCACCAGCTGCGGTGCTGTTAAGACATCAAAAGAATTGAGGTAGTTTATCTGAGACTAGGAAGGAGAACCTGCACTGGAGTGCACCTGAACACTCAGCTAGATGTTCTTCCTGGCAACCTCTTGAGCACAGGTTTCCTGAGCAGCTGTATGAGCAAGTTGTTGAAGTGGATGAGTCTGTTATCCTGCCCCTGGGAGACGAGCCCGGCCCTCGCAATGGGAGGGATGCAGTGAACAACAAGCGGTGAGCGTAATCTCTCTTATTTTTAAACTCACCAAGGCATGATGGCGATGTGTCTTTGCCCTGTCTGTCCTTTGGTGGGTGCACCTACCATGTACTGAATTGTTTGGCGCAACAGTGAAAACACTTGCACCGTGCCCAGTTCATGCAATCAAACAAAATGACACTCCGCTTGTTTAATCACACACCATGCATTTTTCAGCCTTGAATGTGTGTAATGCGTGCCAAACTTTTGCAGGCCCTTAGTTGCCAGGAAAAATGCCTAGGCATGCATTCTTGTCTGTCGTCTAGCACCACCTCTTTAGAAACGCCTCACTCGTGGGTCTAGGCACATGCGTTGCCTGTTGTGGAGAATGCCTCAAAACATGTATTTGAGGCTACAGATGTGAGGCGGGCAGCATCGCAACCGTGTTTGGCAGCTCAACCCTTGGCTCATTTGTGCTTTGCACCGATTGCACTGCTTTGCATCTGTTGCGACAGTTGTCTGTACTGGTCAGTACTGATTGTCTATTGCAATCAAATCCTGCATATTTGGCCCTCATTGTCTGCTCAGATGCTACCCCCAAGCAGGGACGATGGTGAATGGCGTGACGGGGGAGGTGGTTTGCATCAGGAAATCGCCCGATTTGGAAATTCTGACAAAGCAGCTTAAGGTGAGGGAGTGAGGATGATAAGCCAACCGAGTCCCATAAATAGGTCAGATGCTTTGCGACTTATTTTGTATTGCATCTCCCGCATGGGCCCCGCCGGGGTCTTATCGGGACTTGAATTTCTGTGGTATCAACTTCTTGCACTTCAGGTTAATACCGCCAACAAGAGCTCACTTATGCTCTAAAAGTATCTAATTGCGCTACTGCTTCCAGATCTTGGACTGCAACCTCATTCTTCCGTCATAGCCTTGTCTCTCCTTGCTCTCAAGCTTTGTGCTGTATGATGCTGGCCAAGCCACTGATCTCCTCCGGCAGCACAGCCCCTTATTGGTATCCTCTCAGATTTTCACATTGTAACGTAGTCTCTTGCCAAGGGTAACTCCTGCTTAATTGTCTCGAAAGCATTTCCTGCACACTGTGTTCATGGGGAGGGTAATTTTCTTGCACTGAAGGTCTTGGCAAGGCAGTCCGAATGTTCAGCTGCGCAGTCTGTGAATCTTTAAAAGCTGAAGCTACTGCAGGCAAACATGTGTGTATTCCTCTTTACTCAAGTGCCTGCCGTGCGTCGCCTCCAAGCACAAGCACAGGCGGTGCTAGAACCTGGTGTCCAGTCCTCTGGCAGTGGTGCTCAGTACGCAGCCACCTGCATACTTGCTCACGTACACGACACACAGGCAGTGTTGGCGTCCGGCATCCAGTCCTTGGCTGTAGTGCTCAAGCATGCAGCTGTGTTCCCAGATCATGAGCAGGCAGTTGGCCAGCTAGCCAAGCAGCTGGGCTTCACCCAGGTGGGCAATTCGGTGCTTAAGCGCGCCCAGGTGCAGTTGCTGCCTGGCCAGGGTAAAACTGGTGACATGTCATTTTGCGACTCTCAAGCCCTGCTCTGAAATTTGTGAGCAATTCTTGAGGTCATTGGGGAGTTGGTTATGCATTGTGGCTTTGGAAATGCAGCAATTGTGAGAATTCTAGTGCCTGTATTAAACCGCTCGTAGAGCCCAGCACATAATACTGTATTGTTGAAAAATATGGTGTCATAAGAGGACTGAACTTGCTTGACTGACTCTAAGAATTGGCACAATCAATAGTGGTAACAATTGCGTTTGCTAGCAAAGGGGAGATCTGTACAAATGCACCTGCACTTTTTCCTTTCCCTGCTGTCCTGAGGATGAGACACAGGGCCAGAAAGACCTCATGTCAACTGTCAATACCCCGTCCTCGCTGTCCTTGTGACGCCTCTTCTGTTGCAGGTGTCTTTGTCCCACGAGGTGATGCCAATGGTGAAGATGGTGGCCAGAGGCTTCACCGCTGCGGCGGACGCGTACCTCACGCCCCACATCATGAGGTGTGCTAGGCATCATGAGGTGTGCTAGGCGTGCTTTGGCTCGAAGCTCAAGCTTGTTGTCAGCACCTTGAGCTGCACAAGGAAAGAAACGACAATGAGCTTCACCCATAAGGCAAGGCCGGCTTTTTGGTTTCCATGGTGTTCCCTTGTGTGTTCATTGGCCTGCTGCACTACCATGCTTGTCAAGGTTGTACATCAAGGAATGCTTGAAACATGATAAGTGAAAATTCAGATATTGTCCGCGCCTCTATAAGGCCGATTGATGATCACCAATTCTCAAGCATCCAACTGCACCTCCCTGCAGGTACTTGCACACTTTCCAGTCCGGGTTTGATGAAGGTCTCTCCAACGTGCAGGTATCTAGGCATTGCAGACCTGCTTCCCACCACACATGGTTTGCCACTCAAATGTGCTGCTACAATTCCTTTACACTGATATTCTTGCCGTTGTTTCTGCTGATCACCTGGATGATAAAACAGTCCGCCTTTTTTCCATCGGGTCGCCTCTGCTGCTGGCTCCTTTGCTTTGTGCTCCGGTCTTTCTGCACCTATGGTTCACTCCCACGTTACGCATCTCTGCTGCGCTTTCTGGTGTGCAATCACACTTTTGGATCTGTGCAAGCTGGCACTGCCACTGCCGCTGCCACTGCCATTCCACGCATGGGTTTTGGCAAGGTGCAAGCAATGCTCAATCCCCCCCACCTCCCCCCAACGAGTTGTACCCATGCGCAATATGTAGGTGCTGTTCATGCAGTCGGACGGGGGCCTGTGTAAAGCAGCGCACTTCTCTGGGCACAAAGCTGTGATATCTGGGCCCGCAGGAGGTGTGGTGGGCTGCGCGCTTACCACCAAGTGAGTAGAACATGACACCTTGCTTGACCATTCCAGAAACACACTTCCCTCATAAGAAAATGGAATGCGCAGTTGCCAATCAGGAAGCAGAGGGTCATGTCCTGTAAAGCTGTTACAGCAACCTGAAAAAAATCCAGATTGCCTGCAAAATAGCACCTGGCTTGAGGGAAGCAAGAAAAGGCGGCACCCAGAAAATGCATGCCTGTCATGATTATGTTTTGCCCTCTTTCATGAGTGCTGCATGAGTTTCGAGTGTTTCGGGTTGTGATGCTCCACCCCAATATGGTATGGCGGAGAGGCCATACCGTGCCTAGGCCCTAAGTGATTCCTTTTCCACAATTAACGTAGGAAGTTTTTCACTGCCTTCTTTTCACCTCTACAAGGGTTTGCACCATGTGTTGACTGCGCGCACGATGAATTGACCGCGCCCGTGTGTGTGTGTGTGTGTGTGTGTGTATGTGTGTGTGTGTGTTTGTGTGCGCGAGTGTGCTGAACTCTGCAGCACCAATTGAGCGTTCATCTGATTCATTTGCAATGATGCGCTAAGATGGCAATCCTTTGTAGGGCACACCAGCCCTTGCTTTCAAACCAGGTTTGCCTTTTTGAGCCGACATGCAGGCTTGTCCATCATAATATAGCAGTCTGCCTAAGGGCCCTTCTCCATTTAGATAATGCCGTGTTTTCAATGAGATACGTTTGCTGCATTATGCAATGGCATATGGGCACCGGAGTCAGGACCTGGAAAAACGCATGAGGTTATGCATGCATGCCGATCAACACCACCAATAAGTTCATGGAAAGACCTTGAGATCTACCCTCTCAGCTTCTTTTGGGCTCTCTCTTCGGCAAACCAGGGCAGCTCCCTCCTTCCCATGCCACTCCTCTTTCCTATCAGCAAAATTCCTGGTGGCCTATTCTGTTGCCAAACCATGCATTGAGCAGGTCTTGTACGCTCTCCTTGAGCTGGCATGCGCATGAGAATTGAGTGTTGGGCTGGACCTTGGCAAGGGCTGGCAAGCGCATTGCGCATACTCTTCACCCGTGATTACAAGGTTCTGTGGAAGGCACAGCTCACTGAATGCTTTTTGTGACCCTCTGACACCATTTGTGCTGGACAGGCTGCCTCCTTGCGCTCCCCAGCCGTGACTTGCAGCCTGGGACCATTGCGTGTGCACAGGTGGGAGGGCGTGCCAGCTGGCTCCCTCCAAGTCATTGGCTTTGATATGGGGGGCACCTCCACGGATGTGTCACGCTATGCGGGCACCTTTGAGCATGTGTTTGAGACCACGACTGCAGGGGTCACCATACAAGCTCCGCAGCTGGACGTCAACACGGTGGCGGCAGGTGCGTGTGGGTGCAGGTGCACTTTGGCTGGACGGCAGCAAGCAGGCGACGCGCTCTTCCGACGAGCAGGCTTGTCTCCTGCCCCCTTGTGATTATCAACCTCTCACGTCTGCTGGTGCTGAAGTTCTCTGGTGCATTGGCCACAGGGTGTAGGCAGCTCACAATCTGTGATGGCTGGACCATTTGCAGGCAAACCACTCTGAAGTGAGCTCTGGTGCGCCAGCAGTCTGGTGCAGGCAGCAGGCCCGTGCTTTGCGGCATTCTGCTCTGGCATGGATCCCTCTGCCTCACGCATGTGAGCGCACCGGGCATGCGGTGCAGGTGGTGGCAGCCGGCTCATGTTCCGCGACGGCCTGTTTGTTGTGGGGCCTGAGAGTGTGGGCGCATACCCAGGCCCTGTAGCGTACGGCAAGCAGCTTGGCCGGCCGCCAGAGGCCCTGATGCCCGCCATCACGGATGCCAACGTGGTCCTTGGCCGCATTGTGCCCGAGGCATTCCCCCAAGTGCGTGGGCCGCACGCTTGAATGAGTTTGAGTGTGTATATGTGTTGCTTGGTTATGGGGTTAGTGTGTGTGTATGTGCGCATGGGTGTGTGTGATGTGAGTGTGCATACATATGCGCGTGCTCATGGTGCCCCTGCGCTTGAGGCGTACAGAGGGAGTGCTTGTGCACCTGCATCACATGGCTTTGGACATCTGACCAGCAGTCTGCAGTCAGGAGGTTGCAGCAGCAGTCCGTGAAAGGGAGGGAAGATCCTAGATTAGGCAGCGGCAGAGAGGCAGTGAGAGATGCGGAGGCAGAGGGAGGAAGAGGGACGCAGGGGGAGACAAAAGTAAGGAGGGAGGCAGAGCAGAGGGAAGGAGGGAGTGGCAGAGACAGGCAGGGAGGGAGGGAGAGTCAAAGAGGCTGGAAAAGAGGCAAAGAGAGGGAGGGAGAGAAAAAGGGAGGGAGAGGCAGTGAGAGAGGGGCAGCAAGGCTGAGAAAAACGTTTTAGACAAGCAATTTCGGCCTTTGGATGTCAAAAAAAAATTAGGTGCACGCCTCGCGCAAGGGCTCGAGGGGAGGGGATGCGCAGCCCTTCTGCAAATATGGCGTTCATGGACTGCGTGCTCGCACCTTCACCACAAACTCATCTGCCAGCGCTGCTACCCTCCCCACTCCCTTACTTACTATTGCACATAACGCCAGGTGAACCACGCCGCGGGGGCAACAGCACAGGGGGGATGGACGGGCTGGAGCATGCCTGCACGCGTCAGAGCAGGGCACCCACCACCTCTGGCGCCTGCTCTTGTTACCAAAACAACATCATGGACATATTTACCAAATACCATCATGGACACATTCGAGGCTAAGCCGCATGCAGGAGGTGCGGGAAGGACGGCAGCGGGGTAATTGGCAATTGAAATACCTTGCCCTAGAGCATAAATTTGGTACGCTGCGACCAACGCCCTGGCACATGCAAAATGCAGCAGCCAGCCGTCGTTGCCCTATTCCATAATGGCACATTTACATATAAATTTATATGGATTTGAAGCAGTGGGAATGTCCCCAGAGGTGCCCACAGAAACTAGGCAGTGAGTCAACCTCCAGCAAGGCTAATAGTACCCCTACATGGCATGAGTACTGGCTAAGGTATCATCACAAAATTCATGCTTGATGAGTTGGTACTGTGTTGGAGAAAGGGGGAAGGTATTTGCGGAGGCTCAGCTGCACTGGAGTTTGGGGCCTGTGGGCGCAAGATTTGGAATCACAACCTTAGCACGCAACCAAGCTGCTTGCAGGTGCTGGTGTTGGCACTGTAGAAGACCTATTAAACATGGATGAGGTTGCAGTCAAACATGGATGAGGTTGCACTTCCTGTGTGGTGTGTGCCTGCAGATCTTTGGAGCCACGGAGGACCAGCCGCTGGACGTGGCGGCGGCCCGCGCGGCTTTAGCTGCCCTGCAGCAGGTGGTCAATCAGCACGGGGCCGCTACTGCTGCAGAGGGCAACCCTTACACACCCAAGACCGTGGATGAGGTGGCCTCGGGCTTCATTGCCGTGGCCAACGAGGCAATGTGCCGGCCCATTCGGGCGCTCACGCAGATGCGGGTGAGCTGCTTGAGGGTCACCTTGATGGTAAAAATGTGTGCACACACACAGAGGGGTAAGAGGCTCGGTTTCTTAGGCGTGTTGTGAACGACAAGTATTACTGCAGGTAGTGCTGACAGGGTTAGGAGTGTGTGTGTGATGGTCTGCTTGCAAGGCTGGAATGGCTTTTGTGGCAAGGGGTCGGTGACTTCCGCTCCTCTTGGAGAGTGTGTGTGTGTTTGGGAGTCAGCTTGGCTGTGTCATGCCTTCTCGCTTGTGTGCGGCAGATCATGCCTTCCTGCAGATCATACATTCCAAGCTACTTGCTTCAGTTTAAGTGCATCAGTCTTCAAGCTGGGTGGTCTTTAATTGCTTGCATGCCTTTGTTCTCCTGGCAGCTGATTGTGTGCACCTGCAGTGTGCATACCAGCCCTCAAGCTAGACGACGCAACGCCCGTTGATGCACTGCCCCCATTGAAGCTGTGTGCCCTAGTGCCTTTCTGATTATACTCGCAATTTCACAGCCTCCCATGAGGTTCCTTTTTCTTGACTGTATCCCGAGAGTTGCTTGCCTTCACTTGCCACACACCAGCTCCCTTCTGTATTGCTCATCGTACCATGCGGCGGTTGCGCTTGCCACCCAGGGCTTTGATGCATCAGCTCATGTCCTGTCATGCTTTGGCGGAGCGGGAGGGCAGCATGCGTGCGCCATTGCCAGGGCTCTAGGCATGCGCACCATCTTCATCCACAAGTGAGTGCCTGCCTACTCGCCTGAAAGTATGGGTAAATTACCTGGGGCGATGGCCAAGCTTTGTAGTGCACACCAAGCTGGCTGGGCTGCGCGCCTGAGTCTTGCCTGGGCTCTTGATGCTGTACTGAATTACACAAGGCACCGCAGATTGAGACGCCTTCTGCCTGGTTCCTGCTTTGGTTCCCTTTCTGGGAGCTGATCCAGCTATGCGCACCCTTCTGTTCCAGAGGCTACACTGTAGAAAAACAGGTGTGCTGCCATGTGCCTGCTTTGAGCAGGCTCATTCCAGGAAGTTGATGGGTTCAAATTTCACCAACTGTTCAGGCCATGGTCGGTGGGTGCTGGTTGCCCCTGGACCTGGGCACTGTGGAATCAGGCTGTGGTTGGTGGGTGGAATCAGGCTGTGTTTGGTGGCTAGAATCAGGCTGTGGTTGGTGGGTGGAGTCAGGCTGTGGTTGGTGGCTAGAATCAGGCTGTGGTTGGTGGGTGGAATCAGGCTGTGGTGGGTGGGTGGAATCAGGCTGTGGTTGGTGGGTGGAATCAGGCTGTGGTTGGAGGGTGGA
>LKMJ01002192.1_pt1 | contig 17793 bp, 18 predicted proteins | sample 643391 | NCBI WGS metagenome assembly LKMJ01 (sample SAMN04112250, study PRJNA286221) | soda lake metagenome | biome: soda lake; feature: Kulunda Steppe; material: water; isolation source: sample PL-Br10 brine of Picturesque Lake | place: Russia: Kulunda steppe | collected 2010-07
AAAGCTACCACGAAGATGCCGTTCTGACCGACCGAGAGCAGCGTCTCCGTGACGAAATTGAGGAGATTGTCTCTGGAGGGCCAGAGCGTGGGCACGAGAAAATCAAAGCGCTTGGAAAGCTCTTCGTTCGTGACCGGCTTGAGCGGATTTTCGACGAGATACAGTACGAGGATGGAACTTTCGCCAGATACGATGAAGATGGCGAACTGGCAGCGGATGGGATGATTACCGGTGTCGGGAAGATCCATGGCCGCACAGTATTCTTTTCCGCAAACGATTATACCGTCAAAGCAGGCTCGCTGGGGATGATGGGCGTTGAGAAGGAGATACGGATGGCCGAGCGGGCAGTCGAGGCGGGCGCACCGATTTTACGCCTTATAGATTCTACTGGCGCGCGACTCAACTTGGATGAGCGTGAACCCGGCGATACCCACATGGACCGCTATCGCGGTGGAAAAATGTTTTACAATCAGTGTATCCACTCCGGGCAGGTGCCACAGATTGGTGTCCTTTATGGGCCGGATATCGCCGGTTCGGCGTATATTCCGGTCTTCTGTGATTATTTGATTATGGTCGAGGAAATCAGTGGGATGGCGATTGCGAGTCCACGAGTTGTCGAAGCTGTCACCGGTGAGGAGACGACGATGCAGGAACTGGGTGGACCGGCGGTCCATGCAAAACAATCGGGGAGTGCAGACCGCGTTGCGGCTGACGAGGCCGAAGCAGCACAGGCAGTACGGGACCTCCTCACATATTTGCCACAGCAGCACAACGCTGACCTTCCGACACAGGAGCCAAAACAGCCCACAGTCAATCCAAGAGAACTTGACCAGGTAATTCCGGAGAACCCCGACAAGGCCTATGATGTCCACGACGTGATTGCGCATCTGGTTGATGAGGATAGCTGGTTCGAACTCAAGCCGGATTTTGCACCAGAGCTAGTGACAGGGTTCGGCCGAATTGATGGTCGACCAGTGGGATTTGTGGCAAATCAACCAGCACAGAAAAGTGGTGCTATCTTCCCAGATTCCGCAGAGAAAGGTGCAGGCTTCGTCTGGGCCTGTGATGCCTTTGGAATTCCACTTGTGTATCTCTGTGATACGCCAGGATTCATGGTCGGCAGCGCGGTCGAGAAACAGGGTGTTCTCCAGAAAGGGCGGAAGTTCATCTACGCGACCTCGAACGCTCAAGTTCCGAAATTCTGTGTGATTACCCGGAAAGCCTACGGTGCGGGTATTTACGCAATGGCCGGCCCCTCGTTCGACCCGGACGCCACGCTCGCATTGCCGAGTGCAGAGATTGCAGTGATGGGGCCGAATGCGGCCGTTAACGCCCTCTTTGCTGAACAAATAGCAGATATGGATGAGGAGTCACGGGAGCAGTTTACCGAGATGATGCTCGAAGAGTACGAGAAACATATCGACATTCGGGCACAGGCAGCGAAGATGCAGGTTGATGAGTTGCTACCGGCGGGCGACCTTCGACCACAACTCGCCGCTCGGCTCGAAACGCTCACAGACAAGCGACGAACGGAGCGGGACCGATATCACGGGACGGTTCTCTTTTAAACTGTACACTAGTATCCCAGCTCTGGGAAATAATGTTAGTACTTTGACGGTATTTTTGACACGAATGTAAACTGTTAAGTTAACTAAGAGCGCTTCCCGAGACAACTGATGGCCCCACAGGATGGCATACAGGAGTTCTTCGATTTCGAAGAGCATGGAACGACGTATCGAACCGAAATTATTGCGGGTGTGACGACGTTTCTGGCGATGGCGTACATCATCGTCGTCAATCCGGCTATTCTCCAGGATGCACTCTTATACGACCAATCCACCGGAGAGTTCGCATCTGAGACGACAATTAACGGCGAGATCTACACCCAACAGCAAGTGTTCGAGATGCTTGCCATCGTGACGATTCTTGCTTCGATAATCGCCATGTTGGTGATGGCCTTCTACGCCAAACGGCCGTTCGGTCTCGCGCCGGGAATGGGACTGAACGCGTTTTTCACCTTTACTGTGGTGGTCGCGCTTGGGATTCCGTGGCAGACCGCACTTGCTGCAGTGTTCGTCGAAGGGATTATCTTCATCCTGCTGACGGCAGTAGGCGCCAGACGCTATCTCATCGAGATGTTTCCCGAACCGGTAAAGCGCGCAGTTGGGGCCGGTATCGGTGCCTTCTTGCTCTTTTTAGGGCTGCAGGAGATGGAGATTGTCGTCGCATACGACGCAACACTCGTCCAGCTTGGTGACCTCGCTTCAACCCCATTTACGGTCCTCGCACTGGCTGGGACGTTCCTCACCTTCATTCTTTATGCACGAGGGATTCGTGGCTCAATTGTAATTGGTATCTTGTTGACAACGCTCACGGCGTGGGTCGCAACGCTCTGGCCAAGCAGCTGGCTTCCAGGTGGCCGAGAAGGGTACTCGGGTGGAACGCTTGTTGACGAAAACATCGCAGCGACAGTGCAGCAAGACGGCCTCGGTGGCATCTGGGAGATGATTGTTGGTGTCCAGTGGGATATTACACCGCTCGCAGGAGCCTTCATCGAGGGACTGCAAGAGACGGACCCAGTTGTATTCGCCTTCGTCGTCTTCGCGTTCTTTTTCGTCGATTTCTTCGACACCGCTGGCACGCTCATTGGCGTCTCACAGATTGGTGGCTTCCTGAACAAGGATGGAGACCTCCCTGAGATGGAAAAGCCGCTGATGGCAGACGCAGTCGGAACCACCGCCGGTTCGATGCTGGGTACCTCGACTGTCACCACGTTCATCGAATCATCCGCGGGACTCGAAGAAGGTGGCCGTACCGGCTTCACGGCGCTCGTCGTCGCCGGATTGTTCGCGCTCTCGTTACTGTTCGTTCCGTTGATGGCCGCAATTCCACAGTATGCCTCCTACATTGCGCTTGTCATTGTGGGCGTCATCATGCTTCAGGGCGTTGCAGATATTCACTGGGACGATAAGGTCTGGCTCATCTCGGGTGGCCTGACCATTCTTGTGATGCCGCTTACCGCCTCGATTGCTGATGGTATCGCCGCTGGTATCATCTCCTACCCTATCATCAAAACCGCCATTGGCGAGTTCAACGATGTCAACCCGATTCAATGGCTCCTCGCTGGTCTGTTCGTCATGTATTATTACGTGACGACGAGCGGATTGCTGGAATCAGTTGCAGAAAACGGGATGCTCATGCCGGGCTTTTTCTGATTCCGTGAACTGCCTCGGGGTCAAGCCCCGAGGCTTCCTGTTTCGATGACGCGCTTTGCAGACACTTCATGGATGTCATCCGTGTCCGTAGGGAGCGCAGTCTCCACAGGCGTTGATTCGGGCCATTCCAGCCCTAATTCAGAAAAACCGCGTTGCAGAACATTCATCGCCGCGTTTGCATCTCGGCCAGCTTCAAATCCGCATGAGGGACAAGCGTGTTCTCGCACCCAGATGGGTTTTTCCGTCTCCACACCGCACGCCGCGCACTCTTTGGTCGTACCTCGCGCTTCGACCTGTTCCACGTGACACCCGTACAGGTCGGCCTTGTACTCTAACAGCTCGATGAACTGTCGCCACGCCGCATCCTGTTTGTTGCGGGCGTTTCCACTACCTTGGAGCATTCCAGCCACGTTCAAGTCTTCAACGAACACAGCATCGTACTCTGTGACGAGCCACGTCGTAATCTTCTGCTGATAATCAAGCACCTTCCGTTGAATGTGACGCTTGATCTGTGCAACCTCTTTACGCTGTTTCTCGTAGTTAGCAGAGTCGTGTTCTTTCCGCGAGAGGTTACGTTGCTCGCGTCGAAGACGTTCGTATTCGTCGTCGAGATCGAGCCACTCCACGATTGTGCCGTCGCTAGTGTGGATGTAGTCCTGGATGCCAAGGTCGATTCCGACGCTATTGCTCGCATCGAGCGAGTCTACCTCGGGTTTCTCTGGCAGATTGGTATCGTCGGTTTCAAGGCTGAATGAGACAGACCAGTCGCCAGTCGTCTCTTTTTTGACTGTGACTTCCTTGATGTTCGCTTCGTCGGGAATGGGTCGATGATAGCGGATTTCAATATCACCGATCTTGGAGAGCCAGAGTGTCGCACGTCGGCCACTCGTGTTTTTGAGCTCGAAGCCAGACTGCGAATAGGTCATACTCTGGAACTCTCGCGGTGACTTCCACTTGAGCTGCCCCACCTTTCGACCATTCTGTTTCTGTCTGGAAAGGTTCGTCAGGTTCTGGTAGAACCGTGTGACTGTTCGCTGGAGTGCCTTTGAATGCAACTCTGCGAATACCGGATGCTCATCTTTCCAGTCAGTAAGCCGGTCGTGGTGTTTGTAGGCCGAGCCGACGTTGTCAGCGTCAACGTTCCCGTATTCATACCGCGTGTGGTTGTATGCTTGGCGATGAATGTCGATGTGGCGTTCCAGTTGCACCGCTACCTGTTGTGTCGGATATGCAGAATAACGGTGACTGTATTCCATCGCAGTTTGTGTATTATAGATGTGTCTACTTAATGGTTTGTGTCAGCAGTTGTCAGATTCATCCACGGGGTCAAGCCCCGTGGCATTCTCCTTGTATTTCTGTAAACGGTTCGGACTCGTTTTTGATGGCCAAACGAACGAGCATCCGAATGATTTTGCCTCCTTCTGTGCAAGGGAGCACATGCAGTATGTCGAGGCAGGTGAAAACGGGACTATTGCCGAATCATCACAACAGCTTGCGGCTGTCGCGCGCGGTGACAAACCACCAGAGACAGTAATTGAGAACGGGACGCTTGTCAACGTCCACACTGGGGAGCTACAGGAAGATGTGACAGTCGTCGTCGCTGCTGGACGGATTGCCCGTGTCGTGCCGCCAACGGAATCTATCGAATTTCCAGAGGAGACGGAGCGAATCAACGCGGACGGGCAGTATCTTGCGCCAGGGTTCATCGATACGCACGTCCACTACGAATCGAGCATGGTCACGACGACCGGATTCTGCCGCGGGGTCGTTCCGACCGGAACAACTGCCGCATTCATGGACCCGCACGAAATCGGAAACGTACTTGGATTAGCGGGCATTCGTACAATGCTTGATGAGGCCAAGGACTTACCGCTCAAAACCTTCTGTACGATTCCGTCGTGTGTCCCTGCTGCCCCAGGCTTTGAGGATGCTGGGGCGAAGATTGATGCTGCAGATATCGAAGCGGCTCTTGAGTGGGATGACGTTGTTGCACTCGGGGAGATGATGAACTATCCCGGCGTGATTGCGGGGGACAATGAAGTACATGATAAACTCGCTGCAACCTACCGCGCAGGGGTGCCAGCAACGGGACATTACGCAAGTCGCGACCTCGGTTCACCACTTGATGCGTTCGTGGCCTCCGGAATTACCGCCTGTCACGAGTCAGTCCGCAGGGAAGAGGCCCTCGCAAAACTCCGACGTGGTGTCTGGACACAGTTGCGCCAGGGTTCTGCTTGGAAGGATATTCCCGAGACCATCAAGGCAATCACCGAAACCGACGTGGATACCCGCCACCTGCTGTTGGTGACCGACGATACGCACCCGGATACTATCACTGAAAAAGGACATCTGGACCGCGTCCTCAGGGTCGCTATCGAAAACGGCCTTGACCCGATAACGGCAATCCAGGCAGTCACCCTCAATGCCGCGGAGTATTACAACGTCGACGGCGACCTCGGCGCTCTTTCGCCGGGGAAAATCGCCGATATCGTCTTTCTGGATGACCTCGCGACGGTTGCAGTCGACCGGGTAATGGTAAACGGAACGGTTGTCGCAACCGGTGGCGAGTGGACAGACCCAGAAACTGTGGGCCTACCAAGCACGGACGGGCACAGTAGTTCAGTTCGCTCTCAGTTCCCAGCAGAGATGATGAAAACGGTTCATCTGGAACCCCCGGAGCCTGTTGCGTTCGAGCTAGCGGCTCCCGAAGAAAATGGCACGGTCACGGCAACTGTCATGGGTATCATAGAGAATCAGGTTGGGACGACACGGGAGGAAATCGAACTACCAGTCTCGGACGGAGTTGTCGAACTGACCGAGGAAGTCTCGAAAGTTGCAGTTCTCGAACGGCATGGTGGCGATAAATCGATGGGAGTTGGGTTTGTCACTGGCTTCGGTTTTGAATCAGGGGCAGTCGCCTCGACGGTCGCCCACGATAGCCACAATTTGCTCGTCGTTGGAACGTCGGATGAAGCGATGGCGACTGCAGCAAAGCGACTGACGGAAATTGACGGTGGGTGGGTGGCTGTTGATGACGATGGCACCGTGCTGGCTGAAGTCCCGTTGCCAGTTGCCGGATTGATGAGCGACCAGCCGATTGCTATTGTCACTGAACAGGTTCAGGCGCTGGAAGAGGCCTTTGAAACACTGGGCTGCTCGGTCGAGTCACCCTTCATGACGATGTCGTTGCTGCCACTGGCAGTGATTCCTTCACTGCGATTGACCAACCGCGGACTTGTCGATACGGTTGATTTCGAATTTATAGAGCCAGTGCAGTAAAAACAGCAACCAGACCCTGAAAGCAGTATTCGACCGATTGGATGCATCGTATTCGACAGACGGGGCACGCAGTATTTATCACCCGCACGCAACCATTACCCAGTATGTTCGAGAAGTCTACGTGGATTCGGTTGCCACGAAACGTGGTTCTGGGTCACGGGGCGCTATCGCAGACCGGTGAGGCAGTGGCGGAAGTCCACTTATCAGGACGGCCGCTTGTCGTTACCAGCCCAACACCGCTCGAAGTCGCCGGTGAACAAGTTATCTCTCAGTTGGATTCGATTGGACCGGAACCCGAATCGGTCGTCGTCGAAACAGCGAGTTTCGAGGCTGTCGAGGAGGTCCTCTCGCTCGCCAGAGAGATAGACGCTGGCTATCTTGTTGGCGTCGGCGGGGGCAAGGCAATTGATATCGCCAAGATGGCAGCGGCAGATATGAATCTCGGGTTCGTTTCCGTCCCGACAGCAGCAAGCCACGATGGTATCGTCTCGGGTCGGGGCTCTGTTCCGGATGGCGATACACGACACAGCGTTGCTGCGGCCCCACCAGTCGCAGTAATCGCAGATACGGAAGTAATCGCAAACGCCCCGTGGCGACTAACGACTGCTGGGTGTGCCGATATTATTTCGAATTATACCGCAGTTCGTGACTGGCAACTTGCACACCGCCTCCAGAATGTCCCCTACTCCGAGTATGCTGGAGCCCTCTCGGAGATGACCGCGGAGATGCTCGTTGCCAACGCCGATTCCATCAAGCCAGGCCTGGAGGAGCCTGCGTGGGTCGTGGTGAAAGCGCTCGTTTCGAGTGGCGTTGCAATGAGTATCGCAGACTCCTCACGACCAGCGAGCGGCGCGGAACATCTCTTTTCCCACCAGCTAGATAGGCTTGCACCGGATGCAGCATTACATGGCCATCAGGTCGGTGTCGGCTCCATTATGACCGCGTATCTCCAGCGCGGTGATGAAGACGGGTGGCAACCGATTCAGAACGCACTGAAACGGCTTGGCGCACCGACGACAGCGGACGAACTCGGTATCGACGAGGAAACGGTTATTGAGGCGCTCACAACCGCACATACGATTCGAGACCGGTATACGATTCTCGGGAATGGAATCAGCGAACGGGCCGCACGGGACGCCGCGACGGTCACAGGCGTCATCTGAGAAAGTTGTCGGAAACTATATGTACCGGTGTAATTATTACGGAGAGCCACGAAAAGTAAAATGGGTTCCGTTCCATAGCGACCCACATGGCCGCGGTCTGCGCGCGGCTTGCTGCGTTAGCCCATCCCTCACGGTCTGCGCGTGAGGGGATTTTCCCCGCTTTTGTGTTCAGTAGCGCAGCTTACCGTCGGCTACCAACAGCAAGCAACCCACCGATGACGCCACAGAGGGCTGGGAACATAATGCCAGCCAACCCCAGCGTCTGCCAGAATTCCGGGCCACCCGCTTCGGTCGAAAAAACCAATGTCCCCAACATTGCGGGGAGATGTGCCCCGACAGGCAAAGATAGTCCTGAAAAGATTCCTTTCCTGATGGTTTGGGCACCCACCCATCTAGCAGCGAGGAATCCACCGATGATGAACACAGCAACCGGAATGAGATGATAGACCGCAGTCGGGAGGGTGAAGACAGCTGCTGCACCATCAGCGAGAAGCACGTTTCCCTGAAGGGCCTCCCCGTCAACTGTCGGGATCGCTTCGGGGTCAATCCCAGTCTGCATCTCGACGAACATCGCACTGTAATAGAGCTGTCCTGTTTCAGCGATGACATTTTCCTGGACGTACTCGCTTTCGAAGAGGACGACCGCCGCGAGCGTCAGTAGATAGCCGAGAGTGAAAACAAAAGCGCCCACAATGGCACCAATCTCGTATGGAACTTGCAACAACAGCGATTCAAGCCGATTGGTCTCATCGGACATTGACAGTCGGTTTACGCTCGAAAGAGAAAAGGACACGCTTTGAAAGTGAATCTTTCCCACGAACAAAGTTTGATTTGGCTGGACCGAAACATTTCCCCGTCAGTTTTAAATACGACTCAATCAAACCCCCTCACGTTCCGATGCCCAAGGTAGAGATCACTATCCCCGAACATCTTGAAATGCAGATCACCCAACTTGTCGAACAGGGTGAATTTCTGAACCGTGAGGAGGCGATTGAAGACTTGCTCTCGACTGGATTGAAAGCGTACAAAACGAGTGGTCCGATGGATGACGAAGAAGAGCCCGGATTCGAAGACGATGGAATGATGGGCCACGACGACGAGTACGTTTTCTAACGATTTCGATAGCATGATTTTAACTATCTGCTGTCATTCCTGTTCGCTTTGACAGCAGACCTGACTCGTTTCAGTAGGCGTCAGTTTAGCTCTCAGCTTTGTTCTTGAGAGTCCCAAAGTCATAGCTAAAAGGTAACGTGCCATCGTGCCACAGGTGCACAGTGCACACCAATAGCTTCTAAATACTGTGACCCGCAAGGGTTGGTATGCACAAAGACGAACTTCTCGAACTTCACGAGCAAATGGTGCTCATCATGGAGTATTTCAAGGATCTCGAACATGTCGATGATGAACTGTTTGACCCCTATCAGGAACTGGATGTGACTCCTGATGATGTCCACATGTCGAAAAGCGAACACAAGCATGCCGTGTTTGTGCTTGGGAACGCGCTGGCGAATGCGATGAGCGAGGATGAGTTCTCGGACGCGGGCCGAGTTGGAAAGCGGATGAAAGAACTCGCTGAAGACGCCGAAAATAAACTCTAACACAGGTTTTCACACCAGCCTGGAAAGATTGCAACCACTTTTTGAGGAGCAGCTCATTCGGTGAGATGGTTGAGCAGTTCAGGGTCAGTCCGGAACTTGAGAACGTTATGGAGTGAGTGGTTGCGGACGTTGTTCACAACCTCACCGTGTTTCTTGTAAAACTCATGCAACCAACGTGATTCTTCTTCCCTGCTGGAAAACAGCATAATTGCTTTCCACTGATACGTTCCGGTCGAGAGGCTGTAAAACAGCGTGTGTTTGCTGTCACGAATGTACTCCATTGCTTCACGCCAGCGGTCGGCAAAATGAGTTGGGTCAAACTGGAACTCGAACAGGGTAAAGTTGAAATACGTTTCGTTGATGAGGATGGCGTCGCGAAATACGCCTTGCTCTCGCATTTCTCTCACAGATTCGCTGACGGTTACGTGTGAGACATCGATATCGTACTTATCAGCAAGTCTATCTGCCAGCTTTCTGGACGACAGCTGTGGGTCCTGAGATAACTCTTTCAGGATGCAGATATCCCGCCGCTCGAACTCCCAGTCTGGTTCTCCGCTCATACCGAATTACTGCTGCCGAATCGATATAAAAATAGGTGTGAACCTGAGGTCGAACTGGTGAAATCAGCCTCGCGAAGGCGGGGATGCCTATCATCAAAACGGAATACATACTCATCGCAGAATCGGAACGAATTAATCAGGGGGCCGCACAACATGTATATATGTACCTCCCCCTGTTTGATGCGACACAGGTCGGCCTCGGAAGCACGTTCGTCGAAGCGACGGCCGCTATCGTACTGTTCGGCGGCCTGTTGCTGACCGTTCTCTGGATTCGCGCACTGTATGCTTGATACTGATTGTTGCGAGCCCCCTTCAGGCGGCGAACTCTCCTGAGGGGATGTTTGAATGCTCTCAAGACCATGCTTCCAAGAAGAGGGATTTTTACCCGAGAAGCATCGGATAATCGGAAGATGGCCATAGAAATATCAGCAATAACCACTATGACTAACCCGGTCACGGTCTGACTCAAAAACACCCCTCATGTTGATTCTTCGGGCTCGTGTACCCGTTCGCGCAACCATTCCGCTGCTTCAGCGACGTGTTCTTCGTCAGTCGCCTCAAGCCGTAATTTCACATACCGACCCGGATAGCTCCCGACAGTCACCGAAAATCGCTCTCTCAGTTCCGCAATTCTGTTGAGAAGCTCACTTTCTGGTTCGTCAGTAACGACCGTCCTCGTATACCGAGTCTCACCACTGAACTCCTCGGCTACCAACTCGAACATGACCTTCATCTCAACAGGAACGCCCGGTAACACGTAGACATTCTCTATCCGACAGCCCGGTGCGACGCCTTCTGGATTACGCAGCATCGTTGCGCGTTTCGGGATGTGTGTTGTCTCCGGTGCCAGGTCGTCTGCGCTGTAACCGCCCGCTTTCGTCAACCACTCCAACACAGCCTCGTCAGGGGCCAGTTGTGTCCCAAAGGCCAAAGCGACGCCCTCCATCGTTACGTCATCATGTGTCGGACCGAGCCCGCCGGTAACGATGACAGCATCATACCGCGCCCGATACTCGTTGACGACCTGTGCAATGTCTGCGGTCCTGTCGGGAACAGTTAGCATCCGCTCGACAGCCACACCCCGCTCTCGCAGTTCGGTTCCCAGCCACGAAGCATTCGTATTGACCGTTTGCCCGGCGAGAATCTCATCGCCAACAGTAACTACCGCAACCTCCATACAGTCACCAACGTATCCCATTACCAAAGCACCTCGCTTTTGAAAAACGGACATCTCGAGGAAGCCTGCAGAGAATGGTGTGACTGCAGCCACCCATCGATGTTACCGCATGCCAGGTGGGGGTCCGTCACGGTCGTCGGTTAGCTCCTCCTCTTCGACATCGAGACCGACTTCCTCGCGTCTCTCTCGCGCTCGTTGGATGCCCCGGTAATAGTAGGCAACACCGCCAATTGCGAGCATGCTTCCACCGACAAACAACGTCCCGAAGATATACAGGTCACGGACCTGATAATATCGGACGGAAACCGCGCCACCGGGGTCCTCCCAGTACAGGGTCAACCGGTTATCCTCTACCGTCGATTCCGAACCACCCGGTCTCGTTGCCGATAATAGCGGAATATCGGCTCGCGCACCCTCAGGCATCGTCACCTCGTGAGAGCCCTCGACAAACTCATTAACCCGCCACTGTCGAGGACTGCCACCGAATGCGGTTGCACCGCCCCACTCTGCAGTAAATGCAACTTTCCCGTGTTCAGCCGGAACCTGAATCTCCGTTTCGTCCGAGCCCTCGACAGCAGTGAGATTCTCGTGCGCATCCGCCGTGATTACCGTCCCATTTTCGTACTGAAACTGGAGTGACTCGATAGAGATTGGTCTGTCCCCACGAAAGAGTGTCTGTCTGTATATCTCGATACTCGATTGGTTATCCACCGTAAGAACAGCTTGGTACTCGTTCGAAGAAAAGGACAGAAGCGGCGACGTAGTCACGTTGTACGACGCCATCGCATCCGTGTCCCAGTCGTAGGTCGCTTCAGCCGTTAAATCATCCTCCGAAATTTCCCCACCGCCGAAGACAGTACAGCCTGATAAAAAGACGAGTAGTGCGAGACTTCCAACGGCGATGAGACGTCGACGGCGACTCATGGAACGACACAGAGCAGTTCGGATGGGAGATACTCCCCGATTTCGGCGAGCAATCCTGGTGGGTCGGTGCTGGGCTTGCAGATGATGCTCTGTTCGAGCAATCCCAGTCGCTCGACGGTGACGATATCCTGTGCGTGTCCCGCGCGGTTGACAGTCGCACGAACTTCTGCGCGCGTGGCGCTGTTGACGTTCACCCGACCGTTTCCGCGTGTCCAGTCGTAGAGCCTATCCTGCTCTGGTTCGGCAAGGGATGGGTCGTCGCCGGCGACGAACCGAAGCGGCATATGCTGGACGAGGCCGAAGCGTTTGCGTATCTGTGATGCAGAGCCCGGACCGAGGCCAAGGTTTTCAGCCGGGATTGTGACGGACTGTCCGGCATCAAGGACAAGTTCATCATCACTCCACGAATCGAGCGTCCCGACCGCAACCTCACCGGCCTGTGGGGATGACTGAATTGTACCCCATTCCTCAGCCAGCGTATTCTCCGCTGCTGTCGCATCGGCACCCTCAAGAGTCACTTCTGGGAAATCATCATCCCGGATGCGAATGTCAACTGAGACGTCAAGCTCCCCGATTTGATTGTTGATGAGCGAGCGGAGCGAGTCTTGTGTCCGCTGACGGGCCTCACCATCGACGTAGCACTTTGTCGCGATAACAACCATTATGCTCCCCTCACGATTCAGCCTGTTCTGTCTCAACGTTAAGTTCAGACCGGAGTTCTTCTATCCGGTTTTCCATTGCGTCGACAAGTCGAGTATTTTCCATTGGTTGTAGTTCGGCACCGGTTTCAGGACACTGGAAACCAAACTCCATTGCTTCCCCGAACTCAAATCTAATTCCGGCTTCCTCCGAGAGATAAAACTCGTTTTGCAGTTCGTATTCCTGTCGTTCCTCAAGCGCTTCGAGGAGTCGGTACATTTCTCGTTCGAGCTGTTCCGGGATATTTTCGTATTTGAACGTCCAGAGGTAGGTGAGCCAGCCGGAGTCCTCATCACGGAGTCGGCGATAGCTGGCGAGGTCGTTTTCGTACAGGATAAACAGGGCACGCCGAACATCGTTCAATTCGAGTCCGAGTTCCTCTGCCAGTTCCTCGTCGGTTACTTCACCATCCGGCGGCGCAGCAGCAACCGGCATCCCCTTGGGACCGACCAACTCGTGCAAGTATTTCTGAATGACCGGGTCATTAAGAAGGTCCTCAAAAGCCATTACTCACAGTTGAGGGTGGCCGGAGGTTAAAACCCATCGGGTCAGCTGTCAGAGTTCCCCTGAAAGCACCAGTCGCCACCAAGATCAATCACTCCTGAAGTCGCTGTGTCGTTTCGATGAGCGGGTGATGCGCATAATCGACTGCATTGATATCAGCAATCTCCGATAGATTTTCTTTCTTTGCGGTTTTGGCCATTCCAAGTTCGACCGGTTCGTCGATAACGATTACGTACGCATCCATTCGTTCAATGCCGAGTTGACTCGCCGCTTTGCTTCGGTGATGGCCGTCGGCGAGGAGGAAATCCGACGGCGTTTCGATGACAACCAGCGGCTCAGCGAGTCCCCGTTCTAACTCGTATCGCCGTCCTTCAAGTTCATCAGCATACACCTTTCCCTGTGTTGGTGTCAGTTCAGCAAGCGTAATTTCCCGGCGTTCTTCTCGAGCTTCCACGTCGTGGATGTTCTCAAGCGTTCGAATGAGTTTATCCACTTTTCGGGGTGTCGCTCGCTCAATCTGGCTCCGCGTGACATCAGCATTCGAAATAATGCCGACAAGATTCCCAGCATCATCAACGACGGGAAGCCGTCGGATACCAGAACGCAGGATAACCCGTGCTGCATCGGTAAGTTTCATCTCCGGATGTGCAACGAGCAATTCCGTAGTCATTACCTTGAAAATCGGCTCGTTCTCGTCTTGCAGCAACAAATCTCGGGCGGAAATAAAGCCTTCAACGTATCGGCCGTCACAGACCGGGAAGCCACTGTGACCGTCACTGTTGACAATCCGCTCTGCGACTTCACCGACCGTATCTTCCGGAGCGACTGTCGAAACTTCGCGCGTCATATACTCCTGAACAGTTGGCTTCGTGTCGTCTTCCATTGTCCATCAACAGTGGTGGCGTCGGCAAAAGTCTCTCGGCTATTCCTCGTCAGTGCCATCCTCAGGTATTGAAATAAGATACGAACTCCTACCATCGAGACTCTGGTCAAACGAGCTCGGTTGGAGTGGACTGGGACCAGTTTTAATCACGTCCAGATAGCGGTCACCGATGACAGCTTCGACAGATTGTTCGACCGCTATCGTTTCTTCTTCATCGACCTCACCGATGATGCCGATTGGTATCTGCCCGCCCGCCATATCAGCGTGGCCGCCAGCACTGCCGACCTGGTCGAAGGCCTGTCGAAGCGTTTCGCCAATATCAATCGTATCCGACTGTGCCCGAGCCGACAGATAGATAGTATCGTCCATAATTCCAAAAATAAGCGTCGTCTCGACCCCTTCAAGTGTTAGCAGATGGTCCGCGGCCTGTGACAGGGCATCTCTATCTGTGAACATTCCAACGGAAGCATACAAGTGTGGACCAACAATTTCGCGATTTTGGTATGCTCTGGCTACCGTCTCAAGCGTTCGCGTCGAGATACTGGGTGATTCGATGCGTGAAATGGCATTCAGGTCTGCTGTCTCGATGAGTGTAGCGGCGGCTTCGAAATCAGCTGTCGATACTTCGCGTGTAAACCGGTCCGTATCCACCTGAATCCCGAAAAACAACGCTGTAGCGACCGTTTCACCGATTGGTAATCCATGCAAGTCCAGATATTCCGTCACCAGTGTACTTGTGGCACCAACGTCGCTTCGAAGGTCTACAAATCGGGCATCGACGGGCGTTCGAGGTGGATGATGGTCAATGACGATATCGACGTCCGTATCCTCAGGTAGCTGGTCATTGATACCCGGACGAGAGTGGTCCACCAGCGCGATTCCATCAAATCCGGATAGCTCCTCGCCCGGTTCCAGTTGAAGGAGGTCAAGTTCAAGGACATTGACGAACGCCCGGTTTTCCTGATGAGTGATATTTCCGTAATAACAGACCGTGCTTTCACAACCAAACGCACTGGCGAGACTCGCCAGACCGATACCGCTTGCTATCGCATCCGGGTCAGGGTTGTCGTGTGCAACGACGGCAAGGTGGTCAATCCCGCGGAGCACGTTGCTTAACTGTCGAAGCCGTTGTCCGTAATCGCCGAGTTTGGCCATGACGTGGTCTCTGATGTATCTCTGTGCAGAGACAGTGGTATCTCCATTCTTCACGGTAGTCGGAGCAGGAGAGTCATCGAAGGTAATCAGGTGGGCATCGGGGAATGCTGTCTCAACAGCTGACGAAACCGTTGTAAGCCGTTCCTCGGACTGTTCGATGACCATTACGATATCCGGTTCATCGAAGGTATTGAGGGCCCCAGGAGTGGTGATATCCACAACAGAGACAGGAATACCGGCATCCTGTAAGACCGTCGCAAAATGGTCATCATCAGTTCCAACGAACACCGAACCGGGTGCTTCCAGTCGTGACTCGGCAACTTGTCGGATAAGTCTGTCACGCCCGAGAATCAGCCGGTCAATCATATCCCCTGTTCGCTCCGTATATGCTAAAGTGCAATGTTCCGCCTCTCGAAATCCTGCGGGGCGTTATTTGAGTCGTTCCTGGAGGAAAGATGGGTGAGCAGCACTAACTCCGTCAAGCCCCATAATCTGTTCATGAATTATTCTGCCGAGGGAATCTCCATCCGGTGCTCTAACTTCGGCCATTAGCGTGTGGTCACCACTTGACGTATAGAGCGATTCGACAGAATCGAATTCCTTGAGCGCCTGAGTTACCTCCACATACCGTTCGCTTTCGACGTCAACGCCGACGATAGCAATCGATTGACTGGAAAGTTTCTTCGGGTCCACATCAGCAGAATAGCCAATGATTACCCCCTCTTCTTCGAGTTTATTGATGTATTTACGGACAGTTGGTTTCGACACTTCCGCCCGTTCTGCAATCTCCGCGTAGGAGGCCTGTGCATCCTCCTCCAGAACAGAGAGAATCCGCTTTTCAGTTGCCTCGGCACTCATATCCCCGCATTTGCTCCCTAATAAAAAATATCTTCCGAATCAGTAAATCAAAGTTGTTTGTTTACCGTACCCACTGAATCGCCGCTTATAGAGGGTTCGAAGAAACAATCAGCGATAATCGATACCATCTAATGGCATTCAAAGGACGGATTTATACTATCTCGTAATGAACGTTCGCCAATGCGCAAGTGGATGGGAACGACTGGGGTTGTCGGGGTAGCCGTATTAGTGCTCGGTATCGTGCTTGTCGCCATTGAGAATCTGCTGATTGCCGGTGGTCTCACGCTCGTCATTGGTGGTGGCGCACTCGTTGCCTACGGGATGGTCTCTCGGTTTATGAAGGCAATGGGAATGCCGATGTGACGAACGAATCCTTCGCTCGTTCGGGCTCAGCCAAACGATACGATTTTCCCGCCTACTGTCCAATCATCTGTATGACCCAGCCGTTACGACCACGCAGGCTTCGTGCGGACGGTATCCGCTCGCTCGTTAGCGAAACGACGGTTGCCCCTTCTGACCTTGTTGCCCCAGTATTTATTGATGCAACAACCGACCAACGACAACCAATCGAGTCGATGCCGGGGCACGAACGCGTCCCGATAGCAGATGCCGTCCCCCGAGTGGAGGAAGTGCTCGAAACAGGTGTCGAGGCAGTCATTGTGTTCGGTATCCCGCAAGAGAAGGATGCGCGAGGAACTCGTGCATGGGCCACTGACGGCGTCGTCCAGCAGGCCGTGCGAGCGATTCGGGAGGAGACCGACGCCTACGTCATCACCGATGTCTGTCTCTGTGAATATACGGACCATGGGCATTGCGGTCTGCTGGAAAATGAAGGAAGCGCTGAACACCCTGACAACCAGGGCCACGAGGGACCAGGGCTGACCATCGATAACGACCGGACGCTGGAGTTGCTCGAAAAGATTAGCGTTTCACACGCCGATGCTGGTGCCCATATGGTCGCACCCTCGGGGATGGTCGATGGGATGGTCGAGGCGATACGGAGCGCACTCGATTCTGCGGACTACGAAAACGTACCGATTATGACCTATGCTGCGAAGTACGAATCTGATTTTTATGGTCCCTTCCGTGATGCGGCAGATGGTGCACCTTCTTTTGGCGACCGGAGACACTACCAGATGGACCCCGCGAACGCACGTGAAGCCCGGTACGAAGTGTCGCTGGATGTCGAACAGGGCGCTGATATCCTCATGGTCAAGCCCGCACTCCCGTATCTCGATATTATCGCAACAGTCGAGGCTGAATTCGACCGTCCAGTCGCTGCATATAATGTCTCAGGGGAATACGCCATGCTCCACGCCGCTGCAGAGAAGGGATGGCTCGACCTCGAAGCTACCGCATACGAATCTATTCTGTCGATAAAACGTGCCGGAGCCGACCTGATTATTACGTACTTTGCCGAAGATATCGCCCGGAAATTGTAAGTTCAAACGAGAATGAGCAATCTCTCAACAGTATCGGCAGTTTTCGACGGCAATCCGCGACTATTTACCCGCGGCATCGTGTGTACTAGACATGACCGAAATTGCCCAGGCGGCCGAGCCGCTTGACCTCTCCTTTTCCGAGACCGAGCTCGAAGCACAGCGTGCCACGATAACCTCTTTCATCGAAAAGCAGTTCGAAGCCGCAACTGCCGATGCCGCAGTGATTGCGCTATCAGGTGGTATCGATAGCACGCTCGTCTCACACCTCGCTGTCGATGCGCTCGGTACAGGCTCCGTATATGGACTTGTCCTCCCGAGCAGTGTCAACCGCGAGCG
>LKMJ01002193.1_pt1 | contig 17788 bp, 15 predicted proteins | sample 643391 | NCBI WGS metagenome assembly LKMJ01 (sample SAMN04112250, study PRJNA286221) | soda lake metagenome | biome: soda lake; feature: Kulunda Steppe; material: water; isolation source: sample PL-Br10 brine of Picturesque Lake | place: Russia: Kulunda steppe | collected 2010-07
AAGGCCGTTAACCGCGTGTGGAAGGAGGAGTTACATCCAAAATACGCTGAAACGGATGAGCATGACGCGATTACAAGTCACTTCGGGCGACACTGGTTCAGCACATACTGGCGGTTGGATGAGGGTCTTGAGCGTGAGCACGTGCAGTATATGCGAGGAGATCTTGTGCAACCTCGCGACAAATATCCAGACCCGATAGATGACTATCTGCATCCGCACTACAGGCAGATCGAATCGGAATATCGGCAGAATGTCTTCAAACTGGATATTGCTCTGAATCATTCGCCGTGACTACCAGAATCGCTCTTGTGGCGTAGATTGTTGGTGAGTCATAACGCAGTTTTGAGGATGGTTTTGAGCGCTTCTCTCCCCGGTTTTCTGAATACTTCACGGCGGAGCTGAAACGCTCGGAGATACGGTGTGACTCTGTCTTTAGAGACGCCCCGATGTAGCTCTCGCAGGTGTTCACGTGAACGTCTTCATCAACATACTCGCCGTCACCGTGGACGACGTTTCACGAGTGAATGCGTCGTCCTCCTCAAGTGCTTCGTACGCCCGAAAGCCGTCAGTGTAGACGGTCATCGACTCCTGCTGGCGGTTGTCCAGCAGGAGTCGAATCGTCGATTCCGTTGCGGCTTTCGCCGGGATTACGTGCCGTTCACCACTACTACGAGCTGCGAGAACAAACACAGGCAGCTTGTCTTCAGCGTATGTTCCACGTCCACGGTTTCAGGAAACGCGTCCATGTTGTGTCAGATCTTACCTCGAGCTGTTATCAATCTAATCCATACTTCAGACACAAAATTGTGAGCGGGTTCACATCTTTTAACTTTCGGAAAATATCGAATCGGTTTGAAATGGCTTTGTTTGCCTTGAATAGGCTTGATCGACTGTTAAAATATTAGAATATCATTGTGATTTCCAGATCGCTTTGGATAGATATGACTTAGTGACTGGAAAATGATTTAAGAAAATCGGTGATTATGCTGTCAATACAGCGAGTCGCTTCTCAATGTCGTCTGCAACGATATCTTCGATATCACTCTTAGAGGCCGCAAACTCATCTGGTTGAGTCTGAAATGTCAAAGAATCAACAATTTCACTCACGATGTGCGCCTTACGCTCTACTAAACGCTCGTACGTCCACCATTCATTGAACTCCTGTATGACCGAAGGTACCGCTGCGGAGTTCGTCTCGTCGTCAGGGATATCAAGGTCCAGAATGGAATCCAATTTCGACTCCGGAATCGCGCCGTCGACATCGAAGTAGCGGTTGATGATATTGTCCATGTCTTTCTGATGCTCGTTGTGGTATTCACGGACCTTGATAGAGAAGAGCCGGTTTCTGATCGGCTTATTGACTGCCTCGTCCAGAAGCATCATGTTGCCGATGTCGCGGACAAAGCGTTCCTCTATACCTTCGACGATCTGTTCAATTTCATCGTAGCCTGCGTCTCCCTTCGAGATCTCTTGTGCGTCTCGGCTCTTCAAATAGTCAATTTGGGTCCGAATCTTGTTCGTATCATCCTCGCTGTTGAAAAAGTACTCCAGCCATGCGTACGGGTCAGATTTGGTAGAAAGCAGGTACGATACAGGGAGTACATGTTCAATATGGACTTCACTAGAGTCCGTGCTGAGATGTGAGCTCGTAATTCCGATCTGATTCCGCTCACGGAAGTCCTCATCAGCTACTTTGAGGAACAACTGCTTGGTCTGGTTGTTTCGCCAGTTCTCCTTCGATACCAGACGCTCAATGAATGACTCGCCAAAGAGCTGACGCGCAGAGCTATCGATATTCTCGATAAGGCTCTCACTCACCCTTTCTGCATCAAACTCATTCCCGGTCTGTTGGAGTTCACGAAACTCCTGACATGAGGTGGGATATGTATCGTCAACGACGGTAGCGACGAGGTCGGAGATTGCGACACGGAAAGAGATATTCTCGACGGTTTTCAGAATGTCTCGGAAAAACTCGTCCTTCCCGGGTGCCTCTGTTACTGCCTGATAGACATACATCACGAAAGGTCGCCACTGCTTCGTACCGAGTTTATTCAAGCGGTGAAGGACTTCCTCACATTCACTCTTATAAGGATCCTTGAGTTCCATGTCCTCATCAGTGAGATCCGCGGAGACGATCTCCCGATATCTCTGTGCATAATTGACCAGTTCTTCTAGGAAATCTCGGGCCTGCCCGGCATTTGCAAGTCGAGATTGGATATCCTGATGGCCGATTTGCTTCAGACGAAATGCCTCCAGCATGTCTTTTCGAGCATCAGTGACTGTTGAGAACTCCTTTTCAGTCGCTGCTAGATAATGCGCGAGGAAATCTTCGACATCATCCGCATCCCCTCCGAAAGTTTTGACTACTTTCTCCCAACGGTCGATCTGGAGTTGTGCGTCAGATTCGCCTTGGAAGCGCCCGACAACCCGGGCCCGGATTTTATCCATATTCGAGAGTTCGACACCTCGGTCGTTGAGACTCTGGAAGACTTCAATACGAAGTTCCTGATTGTCCGTCTCGAAGATGCACTGAGATACCCGAAGAGAACGGAGAGTGAAATGCGCAATATTGAGTAGAGCCCGTATTTTGGCTTCAGGAGAACCGAAGACATCCTTGTTGATGAACTCCTGTATCTTTCTGTCGTAGAATTTGTCTGCGTTGACTAATCGCCGGTGAGCATCGCCATAGTACCGGTACGACTCCAACATATCCGTGTCTTCGAAGTCCGAGTCGTTTTCATAGACCTCATCGGGAACCCCGACCTCATCGAGCAGAGATTCAACAGTTATCGAGTTCGTACGGCGACCATCGTATTGGTCGAGCTCTTTGACCATCTTAAGCCGACCTTCGGGGTCCTCAAAGACTATTCTGAAGAACGGTTGATCGTGCTCATTCAGCGTGATGAACGGAATTACGCTTGGTCCTTTTCTACGATACAGTAGCTCCTCAAGATAGACTTCACAGACATGTTTGGCGTATTCGTGTAACTGGCCGTCGACCGTGTCAAATCGGTCTTCGAGGTGCTGCTTAAGATTTTTCAGAAGTATTGCAACGGTCGTGAGTCGCTGTTGGCCATCAATAATCTCGAATACATCTCCATCGGACTCGCGAGCGACATATACTGTCCCGAAATACGTATCCACCGGTAAGTCGCTGGCTTTGGGTTTCAGGTCCTGAATTGTGAGGATCGAATCCCAGAGTTCCTCATGCTGTTCCTGCTCCCAAGTGAAGTTCCGCTGATACTCAGGGACTCTAAATCGCTCCCCATCGGTCACGCGAAGGAGGGTACGGTTCTCAAGTCGAATGTGGTCCTCTAGTGACCGAATAAACTGAGTGCTATCGACAAAGTGCAATCCATCGTATCCCTTCTTGTATTCAGTTGAGTCGTAATCAATGATTCCAGTACCATCAGGATCGCCGGGGTAGAGGAATATCTGGCTTCCACAAAGCGGCGTATTCGAATCCTCTTCCATACTCAAACTTGTCAGCCAGTGATCTCTTAATGTTGTGGGTATCGGTCTTCGAGAATTATGTACGAAATAGCGTAGCGTACGTTATTTGAGATCCATCATCTCGTCATCGAAACTTTTCACGATCCGCTCAAGTTCACCTTCGAAGTCGGTGTCTGTGTCTCGACTGCTTTTGATATAATTGACAATGGCGTCCGTCGGATCACCAGCAACTTCTCCAAATTCTCTCTCAGCTATCTCTAGACCCCCTGCCGCGTACTGAGCTAGCACCCGCATCTGAGTATCCGAGTCGACGAGTGCCTCGGGATTACCGGTGTCGTGGAATGCGAGGCTAGCCATTATCGTTTGGTAGAGGTCGGTCGAGTATATGTTATCCAGACCTGCCTCACCTTTTGTTCCTTCACTAGCCGCCCCGCGAAAGTCACTCCGGACTGGATTGTCTTCGTGATAGCCGACGACACCGAAAAATACCAGCAAGTCATAATAATTCTCGAAAACGCCGTATTCATCCACCAGCTGCTCGTAGAGCTCGGTCTTCTTGTATCGGACTATTTTTTGCGCCATGATTAGTTCTCAACGACTCCTGCTGATTCTTTCTCAACCCGGGTACGAGGATACTCCTTTTCAGCCTCACCGGTATCAAAATTCAGCCAATACTGCCGACCGACACGTGACGACATTTCCTCCTCTACTGGTCCTTCCCACTGCGAATCAGTAGCAAATACGACGACCTGATTTGCGAGAGTGGGGATGACTCGACTAACCTGCCTGCGGTGGTCCTTATCAAGTGCACCGAAGGGAGAATCCATCACGATTGGATATATGCCTCCGGTAAAATAGTCGGCATCTGCATCGGATTCGTATCTCTGACGAGCGATCTTGACGAGGCTACCAATGAAAGCGAGACTAGCGATCTGTCGCTCTCCGGTAGATTTGTCGACTTCAACCTGCTCGTCACCCACATCTTGCCAGATCTTGAGTTTGAATTCACTCGTGATCTCGGCAGAGAGATTCTTGCTGGCGATGTTGTCGAACGTTTTCTCAATCTCTCTGTTGGACCACTCACGAACCTTGTTCTTGAGTCCCGAGAATGAATTCTTCAGCTCTTGCTGTACCAACTCTGCAGCTTTTTGACGACGCTTAGCAAGAAGAGCTTCCTCCCGCTCGTCTTGCTGCTGCTCAATTTCCTCAACGAGTTCATCAATCCGATCCTGTCTCTGCTCAACACGCTCTTCGATACGACCAAGTTCACTGATCAGATCGTCCCTTTGCTGCTCCTTACTCTGGCGTTCAGCTTCCAGTTCACTAATCGATTGACCAGACGCCGTCGTCTGGTCAAGACCCTGCAGAGCCGTCGTCACCTCATCAATCTTCTCTTCCCACTTTTCAATTTCATCGTGGGCTTCCTTACGCTCCTCAACGAGATCATCGATGGTATCGAAGAAGTCGGACTGGATATCCGAAACACGGTTTAAGTGACCGATGATACGGAGTGCACTTTGCTCAACTCCATCGCCTATTGCATCGCCTTTCAGGGCCTTGACCTGCTGGTAATGTTCGGTTCCTCGTTCAAGCGGCCGTCCACAGAGACAATCGCCAGATTCTAGAAGTGAGTCTATGAATCCGTTGCTCAATTCGGTCGGGATTCTACCTTGTTCTCTGAGTTCGTCTATCTCCTCAGCAGTTTCTCGAATCAGCGGCATCGCCATGGGGACGAAACCATCGTCACTAATCCGGTGTTTGATCTGGCTATTGATCTCCTCTACTCGCGAATTTAATCTGTCTCGCTCCTCACGATACTCATTCCGCCGTTCTTGTAGTGCAGCACTTTCGTCAAGTCGTTCTAGCTTTTGCTCAATGTCGGATATCTCTACCTCAATACGTTCTTTTGCCCGTTCCTTGTCGCCGTAGTCACGTTCTAGCTCCTCAATTTTCCCCTCTATATCGCGTTTCTCTGAGATAAGTTCCGACAGTTCCTCACTAGCATATTCTTCAACTTCGTCCTCAAACCGCTTCGCGACAGTATCGAGATGGCGAGTAGACCGTTCAAGGATAGTCAGGCCCATTATATTCTGTATGGCCTCCTGAATCCGATCCTGATTGTCGATGCCAGCGAGCTCGTCAATGTCTTCGCCGTCGAAAAAGAATAGACCACTCAATCGCTCTGGAATGATTTGATCGAGCGTGTTCCCGGGATTTTGCCGGTCTTCCCAGTCACCCCGGTCCCTGTATTGCACCGTTAAATCAGCGTCAACGAGTTGTCCGTCGAAGTCTGAGGGAGATTGCTTTTCATAGATTGCCTCTCTTTTCGCAATATACTCGGCCCCGTCGTGCTCAAACTCAAGACGAACAGAGACTGTTAGTCGGTCGCCGGGGGAGGCACCGGCCATCGCCCCCTCGCTGACCAGCCGATCCGGCCGGGTGTCAAAATCTACTTCATCGTAGAATAACCAAGTAAAGGCGTTCAGGAGGGTCGTCTTTCCAGATCCATTTGCGCCGTGGATGACGGTCACATTCTGGTCTTCACCTTCGGCGAAATCAATTGCTTCGTGCCGAAATTGTCGGAAGTTGAGGACCTCCAATTTGACCAATTTCATCAGTCGATCTCTTCACGAATGATTTTCTCAATTTCGTCGTTGATACCTCGGGGTAGATCAAGGTGCAGCTTGTCCTTCTCAGCCTTGAGGACGCGCTCTCTAATCTGCTTGAGCGATTCCTCGGTTATCGCTACCTCCTCGTCAGCGAGATCAGTCATCAATCCAACTGGCCACGGTATCTACATATATGTTCGGGAGACTGCCTCAGCCGCTAGCCACCAGTAATCAAAAGATCTAGATCAGCTATGTCGTTAACAGGTTATAGCGTCGTTTAACTGCCTGCAGTGATCGTTCTGTAGTCGGGACGCCGTCGATATCGGCGTCAGGATGATTACGGGCAGCATCGGCGAATGTAGATACACGCTGTAACTCTTTCCGGATAAGTTGTCTCTCAACGGCGAACTGGTCTTCGTCAAGCATCTCGGGATGGCGGTCAGTGTCGGGGATAGTGATGAAGTCGTGAATAGCGGCAAACTCTTTGTCTTCGTGATTACGAAGAATACGGCCTCTACGCTGTACGTATTGACGGGGATTCGTCGTACTAGCGAGAATGTATGCTGTCCTCGTCGCGGGAATATCAACGCCCTCATCGAGACATCTGATCGAAGTTAGGACCTCAATTTTCCCTGCTTCGAACGCAGATAAGAGATCTTCCCGTTCCGCTTGATCCTCACGTGCAGTAAATCGTTCTACAGATAATCCACACTTACTACGAATCGTCCGCGTCGTGGCATCAACATGCCGCTCTTGTTTTTCAACTACACCAGTTGAGCCATCACTGCAGTAGACCAAGGTATGTCGGGGGTCAGATTGTCGCGATAGCAAGTCAACGAGGAGATCTAATTTCTCACGAGCAGTACCAATAAGCCTTGCACGTTTGAATAGCGCCTGCTGTAGTGCGGGATTATCATCTATGTGGAGGTTCCCTTCACCGTCACTGGCTTTACCAGCGAGCCGTCCAATTTTAGCCGTGAGGCGCTTATATTCCTCCATCTCATCAGACTGCAGCTCAACGATGTGGGGAGCGTAGTAGTATTCACATAACGCTCCTGAATCGATCGCTTTCTGTAATCCATATTCGTAGACTGTTCCGCCAAAGTACTCGTCTAGTGCTTGGGTCCCCTCGTCATCGTACCACCGATCAGGAGTAGCGGAGAGACCGAGACGTAGTCCGAACTCATCCATTAGGGCTTCCTGCGTCTGACTTGCACCCATGTGATGCACCTCGTCGGCAATAAGCATCGAATGACCGCGCGCTCTCTTTATTGTTCGACGGGCAGAAGAACCAGAGAGCGTGCGATGAGTAGTTACGACAACACAATTGTCGCGGACCCCGTCGTTGTACTCTAGCAGTTCTCTCTCCAACCGGGGTTGCCAGTTATGTCGAGACTGATACGCGAGAACAGGGTCGACGCCGAAGTCGTGCAGGTCGGAGGCCCATTGATCAACGAGGTGCTGATAGGGCACCGCGATTACAAGCAAGAATTTTCCGTCAACAGAGTGCTCAATTCTCGAAGCTGCTAGTAGCGCTGTAACCGTCTTACCCGTACCAGTAGCCATCTGTAGAATTCCCCGCCCCTCAGATCTCAGCCACTTTTGAATAGCTTCTTGTTGGTACGAGCGGGGTTCTACCCAACTGGGGGCGTCGAGCGCTTCCATCCTACCCAGTAAAGAGCGGACGAACAGATATAGATTTCATATTGAGGATCTGACTATCGACGCCTGCTCGCCATTCATTTATTACTTTTAGTAATACGTTAGAGATAATTCCTGCTCGTGACACTCACCAAGGAAGGATTTGTTGTCCAATAGCCGATATTTGAGAACACTTTTGCATTGTGCTGATCGAACCATATCTAATGACTAGACTGCTTGTTCAATCCTGCTCGAAGACAAAAAATACAGTACGTGAAGCTGAGCCGGCCCTCGATGTATATGACGGATATTTCTTCAAAATCATAAATAAAGCGATAGATGACAAAGACTTTCGGCCTGATATTGAGTTACGCATTCTATCCGCCAAGCACGGGATAATCCATCCAGACGACCAAATCACTGACTACAACCGAAGGATGACCGGAGACCGTGCTACCGCGATCAGGGAGGCTGTGACTAATGATATAACAGAGTCAGTGGACGATAGTAACGCTGAGGGTGTCGTACTGAACGTCGGAGAGGATTACCTTCCTGCCGTGAAGGGGCTTGACAAGAAGCTAGACATTCCTGTGGCTAGAATAACTGGTAGTGGAATTGGAGAGAAGGGGCACACACTGAGAAAGTTCATCCGCGGACAAGTTGATCCGAGTGGAGTAGTAGAATAATGACTTTGGAAAGTTGCAAATCGGAAAGGAATTCTTTCGATATAAAAGCAAAATCGGGGGACGCAAGATCAGGAGTACTCAATGTTAACGGTACTAAACTAGAAACACCAAACCTACTTCCCGTCGTGAATTTCTACGCTGGAGGCCGCGAATCTAGCCTTTACGGAGGTGGAATACACCGAACACTGAAGGAGTTCATAACCGGACATGAGGCAGTCAATGGTGGAGAGTATGACGAGTTTTTCGATGGGGTGATGACCTCAATTGCGGCCTTGACCGACTATGGTATCACACGTGAGAGGTTTGAAGAGTACATCTCAGAACCAGTAAAGCAGCGTGACGTATTCGATGGGTTTGAGGGAACCCTCTTTGTCGATTCGGGTGGATTCAAATTTCTAGATAGGGGAGGGCTAGACGGGAGTGGTTTCGAGGTCGAGATTGATCAGAAATCTGCCTACGAAATTCAATGCAAGCTGGGCGCAGACATTGTCGTTAACCTCGATCGGCCCATCACCCCTGATGATGATTATCCTACCCGAGTCAAAAAAGCTCAAAAAACCGCAGAGAATATTGATGTATTCCTCAAGCAGTCTAGCGGAAAATCGCAGTTGCGGTATCTAACGCTCCATGGCCACAATTACTCTATGATTGATACTTTCTTGAACGAGGTTACCAAAGTGGTTGATCGAGAACGACTGCATACGGCCTTCGATGGGATTGCCTTAGGGGGGTTAGTGCCTCTAAAAGACAACAAGGGAAAGCTGATCACAGTCGTGAGTGATTGTCGTAGTGTTCTAGACGACTGGGGGTTTAGCGACTTGCCGTTGCACGTGTTAGGGATTTCATCCAGCTCAATCCCGCTGCTAGTAGCGGTCGGTGCAGATTCATTCGATTCCTCGTCATTCATGCACTCCGCGATAAATGGAAAGTACTGTACGTCGCTAGTTGACTCGGTTCAGTTAGACGAGGCTGATTTCTCATATTGTGACTGCCCGGTCTGTTCCGACCACGAGCTCGTGAGCAGGATGCGAGGGAATGCAGAATACAAGAAGGACCAGCTTGGTGCCGTCACGATGCACAATCTGATTATACAGAAGCGAGAAGTTCGCGCTATCCGTCAGGCTATGCGAGAGCCGGGGACAGACCCGTTGATTGAATATATTGAGGGGACCGTCGGAAGGAAAAAGTCGATGCGACAACACGCGCATCGAGTTGTCAACGAATCCCTAGGGGGGTATTTTTAGAATGTCAACTACCACTAAGAAGACGCCAAAAGTCAACGAAGTAAACGAGTTCTTGGAGATTGCTAGTGACTTTGAGGACCCTCTTGAAGTCATTCGAGAGTCTCTTTCGAATAGCTATGATGCCGGGGCATCAGAGGTAGAGATAACGATCCGAAATAGAGAACTGGGTTCCGAGATCATCATTGAGGACGATGGTGAGGGAATGGACTACGACGATTTAGAATCGTTCTTCGATTTAGGAAATTCCTCGAAGCGAGACTCGAAAGAAGAGTCGATTGGATACAAAGGCCACGGAACTAAGATATTTTACAAGAGCGAGAAAGTCGTTGTAAACACCGCACAGAACGGAACTAACCTTCATGCACGGATGGAACGGCCTTGGGAGAAACTAAACAATCGAACGCTCCCAGAGTACAAGGTCAGTGAAAGCTCAGTTCGTGAAGGTAACTCGGGAACTCGGATTAAGATTACAGGGTTCAAGTCCGGGCGCGGATTCGCACCGTCTTCTTTGACTTACAATAAAGCCGAGCACTATCTCAAGTGGAAAACGCTGGCTGGGTCGACAAGGCACTACTTTGACGATAAATTCCACGAGCTGGATATCACTGTCCGCCTTGGTGATGAGATTGATGACTCCCGCCCATCTCTTACGACCGATAACAAACTCCAATTTCCTCCAGAACAGCTCGAACCGGGAGACGATCGGTTTCCTGAAGCGAGGATGTGTAAACACTATCCTCCGAGAAAGCTCACGGTAGAAACTGACGAAGGTCACGAAACGACGGTACAGGTTGTCGGGATGGTCGGTGGCAAAGAGGCGCGCAATGAGCTCCCGACGTACGGCAAACATTCTGCCCAGTTCGGAGTCTGGCTCGCCAAAGACTACATCAAGGTTGAGAGGCTGAATGAAGCTATCTCGCACGACAACGAATTCCTCCATTTCTTTTTTGTAGCGAACTGCCAAGACATCGAGCTCTCCGCCAATCGTGAGAAGATCCGCAATAAATCCAGTCCAGTATATCAGGCCATTGAGCGAGAATTGAGCCACTATCTTTCTAAGGTCACAGCCGATCCATGGTTCAAGGATTACCTAGAAGAGCGGCGGAAAGCCAAACTCAACCGGAAAGCACGATCTCAGTTGTCTTCGATCGAGGAAAGACAAACCCGTGTGGAGGAACGCGAGGTGTTCCTCCCCGCGAATGAGTATGAGGTGGCGATAGGGCTTGAGCGCTCTAACCGAGAAGGGGCCAAGCCAAAGGTTACTGTCGAGGATTACGACCCCGATGCAGAGGTCGATGCACTAGTGAATCAGAGTGGTCACCTCTACAGTTGCTCGATCCATCAACGATTAACCGACCATTTTGAATCAGATAAACCGCTGGAGAGCGTTGACAAGATCATCTGCTGGTCCATTGGAGACCGCGATCAGCTTCGTGAGCTCGAACGGAAAGGATACCACGGCGGAACGCTGTCGTTCGACTTCGAGACCAATCGCCTCACCTATACAAACGGAAAGCAGCACAACATCCACATCATCTGCGTGAGGGATCGTCTGTAGGACGATCATCATTTTCTCAACGGCGACAACGTCAACGACCAACTTATCAAGGGCCATTTCCAAAGGCGGGGCAGAGAATGGGATCGTTCGAGACGGATTTATCAGATGATATCGGCCACGCTCGTCGTGGGACGATCCGGACGCCCCATGGTGACGTAGAGACTCCTGCTTTTTTCCCAGTAGTCTCGTTCATTGGAGGCCCAACAGTAAGGTCTGGAGGGATCTGGAGCCGGGCGAGAAACCACCTCTTCGGTGAACCAGAGTTTCAGGGAGCAATGTTCCAAGCGATGAGCTTCCTTGATTTCAATTTGTCACCAGATTCCCTCGACGACTGGCGCGAGCAATCGCTTCATGACCACTTTACTGATCATGGCCCGGTCAAACCTCATCACGACGAACCGGATAACTTCACACAGCCTTTATTTGTCGACTCAGGGGGTTTTAAATTACTAAACTCGGACACGTTCGGAGACTCCCCCGAAAAGGGTGGCTCCGACAACGACTGGGGGATCTATACGAACCCAGAGAGCATCCTCGAACTGCAACTCGATTATGGAGCGGATATTATCGCGACCCTCGATTATCCGATTCCGCCCAAGCTAAACGAAGAAGAGACTACGCAGCGGATGGAGGATAGTATAGACAGTGCCATCCGATGTCTTGAGCTGCTAGAAGATCACGAAGATCCGCCAGCAGTCTACGTCGCCATCCACGGCCACGATTACGAGACCATAAATTGGTATGTCGGGACGTTCCTCAGCCGAGCTGAGCACATCGATAAGAGCTTCGAGGGCTTCGCAATCGGATCCCTAGTGCCACTCCGCACTAACGTGGAGACGCTTGTCGACATCGTTCAAGGTGCTAAAGACGCAATTCCTGACGACCGTGAGGATGACCTCGGACTACACGTTTTCGGCATTAGCGGAAAGTTCACTGCACTACTCTCACTCCTAGGCGTAGACTCGTTTGACTCCTCAAGTTACGTGCGCGCTGCGCAGTTCAAGAAATTCTTTGACAGAGAGATAACGACCACCGCATACGAGGAGGGTCAAATCGATGCGGAGATCGCGAGGTCGAGCCGAGAGCGCTGGACCAACGATTGGTCGAAGTTCACTGCAGACGAGCTGCCCGAAAATTGGTCCTGCCAGTGTCCTGCCTGTGAGCAGATACGGGACATAGGATACGACCAGATGCAGACAACACTCTACGATAGCAAGTCATACGATCAGAGTGGGCCGTTCATGAAGAGTGATTTCTACGCCCTAATTGCATACCATAATTACCACATATATCAGGAAGAAATGAATTTCGTTCGAGGTCTCATCGACGAGGGGGACGGTCAGCTCCTTGATTACGTAGGCAAATTAGCTTCCAACGGCGTTGGGAAGATCCGAAAGGCACTTGATCGTGCCCAGTACCGGGATTCGGAGCTCAGCAGGCACCTTCACTCACAAGGCCATGGGAATCTTGTGAAGACACACCAGCAGCGTCTCGATACTGATGTTCCAGTCGATGAGGAAGAAACCAGAGATGAGCAAACAATCTCTCTCGCCTACACTCCTGATGACTTCAATATCCTCAACGAGAGTGACTACTCAATCGGCGATGAGCGGGTTCTACTCATCATACCATGCAGTCAGGCAAAACCGTACTCTGACTCACGCACCCACCGAGTCGTTGCACAGGCGACTGCTGACTGGAAGGATGCGATCCACAAAGTTACTGTATCAGGAATGTACGGGCCGGTCCCCGAGCAATACGAAACGACCCCTCCAGTGAAGTCGTACGAATATGTGCTCACGGATGTAGAGAAGGAACGACAGCAGCTAGTCATCGAGCGGTTGGTCGATTATCTGGAGAAGTACGGCGACGAGTTCGACACCATCGTCGGTTATGCAACGAGTAAGACCTACCGTGAAGTTATTGAGCGTTCCTTCGTCGAATACGGGGATGGTCAGATTCTCCCTGACAATCCGCAGATGCGGTCACTGACTGAGCACTTCAGAGAGACGAATCTGCAGGAGCTCGCAGACTATATTCACGAAGAGTTGGGTGCCAAGCGTCCGAATTAACAGCACTCGGTCGGCCACAAGGTACGATGGTGATTCAACGTATGAATCTATGTACTAGACCTACCCATTGGAGGTGTGGACCTGAGTAGTTATCCAGTTCATGAGTCACTTTCAGTCCAGCAAGGAAAGGACATCTACAGAACTGAAGAATGGCATAAAGCAGTCGTCCAGTATCAATTTGAATCAGATAGAGATACTCTGGAGACAGCGGTATATCTGTGGCACAACCACGAGGACGGATGGAAGCGGAAAAACAAGTACGTCATTAAATCCACGGAAGCATGGGAAGATGACCGGCCAGTAATTAACTGGATGTTCGATACCCTCGAAGAGTCACCAGCGGGTCCAAACGTAAGAAAACTACCGGTGAGTGATTACTTTTCTGTGAGGCACGCTCAGACGATCTTCAAGAGCGACGAATGGTGGAAGGCAATCGTCCATGTCGATCAAAAAGGGGACTATGAAACAAATGAAATAATCATCTATCTCTGGCAAATGAGCGATGATGAATGGCGGCGTCGGCAAAAGTATGCAATAAAGAGCGAGGACGACTGGCAAAAAGAGCGGAATATTATCTCTGAATTTCTCGGAGTACCAACTGAAGAGTACGCTAAGACTTTGACAGAGGACGACGGAATACTGGGGGATATTGAATCAGAGTTCGAACCTCATAGAGAGGAAAACCACGTGAGTGAGACCATTAGCGAACAACAAAATATTACATAATCGTCGTCCTTCCTCTCAGATACGATCTTCTCATTTTGATCCAATTCTACGAGAGGAGAGCCAAATTAGCAAAAACTCACTCAGCCCCCTCATCGAGTAGCAAGACTTCTGCCAACATACCATCAATATCGTCTTCTGGTTGACCATTACCACCAGATTCCTGCACCTGTGTATCGCTCTTTTCAGATGTAGATTGATTGGACGGGGATGACTCTCTTGATTCTGTATCTGGAGTTATTTCTCCAGCGGAACTAGTCTCAGATTGAGCCTCATCATCACGACAAGGCGTATCGTCAGAATCAGACTCTTTCTGCTTATTGATCAGTAACCTATCTCTCGGGCGTCCAGTCTCTACCGGGACTGATTCCGTAGTAATGACTCCGCGGTCAACTAGATCCGTTTTTTTGCGGCTGAATGTCGCTTTACTAGCGATTTTCATTTCTTCACCCCACTTGGAAATGTTGTACTGAAGAGCGCCAGTTTTTGCAGCAGAAATGAGAGCCAATGAGACTTCATCCAGTGAATCCAGCTTTTCCGGGGTTGCGGCCTCAACTAGATCCTCAAACTCGTTTGCTGTTTCCGGACTCGTCTCTTCCGACAAACCATCCAGTAGTTCCCCCCACGGAGGCACGTCTATATCCAGCGCATCCGCTCCCTGAAATTGAGCATCGAATTCAGCGCTTAACCGAGAATGAAGGGGGGTATCTTCAAGAAGGACATAGCTGCTAACCGATCCAAACTCAACCGGATAGTAGGTGCAGTCATCAATAATCGCCATAGGTGGTACTGGTGTATCTGAAAAACTTGCCTGCTTGATTTCGACTGTAGAGGAATTGTATAGTTTTTGGAAATAGGAGTTTATCGGAAATCGGTCCGATAAGGTCGATGCAACCTCGTCAGTGAAAAGGATGCACAGGGACTTCCGATCTTGCATCAAGTCCAGCCCTAACAGCGAAATGATCGTCTGAAAATCTGAGATAACCAGTCGGATTTCGCCATCTGATCTGACGACCTCCGGGATTATTGAGTCTACACGGTTACTAACAGGAGAAACACCCGCTAGCGGACCCTCATCTTGACTGCGGTCAGTTCCAGACTCAGGGAGTTCATCAACAGCGTCCTCGATATCCTCTAGTTCTTTTTTTATTGCCTCGATATTCCGTATAACCGTCTCAGAGAGAGGATTTTGGTCTTCATTCTCAGTGTCATTACCACGAGTGTTATTCACCATAGCTAACAATTCTGTCTTTTCGGATATATATATAAAATCATGGTTGGTGATAAGGCGACCTCTCAACTCGTAAAGAGAGTCCTAATTGTCTCAATACGCTCTTGTGTAGCACATTGTTGATAGAGGGCCTTCTTGCGATTTGGGGGTCAGCGCTTCTATGTGAGATCTTGTGCTACCGTGGTTGTGACGGCCACCTACTGAGCGAGGTCAGCAGCAGAGGCCTATAGCCGAACGTCGAGATGTTGGGCGAAGGCAAGCGCGACAACGGATGCGAGGATGATCGATGCGGAGTCTCCGAGCGTGGCAACAAACGCTTCCTGACCGTCGTAGAACGGTGCAGTTGGCATCCAGATTGCGAGAAATACGAGCGCATACGCGATCACGGGTGTGACTACGGTTCCGTTGACCACGGTCGCAGCGTACTCTTTCCCGTGATACTCAACGAGCAGGTCAGAGGCAAGGTACGCGACGCCGAAGGCGACGAAACCGGCGAGAACGGCGACACCGCCAATTCCCGGAAGTTCGATCCACGTCAGTTTCGCTGCGAGGACGTTCGCTAAGACGACTGAGCCGGCGAACACGGCGGTGAAGATAGCGCGAGTATCTTCAAGTCTGCATCAGCTGTCACCGCCATCTGTGGCCGTACGGTTGCGTGTGATGCGTGGTTGCGGATCGGCTCGATTGAACATCGATAGGTAATGAGATATCTGGTGCAAATAGGGTGACCGTGAGTGAGGGTGGTGTTGATATTCCATCGATGTAGTAACGAAACTCAATGTTTATATATTCTCCGAGTATTCTTCAGGTATGGTCCGAAGTATATCGAAAGACGAACTCGAGTCGGATATCCTTCACGAGGCAGGCCAACGAACGCTGCTGATTGGAGAGGATAAGCCGATTCGGATCAGTTCGGGCCACCGAATCCTACACCACAACGGGAAGTGTTCACGTCCGCACGGGCACAATTACGAGATCACTGTCGAGGTTACCGGTCAGCTCACTGACGAGGGATGGGTAGTCGACAAGGGTGATGTGACAGACGTCATCGATGCATGGGATCACCGATTTCTCGTTGAGAAAGGGGATCCACTCGTGGACGCATTTGAAGCCTCGGGTGACGAGGATGCACTTGTCGTCTTAGATCATCCACCCACGGCAGAGGTGATGAGCGTCCTGCTCGAAGAACGAATGCTCGATGAGTTCCCGGACACCGTGTCGGACGTGTCGGTGTCGGTGAGTGAAACCGGCGAACTCTGTGCGACCTACTAATGCCGGTTGCTAGTGATGTCGAGGAGGTCCCGGCAGACGCCGACGCAACGAGCGAGGGACTCCCAATTAACGAGGTGTTCTACTCGCTTCAGGGCGAGGGAAAGCTTGCAGGTGTGCCCTCCGTATTCGTGCGGACCTCGGGGTGTAACCTCCGGTGCTGGTTCTGTGATTCGTACCATACGTCATGGGAACCAACTGGGGCGTGGCGCGATGTCGACTCGATCATGGACGAAGTACGGTCGCACAAACAGGCGAACCACGTCGTACTCACGGGTGGGGAGCCGCTCATTCACGAGCAATCGGTAGAACTGTTAGAGGAACTGGCTGCAGGGGGATACCACACGACAGTAGAAACGAACGGGACGATCTATCGGGATGCCCCTATCGATTTGGCGAGTATCAGCCCAAAACTGGAAAGCAGTACGCCAACGCCGGATCGTGACCCAATGGGTGACGGCGAATGGGAACAGAAACACGAGCAAAACCGGATCGATATGGACGCGCTTTCCCGGATGATCGATGCGTACGAGACGCAACTCAAGTTCGTCGTGACAGATGAGACAGACCTGCCGGAGATCATAAACCTCGTTGATCGGGTGCGTGCGGCAACGGCGACAATCGTATCGGACGATGACGTATTGTTGATGCCCGAAGGGATGACGCGTGAGCAACTCGACGGGACACGGAGTGAGGTCGCCGAACTTGCGATGGAGTACGGGTACCGGTACACGCCAAGGCTACACGTGGACTTGTGGAATGACGCACCGGGCACATGAAAACCACACCCACCATCCCAGACGAAGCAGCGCGACGCTTACACCGTATCTGGGACATCACATGTAGAGTGAATATAGCTTCAGCGAGACTGACAACACATGAGTAACGAAAGCGCAGTGATTCTGGTGTCTGGAGGGATGGATAGTGCGACTGCCGTGTACGAGGCGATGGAGCAGGGGTATGAACCGTACTTCCTGCATACGTCGTACGGGCAACGCACAGAAGACAAGGAGTTCGAGTGCGCACAAGCACTGGCTGATGAGGTCGGTGCGGCTGACTTCCTCCATATTGAAACAGGACACCTCGCTAAAATCGGCGCGTCGAGTCTGACGGACGAAGAGATGGACGTTGCTGACGCAGATCTCGAGAGTGATGAGATTCCGACATCATACGTACCATTCCGAAACGCGAACTTGTTGTCGATGGCGACATCGTACGCGGAGGCGACTGACTCTTCAGCTCTGTTTATCGGAGCTCACTCTGAAGATTTCTCCGGGTATCCCGACTGTCGACCGGCGTTCT
>LKMJ01002194.1_pt1 | contig 17784 bp, 22 predicted proteins | sample 643391 | NCBI WGS metagenome assembly LKMJ01 (sample SAMN04112250, study PRJNA286221) | soda lake metagenome | biome: soda lake; feature: Kulunda Steppe; material: water; isolation source: sample PL-Br10 brine of Picturesque Lake | place: Russia: Kulunda steppe | collected 2010-07
CCGCACCGTACATAACCCCATGATCAGTTATGGCAAGGGTATTCATCCCTTTTTCTTTTGTAATTTTTACAAGTTCTTTTATGCGGCCTGCCCCGTCCAAAAGACTGTACTGGGTGTGGGTGTGAAGATGAATAAAATCAGCGCACATATATACATCCCTCATTTACAAACCATTTCACTTATCTTAACTTCTCTTAGAAGACAAAATATCCTCCAATAATTAAAAAAATCATATCATTTTGATATTTCAAATATATTAAAGTAAAACATTATACTGGCGGTGATTCTATATGGAAAACACTTTTCACAGTACATTATTTTTAAATTTTTTTATAGCATTTGGTGTGGTACTGGGGGGTGCTATCTTCGCCCTCCTGGGATCTATCTTGGGGTCAGTTCCCCCTATGAAAACAATGCTTAACACAGCAGAGAGTCTAAAACTATGGGCGATGGTCGCAGCACTAGGTGGAACTTTTTCTGCTATGAAAGAACTCGAGTTAGGTTTTTTGGGAGGACAGCTGCACACAGTGGTAAAACAGCTTATTTTTATATTCAGTTCCTTCTTGGGAGCTCATTTAGGTGTACTTACCATCAGCTGGCTTGCTGGAGGTAACGGTACGTGAAGAAAAAAAATATCAGCCTGGTTCTCTTAGGTCTGTTAATTGGGGCTTCCATTAGTATTATTCACACGGGTAATGAAATAGATAGACTGTATATACAAAAACAAACTTTAGAACATGATTTACAAAAAGCAGAGGAAAGAGCTAAAAAACTAGAAGAAGATATCCAAAAAAAAGAACAAAAAGAAGGAGCAGTACAATCCCCCGTAGTCAAAGATATAAAAATAATTATAGATTACCAGGGTGATGAGTTCACAAGCTTATACCTTCAAGAATACTGTGAGGAAATAACGAATAAGCTGATGGGCCAAAATGTCTCAAGTCTTGAGCCTGAGCTCGTTTTTCAAATTCTTGACGAGCGAATAGTAAAAATGCAAGAAAACGAGTATAAACTTTATGTCAAAAGTGTAATAATAGCCGAAGAAATAGTTTATAATATTGAACCTATCAGTTTACAAGAAGAAGACGAAAGTTAATTACAAACTTAATTATTTAAAATTTTTGCAGTAAACAAAGCGCTGGCCACATATTTATCCTTATGAACAATTTCAATATCCACTTTACCTGCATTCCTGGTCTTTTCGATTATTCTAGCTTTTATTTCTACTTCTTCGTTTAATTGTACGGGATTTAAGTAGTAAAGTGTAAAATTTTCCGGCACAACTTCAAAGTCGTGGTTCTCACGAAGTGCAAAATGTCCTACAGCAAGAATGATAGTATTCAAAACTCCCCAATTAATACCTCCCATCTGATCCAACATAACAGGGGTAACTTCACCTTTATATATAACTCCATTGCTCTGTTTTTCAAAGGAAAAGTTATCTAGTACAATATCCCAGTAAGTAGACTGTGCTTTGGTACCCTTTGATCCAAATTGTAATGCCTTCATAACATCTGTACGAGTAATAACACCGATGAGTATTCCTTCATCTACAACCGGTACAAGTTCAACCCCTTCCCAGACCATTAGATGAGCGACAGAAGCTACTAAAGTTCGCGGCGAAGTAGTCAAAGGGCTTTCTGTCATGATTTTCTCAATTTTCGTTTCTTTGTTCTTCTTGTTGGTAATATCTACAGACGTTACAACTCCCTTAACCCTCATTTCATCGTCGGTCACCGGGAACCTGGTAAAAGACGTTTTTGCGAATAATTCTTTCCAGTCATCGACACTATTGTTAATATGTAAATAAGATGGATTTTCATTCATAACATCCTGAACAAGTAATATATCTTTTTTCACATCTTGGTCATACAAAGTTCGATTTATAAGAGTAGCAGTAGTGTAAGTATCATAAGGACTTTTTATTACGGGAAGCTCAAGTTCATCAGCCATTGCTTTATTTTCATCAGTCGTTTCAAATCCACCAGAAATAAGCACAGCCGCTCCTTTCCCTAGAGCCAACCTGTGAGCTTCATATCTATTACCCACTATTAAGAGGCTCCCTTCAGAGATATAACCTTCCATTTCTTTAAGCTCCATTGCTCCAATCAAGAACCGTTTTAATGTTTTATGAAGCCCTTCCCTACCACCCAGTACCGTGCCATCAACTGCACTTGTAAGTTCAGCAAAAGTCACCTTTTGATCATAGGTCCTTTGAGGCTTTTCTATCCTAATTGTCCCTATTCTCGGGACCGTACTAACATAACCTTTTGACTCCGCATCTTTTATGGCCCTGTAAGCAGTTCCATCACTTACATTCAAGTCCTTAGAAATGCTTCTTACTGATATTTGAGTACCTACAGGTAGATCTTCAATATAACTCAATATTTTTTGATGCTTATTCATAAATTTTCCTCCTAATATATCCAACAAATTAATACCCTCAGCTTAATGTTAGCATAATGAGGACTTTTTTGAAAACTTTTCTTTCTTATCATTTTGAGTAACTTTTCTTTGACCGGTCAATTTTTCTGTCTTAAAAATAGCTACTCTCAAATGTGAGAAAAGCACTAGAAGAGCAAAAAAAAGCCATACTGTAGAAAACAAGGACTCGACCCTAGAAAATCCTAAAGTAGGAATCCGTGGTAAAAAAAGAACCATCACTAGGGCCAAAATAATACTTATTACATATGAAATTTTCTTCTCGCTTATCTTAAAAGATAGCTTTGACAAGTTATCACCGCTCCATTAAGATACTTATATAATATTAAGGTTATATATTATTATGGTATGATATTGATCAAAATATAATGTTCAAGCACTATCTTTTAACTAAAAAATTTGACAGCTTTTTCACAAAACCTTTGAGCCCTGAAGCTTTTTCAGCTCTTTTTTGCCCCAGGAGTTTTTTGGATATCTGCAAAATCTCCACTGCAGATTTTGATCTAGGCCATTCCAAAACCACAGGGGTTTGTTTTTTTACCGACTGGGCAAATGTTATATTGTCTTGTACATGGCCAATGTATTCAATTGATGCTCCCAAAAACTGTTTGGAAGCCATAACCAATTTTTTCTCCAACAAATTTCCCCTCATTAAAATTCTCTACTTTATTAACTGCCATTTTAATTGGTAAATTGCTGTTCTCTCGATTGATTATTTTGATCATAGCATAAGCATCCGTAATAGCATGGGGTTCAGGAATAGTCACCAACAAAACCTCATCAGATGCCAGTAAAAAATTTATTACATTATTATTAATGCCTGCACCAGTATCTAACAATATAACATCCGTGTAATCATCCAACTTATTAAAAGCTTTCAATAACTTAGTAAATTGTGAGTCACGAAGATTAGCAATCTCCTGCCACCCCGACCCCCCGGGTATAACCAGTATACCTTCCGGTCCTTCCAGCGCTATATCAAAAATGTCTATTGATTCATTTATAATATGAGTTAAATTATACTTAGGAGTTAAATTCAGTAACACATCAACATTTGCCATCCCAAAATCAGCATCAACTATGCAAACCTTTTTACCAAGTCTAGCCATACAAATAGCAAGGTTTATTGAAAGACTGCTTTTTCCCACTCCACCTTTACCACTTGTAACCGCTATAACTTTTGTGCTGTAATTATCACCTTTGGTTTTTCTTTGGCCTCTAAAAATTGAACCCGGACTTGCTATTACTAAATTTTTGTTTTCTCCAAATTTACGGGACAAGACTTCCGAATCAAAATAAAGTGAACCAGTATTTATTTTAACTTTCGTACCTACAGCAAGAGGTATCATTTGACCTTCCAAGAAAGGAACAGAAATTACTATATAATCCCTGTCAACTTTAAGTACTTTACTAGTATATTTACCTTTGTACACCTTAGATTCAGGCTCAAGGTATACACTATTGCCTTCGTTAATTGAACTTCTCTTTGTGTTCAAGTATAAAATACCTCCCACAAAAATAACCTTAATGTTTTTTATTCTATGGGGAAAAAAATTATCCTTCTTTAAATCTGACAAGATTCGCCAAGGAAACAAATATCATAATTTAATATTAAATACATTAAAACTAATTGAGTTTGAGGGGGAGCATTTATTGAAAATTAAATTCAATCAGAATAACGAAAAAATTCAAAACCAAAATAACCCATTTAAAGAAATTAATTCAAAATTAGAAACAATTGAAATGACTAGACCTTTTGCAGAAATTATAAGGATGGAGGGAATACAGGCAGGAAATATTATAGCTGCAAAATCAACCATCAAAAATATCACATATTATAAAATTACATCAAAAATACTAAGTATTTCAGGAAATATTGATGTAAAAACAGATAGGTACACTCAAAAGAATTCTTCTTCAAATATTAAACTAAAATGGGATAAAACTTTAAATATCATACCCGAATTGCAAAAAAGTATCTGTCTAAATACAACATTAAAAATACCTCAAGATAAACCTGAAATAGGTCAGATTAAAACAATTAAGCCAAAAATAAAACACATTCAAGTAAATACCCTTTTAAACAGGCTAGTTGTTAAAGGGGAAGCCGTATTTAAGATAAAATATATTGGTCATTAGCCACATTCAATACAATATCCGTAAAACTCCAACCTGTGATTTTCTACTTTAACTTTATTGTTTTCTTCAGCTTTTTTATTTAGAGCGTTATCCACTGGCAGGTCTAAGTCAATAACTCTCTCACAACGATTACAAACAAAATGATAATGATTATGGGGACTCCCGTCGAATCTACTATAAGTACTACCATAATCTAGTTCTCTTATTTCGCCCACTTCTTTTAATACTTTAAGATTTCTATATACAGTACCAAGGCTTATATTCGGTAATTTTTCTCTAACCTGGTCATAGATCCAATCTGCAGTAGGATGTGTATTTGTGCTTTTTAAAACTTCTAGTATAACCTTCCTTTGTTTAGTCATTCTTTTTTTCCCCTTCATATAAAAACTCCTTTTTGTCTTGTAATCAATAATTAATATTACTTACATTATAATAGACTTATAAACATATGACAAGTTATTTTACTAAAAACACAATATTGACTCTGGTGCAAAAAGTCAATTAGCGTAAGATAAATGGCTTTTTTTGATACACCAGAGTCAATATTCCATTTGTATTGTCTTTTACTTCTACTTTACATTAATCCTTCAAAATTGTTTTGCCTCAAAGCTTCATATAAAACTACCGCAGTCGCAGTACTCAAATTAAGAGATCTAAGTCCCCTTTTCATTGGTATTCTGACTTGACACCCATTATATTTTTCCATTATCTGAGAGGAAAGTCCGGCAGTTTCTTTTCCAAATATCAAAGCGAAAGAACTACCATAATTAACCTCTGTGTAAAATTTATCACCTTTTGTCGTAATCAAAAAAAAAGGAATCTCTTCCAATTCCTTTTCTAATGCTATGAAATTTTCATGAACAAAATAATCTAAATATTTCCAGTAATCAAGTCCTGCTCTCTTTATACTTTTTTCATCAATACGAAATCCCAGTGGCTTCACAAGGTGTAAGCATATCCCTGTAGCAGCGCAGGTCCGGGCAATATTGCCAGTATTTTGAGGAATCTCCGGTTCTACCAAAACTATATGTCGCTTTGTCATAATATCACCTTCATCAACTTGTTATATTCAAGTTCCATGTCTTTTGTCCAGATATCCTTTCTCTTTTCTCTTAATCCAACTAACTCTTTTTTTACAGATTCTTTTTTACTTTTACTCAATAAATTATATAACCTGCCAATAGACCACAATGCATGAAGAGAAACTATTTCCCCTTTATTTTTTAAGGCCATCATAAGTAATTCTATCCCAGTCGGGTCTTTTAAGTTTCCCAATACTATTACAGCATTTCTTTGTATAAGAGTTTTACCCCGCCATGATAAGGCAGTATTAGCATAATATTTGTTAAATTCCTTTTTAGTCAAACAAATCAGAAAATCAAGCCGAGGAAAAATATCTTCGAGGAAAATCCCGGGATAATCAATTCCATCTAGTTCTTTATCGTAAGACCTCTTGTCATTATAATTCACCGGACAAACCTCAAGGCATCTATCACAACCGTAAATATTATCACCAATTAAGGATCTCATGTCTTCGTCTATAACACCCTTTTTGACAGTAAGGTAAGATACACACTTTTTATGAGAAAGTCTGTTCCCATCTTCAAGGGCATTTCCAGGGCAGTTCAAAATACACCTGTTACACTCCAAACATTTTTTCATTGGCCCGCCTTTAGCCGGATCAATTGGACCAACAGGCAAATTCACATCTATCATAAGTCCCCCGATAAAAACTAGAGATCCATAATTGCTTGATATTATTGCATTGTTTTTGCCAAATGTCCCTATCTTTGCCCTAAAAGCAAGCTCTCGCTCAGCAAGAGGGCTTGTATCAACAAAGGACTGATACCTGCCAATTAAGTTGTTTTTTAATAATATTTCCCCTACATGATTTAATCTGTCTCTTAAAACTACATGATAATCCCTACCCCACGCTGTTCTAGAAATCCTACCTCGTAAATATCCATCTTTAGGCTTATCTATTATACCAGGCATCATTTCAAAGGAATAAGTACCAATTATAATTGATTTTGCCCAACATACATACTTTTTAGGTGTTGACCGGATGATAATATCCCGGGAAACAAAAGGCGCTTTTCCTCTGTCTTTCTTGCTTTTCAACAACCGTTTTGCACTATTATAAGAAAAACCGGTGTCTACTACTCCAATGTCCAAAAAACCAGCTTTTTTTGTTTCATTTCTTATGACATTTATTATTTTTCCCATTTGTCAATTAAACTCCCAGATCCACAAGTTAGCAGGTCATACTTGATTATCACAAAAGGGTTTATCTTTTGTTCATAAATGAAAGTATAACATTTGAAAGCTCATTATCTTTTAACCGATAGTAAGATATCTTACCTTCTTTCCTGAAAGCACATAACCCCATGCTACGAAGTAACCTCAAATGATACGAAGCCCTTTGTATTGACGAATTAATAATGCCAGCAATGTCACATACACAAAGCTCTCCTTCTTTACTCAAAGAGTAGATTATTTTTAATCTGTTTTCATCTGACAAAGCCTTAAAAACACGGGTCAAATCCAGTACTTCTTTAACATCTTCCCTCTGGCGCTTAACTTTTTCTGGACTACAAAGCAACTCATCCGGAACAATCTCATCACAATAGTTATCAGCTGTCTGTGCATACATCTCTACTTTACTTGTCATCTTTATCCTCCTCCTAATAAAACATTTATATATTATAATAACACATTAAAAAATTATATCAAGGGATAATTTTCGCAATTTTCATATAATTCGCAATTATAGCAAGCTGGCCTTCTAGCCTTACAAATATTTCTTCCGTGAAAAATTAATAAATGATGAAAAACCCCCCATAATTTTTCCGGTAATTTTTCCATTAATTCTTCTTCAACATCTAAAGGCGTTTTTCCTTTGGAAATTCCAAGGCGGTTCGCTACCCTTAAAACATGTGTGTCAACTGCCAGAGCCGGTACATCAAAAGCATTCGAGAGTACCACATTTGCTGTTTTGCGCCCAACACCGGGTAGTTGTTCTAACTGTTCCCTTGATTTTGGAACCTCACCTCCATGTTCGTCAACTAATATTTGACATGTTGTTAATATATTCTTACTCTTATGGTGATATAACCCCGCGCTTTTTATATATTCAATTAAATCTTCTCTACTAAACTCTAAAAATTTTTCGGGTGTATCGGCAGCATTAAAGAGGTTGTCCGTTATCTTATTAACTTTTTCGTCTGTACACTGAGAAGAAAGTATAGTAGCTATTAAAAGTTGAAAAGGTGTATCGAATCTCAAAGAACAACCGGCTTGTGGGTAAAGCTCTTGTAATTTATTATAGATATTTTTCACCTTATATTCCATCAAAAATTGCTCCTTTTCTGCATCTTTTAATTATAATTACAAATTATATTTCGTCTTCTTTATCTTTAAAATCACTTTTTTCTTTTTCATTATCGTATTCATTAGTATTACAATATTCTACACATTCACCGTGTACACAAGGATCAACATGCACAAAAACATATTCTACGTCTTTTAAATCTTTTTCAAGTAAAGATCTAACATCTGCTGCAATGGAATGCCCTTTTTCTACAGTATAATCTTTATCTACACATATTTTTAAATCAACATAAATACCCATCCCATGCATTCTTGCTTTTATTTCCCTGGCATTTCTAGCACCTGGAATGCTTAGAGCCCTATCTCTTATTTGATCTAATGTTTCATCTTTCGGAGCAGTATCGATCAATTCTTGGATCGATCTAGAGTAAATCTTAATACCCATTCTGAGAATAAGAACAGCCACTACTCCCCCTGCAATAGGATCAAGTATAGGAAAACCCATTCTTGCCCCTACAATACCTATCAGTGCAGCAACTGACGAAAGAGCATCAGAACGATTATGCCAGGATTCTGCAATAAGTGCACTGCTATTCAATTTTCTTCCCATATAATTTATATATTGATACATAGATTCTTTAAATAAGATAGAAATAATGGCAATCCATATAGCTCCAACTTTAGGGATAGTAATCTCCTGTAATATACTGTTAATGAAAGAATACAATAAACTGACCCCGGTAACAATCAAAATAAGTGCAACAATCTTAGATGCAACTGATTCTATTTTTCCGTGACCGTAATGATGACTCTTATCAGGTGGACGACTGGCAAGTTTTATTCCAAATACTACAACACCGGAAGTCAAAAGGTCACTTAAGGAATGAAAAGCATCAGCTACCAGGGCAGCACTCCCAAATAACAAACCAAAAAAACCTTTTAAAAATGTTAAAAACAAATTGCCTGAAAAACTTATATAAGAAACTTGATTTGCTTTTAAATTTTTCATCATAAATTCAACACCCAAATTCTATTTTAACCTTAATATAATTATATATAATTATATATAATTATATTATTCAAAGCAATTTGAAAACGAGACCATAATAAATAAATCACATATTAAAACCGCCGTATGAAACGACGGTTTCTTCATTATCCGACATTACTCTTTAAAATAACTAATAATATCTTTTGCTTCTTTATACACTTTTCCCTTCACATATATATCCACATTTTTTAGGGTCCCTACAATGCTTTTAGAAACAATTCCCCCAGTTGGATAATGTTTTTTTGCCTGAATATCATAACTGTTCAACAATGATATTAATATATCAGCCTCTATATCATTAGAAACATTAGTCAAAAGTTCCCAATCATCCTTCAATTTATTCACCCCGCGCCCAATTTGGTCAAAAAGTTAGCCTCGCAAATTTACTTCTATGCATATTCATGATTACCCACGTCAACTCCGGTCTATTAGTATCCATCTTTCTTTCTATTTCAGTGAAACCGCATTTTTCATATAACCTTATTGCACGCTGATTAAATGAGGCAACGCTTAACCACGCCTCTTCAAGTCCTTTCTCATAAAATAAATGTGCTAACAACTCTCCTATTGCAGATTTACCTATCCCTCTTCCCCAGTATTTTTGTCCCAGGCGTATAGCAATCTCTACCCTTTTTTTCTTCCAATCAACATCCTTGTATCTTATATACCCAACTCTTATATCTCCAATGTATTCATCCCACAACATAATTGTGAACCAACCCGGCACATAACCATTTCGCACCTGGCAGCCAAACTCAGTTACAGCGCTTTTCGAAGGGTATCCATTTACACTGGCAAGATCAAGATGGTTAGATATTTGTTCTTTCCACCATCTAAGATAATATTTTATATCACATGCCTTAGGGGGTCTAATATAAACTTTATTAATAAATTGATAAGAAATAGCCATGCCCCACACTCCACTTGATAATTTTTCCCAAAATTACAATATAAAATATTGTATTGTTAGGTAAATAATCTCCTTTTGTTAAACTCATTTAATTATTCTACAATTGATTAACCTTTTCCTTCTAAAGAAAAAAAGATAAAACTTTAGTCCCTAAGTATTCTAATCAAGTACTGATAGTCCCAGGTTTTGTGCCCACTTTTTTGCCCTAACAATCTCTGAAATATCCGGGCGCCTGCTTAACTCAGGATACTCTGACGCATTATATGAGGGGAAATACTGAGCCATAATATTTATAGGTATTTGTGTGGATATAGATTTTATATGATTGAATATTTCCTTGCTATTTGCCAGGTCCCCGGGCATTACCAAGTGCCTGATTAATAAACCTTTATAGGCAATTTTCTCTTCATCAACAGCCAAAGGTCCCACTTGCTCATACATAAGTTCTAAATTTTTCTTTGCAGTTGAATAATAATTTTTTGCCCCGGTATATTTTTGAGCTGTTATATCATCGCCGAACTTTATATCAGGAAGGTATATATCGACTATCCCTTCTAGCAAGCTTATCAAGTCACTCGAATCATAGCCCCCGGTATTAAAGACAAAAGGGATCTTTAGGCCCTGTCTAACAGCTAGGTAAAGGGCAGCTATAATCTGGGGAGCAACATGGGTAGGGGAAACAATGTTAATATTGTGGCAACCTCTTTTCTGTAGTTGAAGCATTATCTTTGCTAAGTCTTTCGCCTTTATTATATCTCCTCTGCCGTAATGACTAATATCATAATTCTGACAAAAAACACATTTTAAATTACAATTAGAAATAAATATTGTACCTGACCCTTTTCTTCCGACCAGCGGGCTTTCTTCGCCAAAATGAGGAAAGACAGAAGATATTTTAGCTCTACTAGTAGTTTCGCAAAATCCTTTTTCTCCTTTTGAACGATTTACTTCACAATTTCTAGGACAAAGGGTGCATTTTTTAAGCAGTTTATAGGCCTGTTTTATTTTATCAGGAAATTTACCATCCTCATATAATCTAACGTAATTAGATTTTTCGGGCAATTATATCACCCCTCTATATTAAATTTCAATTAACAAACTAAAATTAATTACAACTATTCAATTCTTTTTGTATACATTTAAATCTTTATAAATTTTTTTCCCTTTAAGGTAAGAATTTATTTCAGCTAAAAATAGCTCATCTTTGTCCGGGGTTATACCAAATTTTCTCGTTTCTGTTTCAATTAAAATAACTTCTTTTTGAGATCTAGTAGCACACATAAAAACCCTACCTTCATCTTTATAATATGAATAAAATAGTGAAAAGCCGGGAAGCTTTAACCCTGGCCACCATGAATTAGTCAGATCCTTGGCCGTAACAATTTTTATCGCATCCAAATCAATGACATATTGTAAGGGTCCCATTTTTATCACTAGAGACTCAGAAGAAAGTTCGTACCTCATAGAAAAAAACCAAACCGTAAGGACTAAAAAATCTATAAGCAGCCCAATAGACACAACAAGCGTAAAAATCGCACCAAGATCCCCCGTTAACCTGTAGGCCTGTAAAGCTAAATAAGCCAATGTGCCAAAAATCACAGCCAAAACCATTAGAGATATCCATCCGTAAGATTGTTTTGGAAAATATATTGAGACTTTTTGAGTATAATCTTTATCTATAGAAGCTTTAACTAATTTACCCTGATTCATTTATTGACACTCCTTTTTTTCAGCACATTATTTACCGGTAGTATATCAAGCATAAAAAAGTTAAGCAATAAATTCAGATTTCAAATAAATGCATTAAAGTTATAATCCCTGGGAAAACTAATAACAAACATAAAAAAGGAGTGAATTATATGGACAAAGTAGCACTTGTTCTTGTAATTATTGGTGCATTAAATTGGGGACTTATTGGCTTTTTTGGTTTCGACCTGATAGCTAATATTTTTGGCGGTCAACTGGCTACAGTGAGTAGAATCATTTACGGAATTGTTGGCCTGGCCGGTATTTATTCTATTTCCTTCTTATTAAAAGAAAGGGAAAAAGAAAAAGTATAAAGGTTCAATACACAACATAAAGTTCAAATCAAACAGAATATTGAAGCATATTAAAACAATCATAGGAATTTATGTTTTATAAGATCCTATGATTGTTTTTTTGTTTATTTTTTTAATCAATCAAGTTTATTCAATACCAGTCCACTAATCAATTTTGGAAAGAAGTAAGTAGACTTTTGTGGTAGTCGTTCATTGGTCTGTGACAGTTTGACAGTTTGGTCAAGTCCAGGGGAATTAAGTATGAAGGAAACCTGGGCCTTTCCCTCTAGAACCAAATCCACAGCTTCCCGGGCATTTCTAGTGTAAGACAGGTTGTCTCCTGCCTTTAAATCCTCTGCAGTTAAGTTTAGTTCTTTTTCCAAAATTTTTTCCTGTAGCCATGTCACATCAAGCTTCTCTTCTGAAGTAACATACCTGTCTTTTGTTTTTAGCAAATAGACTTTTTCTGGAGTTACCATGCCAAAAGCAAAACGATCTTCACCTTTATATTTTAGTTCTTCTATAAAATTGCTTAAGTCAAGCTGCTCGAGGGAAGACCACTCTCTTACATCAAATTCTTCTTTTAAGTTAGAAACTACTTCCAATATATTAAGCCCCTTAATTTTATGAATAACCCTGTGAGTAGGAAGTATTAGAAGACCCGGACTGTAAAGATTAACGAGTACCGCAAGTACACGGTCATACCCAGTTTTCCCCTGATCAGCCATTTCCTTTGAAAATTCCAGGGCAGTCTCATAACGGTGATGTCCGTCAGCAATAAAAATCGTAAAAGATTCAAAATCCTTTTGTATTTGTTTCTGAAGAGAAGTATCTTCAACAATCCAAAGCCGGTGCCTTTGGCCGTTGTAGTCTTCAAAATCCATAATGGGTTTACTATCTTTTATATGAGAACACTTCTTTTCCACCATTCTATTTTTGTCCGGATAAAGACCAAATATAGGACTGAAATTCGTCCTGCAGTGCTTAAGTAGTTGCAGCCTGTCTTCCTTGGGCTTAGAAAGTGTTTCCTCATGAGGAATCACTGATTTGTTTTCATAAGGCTCAGTTTTTAAAGTTGCTATTAGGCTATCCCTAAGATATGTTTTACCTTCCCAGGGGTATTGTTGCTCATACAAATAAAAAACAGGCTTATCCTCCTGAATAAGTACTCTATCCTTTAACCACTGATCTAAATCCGAGGCTGCCCGGGTATAACGGTTATTTTCTAGTGTGTCCTTTTCAGTTTCTTTGCCATACTCCAAACGAATAATATTATACGGACTTAACTCGTAAAGCTTTTCCTGTTCTTTGGGTCCTATTATATCGTAGGGAGGAGCTATAACATCTCCCGGTGAACTTATCTTGTCGCGGTTGTATCGAAGTCCTCTAAATGGATAAATAGTTGTCATTTTATTATTCCTCCAATCAATCTTGTCAATTAAATGGACAAAAATATTCTATTATACTTTGGAGAAAAATGCAACTCTAACAAAACCTTAGAGCTTCATGAATGAAAAGGGAGTTAAGGTAATTAAAGCTATTATTGTAAAATACTCAATATAATCTCCATTAGAACCCATTAATGTTATTATGTGAACAATAAACAGTTATTATAAGTTCATAAGAGACTAGATATTCTTCACCTGTGCTCACCTTCACAAGAACAGTTTGTCTTTTTTTAGATTACTGCTATAATCTATGTTATGTAAACCAATATAATGTGAAGGGAGGAATTAGATGTTAAAGAAAGTACTATGTTGTTTGTTGGTACTTGGCGTCCTATCAGCTATACCAGCAGTAAGTTTTGAAAAAACTACTTATGCAAGTCAATCTTCACAGTTTTACACTATAAGGTGGGGGGATAGTCTCTGGAAAATCGCTAATCGTTTTGGTACTACAGTAGATGCGCTTAGAAGTATCAATAATATTTGGGGAAATACCATTTATGCAGGAGAGACTATTAAGATTAACAACGAATATCGAAGACTTTTCTTGTCGAATTACGAAAAAGATCTAATAGCAAGAGCAGTCCATAGCGAAGCCAGCGGAGAAAGTTATACTGGACAGGTTGCAGTTGCAGCCGTTGTGATCAACCGGGTCTTAGATCCAGAATATCCAGGTACAGTAAGAGGAGTTATATTCCAACCGTGGGCTTTCACACCGGTTCACGATGGCCGTTTTTGGTATCACCCTAGCCGTACAGCTTATAGTGCTGTTGAAGATGCACTAAAGGGTTGGGATCCAACATATGGAGCCACTGTATTTTACAACCCTGTAACTGCAACGTCACCCTGGGTTTTCACAAGACCTATAATAACCCGGATTGGGAACCATGTTTTTGCTAATTAAGCTATAAATAAAAAAAGTCCCAAAAAAAGTGGGGCTTTTTTTCTATTTTAAGCTGACTATTAACAGTAAAAGTAAAATAAATTTTCGAGGAGATTAATTTTTACTTTTAATACTTTCATATAGCTTTCTTATTTCTTGTAAATCATCCAATACTTCTTTTTTCTTGGGAGGATTTCTAAGTAAGAAAGCCGGGTGGTATGTAGGCATAATGTGAGTATCCTTCTTTTTATGCCATATACCTCTTACCCTGGTTATTTTAGCTTTGGGATCTAGCAAACCTTTTAAAGCAGCAGAACCTAACAAAACCAATATTTTGGGTTTTATTAACTTAAACTGATTTCTTAATATCGGTAGACAGGTCTCAATCTCTGTCATACTTGGTGTTCTGTTATTTGGGGGACGGCATTTTACTGCATTTGTAATATAAACATCTTCTCTAGCAAAATCTATAGAAACAATCATTTCTGTCAATAATTGACCGGCTTTCCCGACAAACGGTCTTGAAAGCTCATCCTCTCTTGCTCCCGGACCTTCACCAATAAACATAATGTTTGCATCTCTGGCACCTTCACCAAAAACTACGCCTTTACATCCTTTTCTAAGGTCACAAACTGTACAATTAAGAGCATCCTCTTTTAGGGCTTCTAATGATCTGTATTTTTTCTTAAAATCCACCGGGGTAAGACTCCCTTCTTTATCAGCATCTATTGCCTTTCCAAAAAGTCTAATATTTCTTTTGCATCAGGAGGACAACCCTTTACAAATCTATTGAAGTCTCTTGTACAGATCCCTATCCCGGGACCGGGCTTGGATTGCCCTTCAAACCCCTTGCCAATATATATTCTATCTTCTAAATTTAACCTCCCTTTATTATCCAACCTGGCCAGAGCATGCATTAAACTCCCATAACATGGAGAACAAGCACCATTTTCCACTACATATTCAGCATATTTTTCAGAAAGGTTATTTTTTTTTAGTGAAACATCCGGCATTTTATCACGATCTAATTCTACTAGCTGATCATCACTCTCAAAAAGCTTCCCAACGTTTAATTCTTCAGCCATCTTTATATGTCTTATTTCGTCCAAATCATAACCTAAAAGTTTGGCCGCATAGGAGTCAATTAAAACTGGATCCAAAGCAGCCATTATTCTTCCCATCTCGACTGGATTTCCTCCACCTTCATGGGTTAAATCTCCTATAACCCCATCTACAATAACTAGGTTTGTTTCTATTATTGTATTGAGCCTGGCTATCGGTTCATCTAATCCAAGAGAATGAAACCGTCTTTTTTCTTCATTAGGGATACACCCTTTAAGATTTTTCAAGGCACAAGTAATGTTTGTCTGACAGTGTGCTTTTAGAACCGGTAAGTTGATGAAGTAATCTACCTTCATGGGGCGTTTAGAAACATTTAAATCAAGGGTTCCCGATCTTACAGTTTCAAATTCGTATTCTTGAAGGTTTAGAAGTGGAATTCCATACTCCCTTGACAATTTTGTATAACCACAAACATCAAATGCTTTCTCAGTATCTGTCTCTACCCAGGAGCTTTCCATAATTACAATATTTTTGAAATCTTTTTCTTTTAAATATTCTAAGACACCTGCAACCATTTCAGGTGAAGTAGTTGAACCTGATTCTGAATACTTTGCATTTAGCAAGTTAGGTTTTAATGCTATTCTGGCATCTTTTGGAACATCATCAATTGGCGGTGGATACTCATTTAATAACTTTTTCACCATTTCTTTTGGAGAATTACCATAAATAATATAAATTTTATCTTTCTCCATCATAACATAACCCCCCTGGTGGGACATTTATTAATCATCATTATATTTATTCTAAAAAAGCCTAAATTATCCTTTTAAATATTAAAATCATTTTAATTATTATATATGTTATAATTCATCAATAGCAGATAATTTATTAATAGATAATCAATCAAAATTAGTAAAGGGTGAACTATAGTGAGAATAAAACCAGAAAAGCTCAGTTTAATCGAAAACATACTTTCAAACAGAAAACCTAAGCATATGGGTGATTCTGAAAAATTTTCGGTCCTTGTTCCACTGTTAAATTTAAATGGTGAACTTCACTTACTGTTCCAAGTAAGGGCCAAAAATTTAAACAACTTTCCTGGAGAGATATCCTTTCCGGGTGGCGCATTAGAAAATAACGAAAGCTTCAGAGAAGCCTGTATTAGAGAAACCTGTGAAGAATTGAATATAGGAGAAAATAAAATTAAAATATTTGGAGAAATTGATTATATAATCACACATCACAAGACTATCTTAAAACCTTTTGTAGGACTATTAGAACACAGGAACCCAGAAAAATTAGATTTCAATAAAGATGAAGTAGAACAAATTTTCACCGTTCCTTTAAATTACTTTATAGATAATTCACCAGAACTTCATAACGTACTATTGGAACCAAAATTTTCCGATGATTTCCCTTTTCACCGGATTCCAAAAGGGAAAGATTATCCCTTTCAAACAGGTGATTTTCCTGTCTACTTTTATCAATATGGTGAGTATAACATCTGGGGAATGACAGCTAGAATAGTAAATAATTTTGTACAAATTTTATCCACTAACAAATACCGATAGCTTATATGTCAGCCTTTTTAACTCACCAGTTTGCTATTAATTGTTATTTTTGCAAATAATTTAAGTATATACTATAATAATGTTTATAAAATCATTGGAAAAACTGGGGGATACATATGGACAAACTGCAACTTATCTCGACAGAACAATTACTAAACAATCTGGATAATAGCCAAATAAAAATTATTGATGTTCGCTCCGTAGAGTCATACAATGGTTGGAAACTAAAAGGAGAGTACCGGGGCGGGCATATTCGGGGTGCCAAAAGCCTTCCTATCAAATGGCTGAGCTATATCGACTGGCTGGAAATTGTCCGTTCTAAAGACATTTTTCCTGACCATACCTTAGTAATATACAGTGATGAGCAAAGCGATTGTGAAAAAGTCGCCAGACAGTTCATCAAAGCAGGATATCATAATGTAAAGTTATATGATGGTTTTCTTGATAACTGGAGCGTTAATCCTGAACTGCCCATGGATTATCTGCCTAAATACCAACATCTAGTATCCGCAGATTGGCTGAATGAACTAATTACCACCGGGGAAGCTCCTGAATATGACAACAACGAATTCGTTATCTGCCATGCGCATTACCGTAACAAAAACGATTATAAAAAAGGTCATATTCCCGGGGCCATTTCCTTGGATACCAACACTCTGGAATCCACCGAGACATGGAACCGCCGAAAGCCTGCAGAATTAAAGGCTGCACTGGAAGGACTAGGGATCACCTGCAATACAACTGTCATTTTATACGGTCGTTTTTCATTTCCGGATAACAACAGTCCTTACCCTGGAAGCAGCGCCGGGCATTTGGGAGCAATTCGCTGTGCATTTATCATGCTATACGCTGGCGTGAAAGATGTACGCGTACTCAACGGAGGCCTACAGTCCTGGCTTGATGCGAACTATA
>LKMJ01002196.1_pt1 | contig 17775 bp, 20 predicted proteins | sample 643391 | NCBI WGS metagenome assembly LKMJ01 (sample SAMN04112250, study PRJNA286221) | soda lake metagenome | biome: soda lake; feature: Kulunda Steppe; material: water; isolation source: sample PL-Br10 brine of Picturesque Lake | place: Russia: Kulunda steppe | collected 2010-07
CCCCCCTTATCCCACACCTTCATACCCCCCCATCTACACTGTTCCCGGGTACCCACCATCCCCACCTCCAAGTCCTGCGCCAGCTTCTCCCCTGCCGCCATTCCCACCTCTGGACCCACCCCCTACCCCACTCCTGCCCCCAGATCCATCTTCTGCTCTGGCGCAGCCTCCAGTGCCACCCCCAGACCCTCCACCGCCATCCCCAGACCCTCCCTCCGTCTTAGCCCCTCCACCTCCTGGACCTGGTAGCGTGGAATCCGGTGGGTGTGCCTTCTACCCTCCATTCAACGCCTGATGTGGTTTATGGCCCCCCAGGATCTTGTCAGCAGGCCTCCAATCCACCCAAATGCGGCTATCACTCACCTTTGTGTCCTCCTCGCACAGCCCATCGATCGTGAATCAACAAGCCTGCGAGCGCGATGGCCACCAGCTATGAGCTGTTGGCTGGGTATTGGGTGTTGGGGCATCTGCACTATGCACGCACCTGGTGCCGAGGTGCCTCTGCAATCAAGTGGCCTGATGAGACCCTCTGGTGAGCAGGGTCTGCATACTTAGCGCTGTGCTTGTGTTAAACTTGAATCGTGCGGACATGGGTGGCGGTCTGTCAGTGCACTATACTGGACACTTGACATGTGGGGCATTCTCACCGTTCCACCTCTCACCTGCACCTTGTCCTGCACATGTGCCTCCCATCTCGTTGCATGTATTCCCACAGGCTGAGCTAAGATCCCACGCATGCCTTGTCTGTCCTTTCATGCCCAATCTGTGGACAGGGATTCAGGGCCCACCACCACCTGCCCCTCTGGAGCCAACACTCCCCATTCGAGCCCCTCCGCCACCTGAACCTCGCCAGACCTTGCCACCCCTGCCCGCATTTGCAGCACCAACCCTTGGTGAGTCCTGCTGCTAATTGGTATTTTGTGTGGCATGCCTCTAGCCCCCCATTGAAGCCAATAAAGGCGGTCTTCACAGCTCCTGCTGTGCAGATTTTTGATGGCGCATTGTCCCTCATGATGTACCTTGACGCGCCCTCACCTTTGACTCACAACACAAGCTGCGTCTGGCCTGCAGGCCCCCTCCCCCCTCCCCCCTCTCCCCCTCCCAGCCTGACGGACCAGGCGACCCTACTGCGGCAAATGCTGGCAGAGCTGGAGGGTGGAGATGGGGCCCTGGAGCAGTCCTGGGTTGGGTTTGACCCGTGTGGAGACTCTTGGCTGGGCGTAACATGCGAGCAGGGCAGCGCAGAGGCACTTCAAGTGGCTGGCCTTGACCTGTCCTTCAGGCAGTTCAGGGGGCCACTGCCTGAGACGCTGGCCCAGATTACCCTGCTCAAGAAGGCCAGCTTTCTTGGGAACGAGTGAGTGGCGCACGCGCGCGTGCACGCGCATGCTCTCTGGTGGCTGCCAGTGGTTGCCGCAGTATGGTGCCCAGCGCGTAGTGACACAGTGCCTGATGGCACCTGTTCCCAGGCAGGATGGCAGCTTTCCGTAACCATGGCGGCACTCTGTTGTGCCAGTGTCCAGCTACGCCTGCTCCCATTCTTCTTCCCCTCGGACTTTTTGCATGGACCGCAGCCATTAGGTTTTTTACTGCACGTTCAACCTGACTTTGCGTTTGCTGCTCCTCTGCCGTGCTTGCAGGTTGGAGGGGCTGCTGCCATCCTCATATGCTGGCCTGAATAGCCTGGAGGTTGGTGGACAGGGTAGCATCTTGCCCGCTAGGGCAAGCCTTTCACCTGCTTCCCCTTACCTGCAGCCACTCCTCAATCAAGTGCTTCCAAAAGTATGTAACCTTCCGAACCTCTTGAGTGTGCCCGTTCCAGATGCAGGAGCTGCACACAACAGAGCTGCTGCCAAAGATGCTCAAGTGTGCGCGATGTGCCAAACTCACCCAGCACAGTTTTGCACTGATCCAGGCCTGCCGGCACCAGTTTCATGCTTGACAAGTGCGCACGGCCCGCGCGCGCGCCTGCCCTCCCGTCCTCCAGTCCTCCTCTCCCCTAACCTCTCCACACCCAGCGCCTGCCCTGCCCACACCCCGCAACCCTTCAGGACTTGGACCTTGGCCTGAATGACTTAAGTGGCACGATCCCCGCCTCGTGGGCGGAAGGCATGCACGCCCTTACCGCGCTCGCCCTGGACAGCAACCCACGGCTGTGCGGCCCCCTGCCCAGCCCTTGGGCCCCTGGCGGCGCCTCTGCCCCCACCATCATTACGTTTGGCTCGGGTCTGGGTGAGCCCTGCCAGCAGCAGGGCAGCGCCCCCACCCGGCCAAGGCCTGGCGGCGGCCCAGTTTTGCCAGTGGTGTCGGCCACGTTTTCGTGGCCGGGAGGCGGCCTGCAGGACCTGCAGCGGGATGGGGGGCAGGAGGAGCTGCGCTTCCGGGAGCAGCACAGGAGGTGGGGGTAGGGCGGTGCAACGGCTGGTGTGTGCAGGGGAGGCTGACAGGTCTCCGCTGCGGGTCTGGAGATGTCATACGGATGAGGAGGAGGAGGAAAAGGGGAACGAGTTGCGCTTGCGTTCTGCCCATCAGGGTGTTAGATAATGGTGCAGGACCTTGAGCCCTTGCAGAAGTACAGAGCGCCTGGTGCGCTGCCTAGACGGAGGCTCATGGGTACAAAGCAGTGCTGGTCGAGAGCTGAACCAGCAACATGGGTAGAGGTGTGATTCTGTCTCATTTGGGATGGGAAAACACTTGCAATTAAACTCGATTCGTCTGCTGTCTGACCTGTTCTATCTTCGCATCCCGTGGAGAGCGCAGAATGTGAGAATGTGAGAAAACACTGGGTACCTTCCCATGTCTGAATGTACCCACCACATAATCATGCTTGCACCAACGCACACAATGACACCGGCACGCACTCTTGCAATTAGGCCTGGGTAGTTTGCTTGCTACAGTGGATCTTCCTTCCATGTGCGCTGCTAGTTACCTGGTAAGGGAAGCACTTCACCTTCAGGTGAGCGCGCACTCTTTGCCAAGCTCACAGCGCACACCCTGCTTCTGATCTCCTTCTTTAGGGCCTTGTCGAGGTCCGCGGGCGTCGCTGAGCAGAATGTCGCGCTTCTGGGCATCACGCAGGGCTCCATCATTGTGGAAACCGAGGTAGGTACCCACCCTTGTGCACACGTTGGTGGGCACGGATGGGCACACTCCCGGGGTACCCACCCTTGACCACGGGTGCATGCACTCCCAGGGTACCCACCTTTGTGCACATGTTGGGCATCCTAAACGCCCTCAAACACCTTTGACCACGGGTGCATGCACTCCCAGGGTACCCACCTTTGTGCACATGTTGGGCACTGGGGCGCACAATCCCAGAACCCCAAAACAAGCATGAGCTTACAGATGCAGAGGGGTATTTACGTTGCTGTTTGAATTTTGGATGAATGGCTTCTCAATAGACGCGTCCGGTTTGCTGGCACCTAGTAACTTTTTTACATATCTGCCACCCAAAAAGCTCAAACTGCCCTCTGTTTGTTGATGGTGTTCCTGTCATCAGTGTCCAATTTGCTTGCCGTTATGTTTTGCCCTTTCCATGCTTTTTAGGGATTCCTTGTACACTTGCACTCGTACATGCAAGCACTTGCATGCACATTCGCTCACATACAAACAAACTAACAAGCAGATATGCACACTTGCCCACATACAAACATATTCACACATGAATAAACAAATAAAGACAAACGCCCACACGCTTCAACACACAGGTTGAGCTTCCAGGCAGCAACAGCAATGCAGTGGGTGGATTCGTCAGGTTGCTGAGGGCAAGCACTGCTGACGCAAGTTCGCTCTTTAATACTGAGCCATCTCTGATGCAACAGTATGGCCCGGCGCCTACAGTTACCAGAATGGGTCTCAGATACAAGGTATGCTGTGTTGGCTTTGACTTAAGATGCAGTGCAAGCCAGCGGATGGAACCACACCAAGTCTGTTACCTTCATGTAGGCTTCGGGGTGGGGCAGTGATGAGGGCCTCCCAGCTTCTTCCAGCATCCAGCCATGTCAAGCCCAATTGTTAAGAGGCTAGGAGATGGCAGGATGCACCCAGTTTTTGCATGTTAGGGAGTTTTGCGTTCTTTTATTTGTCTGCATATTTTGAGATTGCTGACAATGTCACCTCTTTCATAAGTCTTATGTTTTAGACGGAGAATTGCCTAGTGCCTGTATGCTGGCAGTATGCACGCGTGCACGTATGCATGTATACGTGCATGAGCACATGCGTACAGACAAGCAGGCGGGCCGGCAAACACAAGACAAACGCACACATACACGGGAATGCCCAAGCATGCGCTTGCGTGTGCTCCCTGCTGCTTGCAGAGCGTCAACAGCCAGGCACCTTTGTCCCAGTGTCCGCAACGCCCTCCCACGGGACTGTACGCGCCTGCGCGCGCCCACTTCTTGCATGCACATGCACCGAGTGAACAGGGCTTTTCGGTCGTGGTGTCATTTGGGGAGTCCTTTGATCTCCGCACTGGGTGCACTGATGCCCGGTATAGCTGCGTGCTGGGCGTGGAGGAGGGGGGGGTTGTCCGGGAGGGTAGCGCCCAGCAGTTGGACGCAGCTGGCACGCTTTACAGGGTGAGTGGACGTCCATGGCATGCAAAGGAATTCATAGGCAGCTGCTTGGATGCAAATTGAAAGGCTGCAACTGCAAGAGAAGCGGGCATGGGCAGGCGTGCAGGGGGAATTGCGACGAGTGGATGGCCACAAGAGTGCTGGAGGGCGACGGTGCTGCTCCCTTCTCATTTCACGTGAAAGGTCTTGCGACCTTCTGCATTCCTGCTCCGTACAGGCTGCTTGCCTCCACAGCACCTTCTTAAGGCCTTGTCCTGTGCACATGCTGTGCTCTGATAGATGACCTGCCATTGGGTGACACACACCTCTCGCTCACACAATGCACTCCCGTCCAGCATTTGTTTTGAGGCCTTCAAAACAAATACTTAACGGGAGTGCATTGTGTGTGCAATACAGTATATTAGGGATGGGTAAATGAGGTTTGGCAGACCCTCGTTGAGGCTCTGTTGAGCTTTTTAAGAGCCTGTTTGGCATTTTGATCAGACCCTTTTTACCCATCCCTAGCTGCGCTCAATGATCTCCATCCTGTTTACGCTGTTGATGTCCCGCATGTCCATCCACGTGCACGTTGCAGGTCGCCATAGAGGCGCCTTCAGCGGGGCGCGTTCGGCTTGTCCTGAAAGAGGACCCATGTAACGCAGACACTAGTCGTCAGTTCATTGACGTCACCATGGATGGCGAGGAGCCAACTGTGAGTTCTTCCACACTCTCCGACGTTTCCTCTTTCTGCCCTTGTGCCTGCTCGTGGCTGTGACTAACTGTGAGCAGTTGTTGAGGGGCCTGTCACTTGCGGGTGGTTGCATCACAACTGCGCGGTGCTGTGTTGAGGACTTGTGCAGATGCATGCCGGTGCCTCTCCCTGCTCCAGCAGTGACCGTGCCAGAATGCTGCCAGGAGCGCTCAGTCATACAGAGCAAAGTGATTGTCACAAGGTCATCTAGAGGAGAATGCTGCCAGGAGCGCTCAGTCATCTAGAGCAAAGTGATTGTCACAAAGTTGGCGGCTAGCAATGCCTAGCTGGTGTCCCCGATTATCGCAAGGCTGGCGACTGGTGTTGTTATCCTCACATGGCTGGTTACTGACTGGTGTCCCTGATTCTTACAAGGTTGGCAGCCGGTGCTGCCTGGCTGGTGTCCCGTCTACATCAATTCTAGCCTGCCCAGTCAATTCATTTTTCCTCCCGTCTGCGCCACTTTGCATCTTAACCTGTTTGCTTTCACTGGGTGCTGTACAGGCTCGTCTGGAGGTCACATCAACTCCTTCACTGACTGATCCAACTTTCCAGGTAAGATCTCTTGACGCCAGCAGCAATTGGGGCCACCACACTCATATCCAGCATCTGCTCCCCTGCTTAATGGAAGAGGTGGTGATCTTGGCATCAGTTTAAAATGCAGCTGCAAAACATGCTTCAGTTCTATTCAGCATGCTTCCATGCATGGGCCCAGCTAAGCTTCACCGCGCAGAATGTATGTCAGGACCTCGTGTCTGATTGAGCAGCATTATGGCATGTAGCGGAGGCTGCTGAGAAAGAATTTCAGGATGGAATTCCATCCTGTGTTGCAGGCCCCTGCATCATATCTAGCAGGCCTCTCGATCGCAGAGCTGCAAACTTGACGCCCTGCCCATGCTGCCACCTTGTCGTCTCCCCCCCCCCTTTTACGCGTCGCACCTCCCTAGAATGCACTAGAGCGCGGGCTGATGGCGAGGCTGCTCATCAGGCTGATGGCCACAGGTGCAGGAGGTGCACTGGATGGCCCCGATTATCTCAGCAGCAAGGAAGCAAGCACTGCTCAGGTCCCTCAGCACACCCTCTTCCAAACCTCACCCTCATGCCCCAGCCATCTCACCAAACTTTCTCATTTCACCACTCCTTACCATCACTCTAACCCTCACCGTACACCAAAGTAGCATGTCCCGTGCCCATCACCATCCGCTTCACTGACCACAGCAGTGCAGCTCACCTTAAGCCTCGCTTACGGCTTAATTGAGTGCCACCCCTGCCCATCTCTTTCCAGTTGTGGAAAGGGGTTGTCTATTTTGCATTGTATGGTCGCACCACTGGACATCGCTTTGCAGGTGGACGCTTTTTTCAGCGAGCCCGTTCTCCCCCTGGGATTGGGCACAATGGAGTCCTTCAGAGCAAGCGTGATGAGCGCACAGACAGTCACCACGCAGCACACGCGCTTCCATCTGGAGGGGGACGTGGGGGCGGAGACGCGGCTTCGGCTGGTCGGCTTTGCAGACTTTGCGGGCAATGCAGGTGTGCTTGTGTGTTATGAGAGCGCATGCTGCTCACACTGCCGGCGGCAATTTCAAAAGAACGGCATAAGGGAAGTGCACGCGCAGGAAAGCTGCACAAGCAGGAGTGTGCACACAAGCACAGGTGTGTGCAGTTGGGATATGGGCAAGCAAAGGAAGCAAACGCAGGCAGCGCTTGGGAAAATGTGCTGAGGCAAACTGTGGGTGATGGACGGCAGCGTGCAAGAGCAGGACATTATTGGCCTTGTGTGTGCATCAAGGCATGAGCTAAGCTTTACCCTCGACATTTTGCACCCTGCTGTCGACCTTGCAGCATGCACACAATAGCTTGCATTTGACTGTTCCTGCAGGCACCAGGACCGACGAATTGAGGGTTGGCATTCCATCCCGGGCGCTCAAAGTGAGCGGGGACGGTGGCAGGAAGAGGTCCATTGAGGCTTGCAAGCATTACGTCAAGTGACCCTGGACATGCCTATGCTTGCAGTTCAAAAGTCCTCTCTTGTAAGACGGTAAATAACACAACTTTCATGTAAGCAGCATGGTAAGGCAAAGAAGCTCACCGTCCCATGATGCCATTACTTCTGCCAATATACTCCTCTGCCCCTTCCCAGGAATTTGAACCCTTCCTGTCAACATGCTCCTTTGACCCTTTCCAGGAATTTGAATCATATTTGACAGGATAAACAGACTCTCATTTTGATTTCCAGCAAACGCTGGGTCCTTGAATCCAAGTTGCAAGCACCTGGATAGGTCACAAGCATGCCTGTAGTTGCCTGGGAGTAACACTACTTTTGGTCCCCATATGTGACTGCCTGCACTCACATCCACACTACGCATCATGCCGGCCCCGCTTCAGGTTGCTTCAATCGCCTTGCTGGGCGCCAGCATCGCCACCATAAGCAGCTCAGGCCTGATGTGCGCAGTCACTGCTGTGGCCATCACCCCAGGGTGGTCGGGACCTGCGTGTACGACTGGCATCTTGCGTTCATTTGGCCACCTGCAGGTGTGCATCTCCGAGATCATAGTAGAATAGAATAGAATAGAAAAGAAAAGAATAGAATAGAATAGAACAGAATAGGACAGAACAGAATAGGATAGAATATATGAGTCTGTCGGCCAGAAGCTGCCACGCTGTGTGCGCGCCTCCACTGCACGTGCATGCTTGGATGTACGCATGTAGGTGTCTGCTCCTGTAACATGCATGCTGTGCGCTTGTCTGAATGAACCTTGTGGTCATGGCACCCCACAAACAGCCACCATCCCAGTTGGCATGGCACCGCCCATTCACTTCCTCTGAAGCAAGCTTGCCTTCCTCCAACCCACCGATGCCCGCACAGGTGCTGTCTTTTACACGACACATGGCTGCCCGCCTACCCAGCACGTACGCAACAGCCACAGGAGCAGCAGAGTGGACCCGCCTCAGCTGGGTACCTGACCCAGGCACGCGCTATGCCAACGACTTTTCAGAAGCTGCGGGTGTCATTGTGGACAGGCCCATGATTTCCCCTCCGCCTGCTCCTTTGGTGAGTGAGGGGTCATCAGCTGGGGGGAAGGTCTCCTTGTACAAACTGCCCTGGGTCAGTCAATGCCTCGCGCTTGAACACTCTGTTCCTGTACCAGTGAACTCAAGTCTTGGCAGGTGCTATGATAAGTCAAATCTATAGTTGTAATATTAGTGAACCTTGATTGCCCTGTCAGCTTCTGCTCCTGTTGGTATGGGGATTGGGGCCCTTCAACTCCACAAGCCATGCAACATGCGCCTCGCATGGGTTTTGTTTCTTTTTCTGGTTATTCAGATGATTCCAACTTGGAATCAATGCTTTTGATGGGCTTGATGCTTTCATCTACCATGAACAAGCCAGCCTCGTCAAATCACAGGCTCCTTCAAGATGCCAAGAAGCATGGAGTTGGGTTGGGGTACTGCTCCAAAAACAGCGCCCCCTGGCTTATTTCTGAATGCTCATGGCTGTTTTGCCTTTGATCCAAATGCCAAGTTCAAATAACCACCCCATTCTGCACGCTGCTGCCAGAAACATGTTGCAAAAGCGCTTGCCTGCTACAAGGCTGACAAGCCTGTGCTCCAGAGCTCATGCTCAGGGCCTTGCGTCCAAGCCGGGCAGCCCACTCTTGCTCTGCAAGCACCTGCATGCTCATGCTCAAGGATGAAAACGCTCACAAGCTTAGCAAAAGCCTCTGCATGCCTGCATGCCCTGAATGGGCACAGCTCATCTCCATCTAAAGCTGTGCGTGCCTGTGCGTTTGCGCGTGTCTGCACATGCATGCATGTAAATTGCATTCTTGCATATCGGTGCTCTTACCTATGGGCCCTGCGTGTTTGTTTTTGCTTTTGTGTTGTATGAAATGTGTGCCTAGATGGCTCGTAGCTGGATACTGAGGTGCATGTCTGTGTGCGTGTGAGAGCTGCCAGAGTGCTTGGAAGTGCTCCTGCTGTTGTGCTTGTGAGTGCTGCTGCCATTGCCTGAGTGCTTGCAAGTGCTGCTGTTCGTGTCATTGCCTGATTGCCTGTGCGGGTCCCATCTTTGCAGGTTGACGGCTCGCGTCTGGATGCTGCTGTCCTCAACATCACACAGCCGGGCGCGCCCTTTGTCGTGCACGTGCAAACCCCGGCCACAACCTTCCTGCCCAGCAGCCTGGTTGGCCTTGATGCCTCCCTTTTTGAAGGACACAGGGTATCTGCACCCGAGGGCCTGGTGGAAGCTGTGGAGGAAGCTTGGAGGTGAGGGGTCTGGGGGGAGGTGGTTGGGATGCAGAGGGGTGGGGCAAGCTGTCAAGGAAGGCTGGTGGCGGGGAGTCAGTGGGGAAAACAAAGGAAAGCGGTTGAGGAGGATACAGATGGGAGGGACAATCCGTTGAGAAAGACTGGATGTGAGGATCCGGTGAGGAAAGCAGCTCAAGGGTCCTGAGGCAAGGAGTCAGTGAGGATAGCAAGGGAAAGTGGTTGAGGAGGATGCAGACGGGTGGAGCAAGTCGTTGAGGAGGGCGGTGAGGTAGAAGTGAAGAAAGCCCAGGGAATGGCAGGTGCACTCATACCCTGTAGCCTGCAGCCTGCAGCCAGCAACAGCCTGTCCACCCCCCCTGCCAACCAGCAGAGCAGCTTACACAGTGCTCACAGGGCATTGTAGTCAAGGTTGTGTGCATGTGCGTGTGTGAGTGTAAGCCTGGGTGGGTGCTGCCTTGCACCCTCTGGTGTGTATGGCAGCACCATGGCATGCAATAGCAAGTGCGCCTAGTGCTTTGCAGCCAGAAGCAGCCGCTGGGCCACCTTGCGGCTGCCTCATGCAGTAGCTCCAAGGTAGCCCTGGATGAGAGTGAAGTGGAGGGCCCACGAGTCCTATGAAGCAAACCCATTCCCAACGCTCGCTAGAGCCTACTGTTGCGGACATGCTGGCCAATGTTTGTATGCAGCATGCTGAGGCACCCCAGCACACCTTTGCGTGCACCCCCCCTCCCCTTAACACACACATTGACACACATATTGACACACACACAATTAAACACTCACATGCACACACACACACACGCACACACACACCTGCTCCTGCAACACACCAACAAGTGCTGGCCTCCTGCCCTCTCCAGGGATTTTATCAGCTCTGCCATCCTGACAGCCTTCGTGATCGTGCTGACTCTGCTGGCGCAATTTTGTGAGTGCACCACCCTTTGGAAAAGAAAAGGATAGAAAAGCTATGTGGGCAGTGAAAACAAATCCCTACATCAATTAAGGAAATTCGGAGAGTACACCTCCCTTTGGACTTGTGGCTGTGTTCCCAGCCCCCGGCCCATCTTTTCCTGTGACCCTGCTGCTGCACACACACACATACACACATCCAGTGCACAGCCGCATCTTTCAGTTGCCTCCTTGCTGCTGCTGCACACATACGCACAAAATTGCACAACACACGCTGAGCACGGCTGCATCTCATGGCTACCTTCATTCCGCTGCTGCTGCACCCACACACACACCCACACCCACACACATACACACATGCGCACACACTGAGCACAGCTTCATCTGCCTTTAGCCTCCCTACCCCTGCTGCGGCACACACCCTCCTGTTGCACTGCTGCTCGCCCCTCAAACCCCACTTCTGTCGCTCCCTCTCAATGCCCTTCGTGACCACGCCTTCCCGCTGCCGCACCTGCGCGTTCCCCTTTTTGCCTGCACTACAGTCATCTCCCAGACGCTGCACCTCCACCTCCGCATGGACGGCCTCCAAGCCTACACCGCCGCTCCCAAGCTGCTGGTCATCGGCCTGGCTGCCGTGCTGCCGGCCCTGCTGCACACCTGCGTGCGTGTGTTTGCGTGGGAGCACGCGTACGTGCGTGGCCCAGAACTGGGCCCTGGCTTGGGTGCGCTGCTGCCCGCGTGCGTGCTGGGCGCTGGCATGTTTGCATATCTCGTGTGGCACAGCATGCTGGGCTGCGCGTACGCGCCGGCGGCGGAGCAGAAGCCGGGCGGTGAGGGGCCAGAGGCTGCGGAGGGCGTGGAAGGGCTGTGCGTGGGTGAGCCCATGCTGCGCCCAGACGGAGATCGTGAATGGGGTGCGATGTTGCATGCGTTCACGAGGGGCAGGCCCCCGCTAGTGGGCAGCCCCAGGGTGGCACCAGCACAGCCTGTGGCAGGGCTGGCAGGGCTGGAGGAGGCTGGCAGCTGGGGCACAGACGCGCAGGGCGGCAGCACAGGGGACACAGGGTCAGGCAGCACAGGGGGCACAGGATCTGGCAGTGGGGGTGTGGATAGGGCGGCCAGCCTAGGCGAGGCGCCTATGGAGCAGCCGCAGGAGCAGCTGCAGCAGCCGTGGGCAGGCCAGCAACCGCTGCCGCCACAGCAGCAGCAGCCGCTGCAGCAGCCAAGCACAGAGCTGCAAGGCGTGCCGTGGGCAGACCAGCAATTTTTGCTGCTGCAGCAGCAGGCACCATGGGTAGACCCGGGGTACATGCAGCACCAGCTGCAGCAGCAGCAGCAGCAGCAGCATGCACCATTTGCAGACCAGCAGTTCCTGCAGCAGCAGCAGCAGCAGCAGCAGTTACCGTGGGCGGACCCGCAGTCACTGCAGGAGCAGCTGCAGCTGCCCTCCTCTGAGCAGCAGGCCCAGTTCTGGGGGCAGCTGCCGATGCAGGGCAACCCGCAGGTCAGCCCCTTTGCCATCCCAGCCGTGCAAGGCATGGCCTCTGCAGGCCCCCAGACGCAGACACTGCAGACGGCCTGGCAGGGTCTTGAGCAGCAGCAGCAACAGCAGCAGCAGATGGGCAGCAGCGGCCTGTCCAGCCTGGGGCAGCTGGCGCCCTTGCCGCCGGAGCTGCTGCAGCAAGCGGCTGCCGGCACTGGCGCCACCATGCCACAGTTGCCCTTGGGCATGCAGCCAGCCCCGCCTCCCGCCCCTGCGGCGCCGCAGCCCCCCCCTGCAGCCCCGCTTCCGCCTGGTGCAGCACCTTCCGCAGCCTGCCCCCCTGGCCCCCTTTGTGGCCATGACACCGCGCAGCCACCCCGCACACACGCACTCCCGCCCCTCCGCCCGCACCGCCAGCAGGCCCGCCTGACCCCGGCCCCTGCGTGCGACGATGTAGGGTGCGAAGTGCAGCCTGCGTGTGGCATAGCCTCGCCAGCATCGAGTTTGATGCAGCCGGGGCAGGCGCGCGCGTCTCACGTTGAGGGAGGATCCCATTCAGGGCTCCCACTTGGTGAGGGTGTGTGGATGTGGGGAGCAAGGGGTGCAACGACCACCGTGCGGGGCCAGGAGTGCGGGGGTGCCCAGGGTGGCGCGCAAGGCCTGCAGGAGCGCGCCTGCTGTACTGGCACTAGAATGGGTGCAGGGGCACGCTCTTGCAGTGCAGGCCGCAGCAGAAGTGACGGCGGCAACAGCAGCAGCAGTTCTGAGTGCAGCAGCAGCTGTGAGGGCGGCAGTAGCTCTGAGAGCGGCAGCAGCAGTGACAGCAGTGGCAGTGGTGGCAGCAGCAGAAGCAGCAACAGGGGGGCCCCCCTCTGGCGAGCTCTGGAGCAGGCAGGGCTGCAGGGATGTGGGCAAGGGATTGTGGCGTACTCAAAGGGAGGGAGGCAGAGCGCAGCTGCTACACTGTTCGAGAGCACTCCTGCCGCGCCTTCTACGCCCCTGGCAGCCCCACGGCCCGCCCAGGCAGTGGCAGCAGCTTGCCCTGTGCCAGCAGCTCACCCTGTGCAGCTGCCACTGCGCCCAATGGCTGTGCCAGTGGCAGAGGCCTTGGAGGCGTGGGGCGGGTGGGATGGCGGAGCAAGTGCGCGCGCAGGCCACGCCAGCGGCGGGTACACGCCGGTGATGCAGTTTAGCAGCTTGGCTGACAGCGTGCCCCATTGCACGCGCCACGCCCCTTGCTTGTCTGTGCCAGCGGCGTTGGCGGAGGCAGAGGAGGATGGGGTGGGGGAGGGGGAGGGAGCTGGGCAGGCCAACCCTCACAGCCTGGGCCACAAGCGCAAGCACAAGCGCAAGCACAGGCACCGACAGGAGCGGGAGGAGGCGCAGGGGCAGCTGCAGCAGGGGCAGGAGCAGCAGTGGCTAGGGGAGGGGGAGGGGCAGCAGGGCAGCAGTGGCAGGCACAAAGCCCGTGCATCCAAGGTGTGTGTGTGTGTTTGAATGTGTGCGGGGTGGGGAGGGGTGATCATGTGTGTGCATGAGTGCATGTGCACGTGTGCATGCCTGCGTGTGCGTATGCGCCGGCACAAGGCATGCCTTGCATGGCGCCTCCCATTGTGCCCCTTCAGCTCCTGGGCCTTGGCCTGCACTCGCCCTGCGCGTGGATTGCCTGCTCATTGCCAAGGCTCTCCCGGCCTTGCCTGGACCCTGCTTGGACTGCGCACCCCGCTTACCCAGCACTGCCAGTGATGCCAGTGCCCCCGCTGCCAGTGTCCCTCGCTTCTCCTTGCTTGGACTGCGCACCCCGTTTCCCCAGCGCTGCTACCAGAAACCACCTAACCCCTGCCGCCTGTCCCTGGCCCCCAGTGTATGCCCCTGCCCTTCCCTGCACCCACACAACGTGCTTGCCGCAGATTCGAGAGCTGCGGCCAGCGCAGCCGCCGCACGTCATCGAGTGGCAGCCAGAGCTGGAGGATGCAGCGCTGCGGCAGTGGGGCGCGCTGCCCCCGGCAGAGGGGCAGCCCAGCCTTGCAGCACAGCAGGCGGAAGCGGCGCTGCAGGAGGCGCAGGCGCTCCGTGCGGTGTTGGACAAGCCCAAGCGCGCAAAGAGAGGTGGGGAACGGCTGCGGGTGGGGCAGGGCAGGCGCTGTACTGAGGAAGGTGGGAAGGGGTGGGTTAAGGGTCGGGTGGGATGGGAGGCGCATGTTGCTTGGGCGGCCCATGGGACATCACATCGGTGGCGGCACATCAGACAGCACATGGCTCAGAACTGCACAGCTCATATGGCCTCGTCAGTAGTAAGTTGTCGGGGACACACCGGTGCATCGGGACCCCGCATCAAACAAGCCTACATGTCCTTCTCTGCAACCTCTCCAAGCCCATCCACTACCCTACACGCCCTCTCACACCCATCCATGCCCATCCATGCCCATCTTGTCGTACGCCCCCATACCCACCCCTTGCCTTCAATAACCCTCCGCGCACCTCCATTACCCCCGATAGCCTTCCATGCTTTCCATGGTCCTCCATATCCCTAAATGCACCGGCCACACCCCTCCGCGCACCTCCAAGCCCCTCCATGCCCCCCCTCCTTTCGCTGTGCGCAGTGCCTGCGGAGGTTGCCGAATGGGCTGAGTCCCTGGTGCCGACAGACAAGAAGCGCTGGTGGCTGGCGCATGGCTGGCTGGTGGATGACATCGTGCATACCAGGCGGCCTGGGGAAGCGGCGGAGGAGGTGCGGGCCGCGCGGGCGTGTGCTTGCCTGATGTCCGCGCAAAGACGTGGGCGTGCACAACCCCGCACACCCACCCTTGCATGCACATGTGCACATGCATGCAAGCAGGCTCGCTGGCAATCACACCCAGCAGCCAGGCGTTGCAGCAAACTACAGGGGCAGCGTTGTGGCAGGCGTCCCCCTGGCAATGTGGCTGGCTTTCTTGGCAATGTGGCTGGCTTTCTTGGCAATGTGGCTGGCTTTCTTGAAGGCCCTTCCAGTTACAACGCCCCTGCTCCTTCCTGTCACATCGCTCCTCTACCTGCATGCTATGTCCAAGGGCACGTGGGTGCACTACAAGGCCTGCCTCTGTCACACAGCTGCTCCGGCCCGCCTTCTCACGCTCCCTGTAATGAGCCCCTCATAAGGGACTCGCCTTCCAGACAGCCCTTGCAGATATACCTTTCAGATATCCAGGCATACCTTCCAGATATACCCTCACGCTCCTTATACTGAGCTCCTCACAAGGGACATACCTTCTGGATACCCCTCTCTGCTGCTCCTCCCCCGTGACTTCCCTTGCCTCTGTGCCAGCTGCCTTTCCCTACATCCTCCTCGTATGCTTGGCCAGCCTGCACCCGCCTCATGTGCATGCTGGGCCTGCCTCATGTGCATACTGCCTCATGTGCATGCTGGGCTGCCTCATGTGCATGCTGCCTCATGTGCATTCTGGGCCTGCCTCATGGGCATACTGCCTCACATGCATACTGGGCCTGCCTCATGTGCATACTGGGCCTGCCTGTCATACAGCCCGCCTGCTGCACCACACATGCCTGCTGCACCACACATGCCTGCTGCACCACACATGCCTGGTTGCCCTGCCCCTAGCCGCAGAGTACTGGTAGCGGGATGCTGCTTGTAGAGGGCGTGCTAGCCTTGCATCCTTGCACAAAGCACACCGCACGGCTCTTGCTGCTGTTGCAACCACTCTTGCCGCCCCACGCCCTGGCCGCAGCCCGCCTTTGCGCGCTCCTGCCTGCGCTCCTGGCCGTGCCTGCTCGCGCACGTGCTGTTCATGGGCCATGTGGTGGCGCTGGGTGCTGTTCTGGGGGCGTGGGGGCCGACACGCAGCAGCACCGTCCAGCTGGCGGTGGCGATCGCCATCAAGGGCACCTGGATACAGTGAGTGTATTACTCTCAGGCACGCAGTCTTGCTTGCCGTAATGGCTGAGGGCATTGTCATGGCGGTGTACCTTCATGAGCATCAGGCATGTATGTCCAGGCAGGCGCCATGAGCTAATCCCTCAGTAGGTAGGACATAAGCCAAGCCCATGGTGCACAGAGGGCCGCAGCAATGCTCAAGACTGAAACTCATGCACAATGCACCTCTGCCTCATGCCAGGTTCATGCCCATGCCAGCCAGCAGCACCTGTACATGTGTGTGTATGCTGCATGCAAGCGCAAATGCACTGTATCTTGTTGGGCGCACGTGCATGCTGGCGAACATGCTACAATGCATTCATGTGCGCTCGCACCTTGATGGCATGGGGGTGAAGTGCCTCCATTAAACTCCACACATGTGCCTGCGTGCATGCGTGTTTAACGCAGGTACGTCATCGCCCTGCGCCCATACAGCAGCCTCGCCTCCATGATGGCAGAGGTGCTGCTGAGCTGCATGGAGCTGGCCCTGCTCTTGTTTGCCCTTGTGCAGCAGCAGCAGAGGGCTGCGCCTTCCAACCTGGCCTTGGTGGCCATCATCATCCTACTGATCGCGGTGCGTGCGCTACATTCTGTGCCCAGCCTCATTCCATTACGCCCAGCTTGCTGCCGCGTGCCTATTGTTGCATCATCATCCTCCTGCTCATCGCAGCGTACCCGCCATTTTGGCTCCTAGATACTGTGTCGTCACCTGCAACGCAATCTTTTGCAAGGAGCTCCTGCTCAACTCGTCCAGCCTCATGAAGCAAAAGGCCTGGTCTCACTGCAACCCACCTCACGGCCATGCCTCCCATCTATCCAGCCCCCCAAATTCACATGCCCATTTTGAGCTTGCTGTGGTACACCCTAGACGAGCATGGTACACCCTAGACGAGCATGGTACACCCAAGACGAGCATGGTACACCCTAGACAAGCATGGTACACCCTAGAAGAGCGTGACTCCTGGCAGCGTGATTCCTGGCAGCGTACATCTGCGCTTTGTCACCACCAGAGTCGGCATGACAGTCAAGTCAGTTGGAGCAGTCGGTGGTTGTCAGCCCTTTTGCCAGGACCCGTGGCTGGGTCAACAGCTTCAGGCACCATTTGCAGCCTCAGCCTTCCTCACTGTGGTCTGGAATCGCCTGTGCTCTCCCGGGTTCCTCAAGCGGCAGAGCCCCTGCCTCCACAGACCTGCACCATTGCCGGCGGCTGTGCCAGCACTTGCCCTTTCATCTGTGCACAAGCACACGCACGCAACCAAGGGCAAGGGCATCCGTCTGTCACTTTGCACCTCCGCAGGAGGGCTGTGTGTGTGCTCATGCAGGCAACGCGCTTCTTTACGCGCCCACACCTTCACCCCCTGCACCTCAACTGACAGTTTGCACCACGCCACTTTTGAGGCCCGTGCCTCAATGCGTGGGGTCACACAGTTCACTTCACAATCTACCCTGCGCACCCGCAGGTGGGCTGCGTGACGCTCCTGGAGCTTGCGCGCACCATTGTCCTGAGTGCAGCTTTGTATGGTGCTCACGGCCGCGGTGCACCTCACGGAGCAGAGGGCGCACGCGCACATGAAGATGGTGCGCAGGAAGAGGGAGTGGCCCAGCGGGCGTGGGCGCTGCAAGAGCAGGTGCAGCCTGCTGGGGGGTTTGATGCCGATGCCCCGTTCCCGTCTGCCATGAAAGGAGGAGCAAAAGCAGAGGGCGGGGCAGCGAGCGGGGCGGCTGCAGCCAGTAGAGGAGCGGCGGCGGAGGAGGAGGAGAGGAGGCGGAGGAAGAAGCACAAGCACAGGAAAAAGAAAGAGACGAAAAACGAGGGGGATGAGGAGGAAGGGGGGGAGGAGGAGAAGAAAATGAATAGGAACAAAAAAGAGAAGAGGAAGAAGAAGAAGCAAGAAAAGGA
>LKMJ01002197.1_pt1 | contig 17775 bp, 8 predicted proteins | sample 643391 | NCBI WGS metagenome assembly LKMJ01 (sample SAMN04112250, study PRJNA286221) | soda lake metagenome | biome: soda lake; feature: Kulunda Steppe; material: water; isolation source: sample PL-Br10 brine of Picturesque Lake | place: Russia: Kulunda steppe | collected 2010-07
ATGAGAGCATTCCACTCGATGGCTGCAAAATTTCGTGGTCTATCCTTGTCTGTATATGTGTCATCGAAGCCGTAGTCATCTAAAGTATCCACCACATCAGCAGCCTCATAATCTGTGTACCCGACGAGTTTCTTGAATGTATCATAGCGTCTCTTTCCGAGTATCTCCTTGGCAAATGTACTGAAAGTGTGTATTCTGTTCTCGCGCTCTTCCTTGTCATTCGACCTCATCTCGGCGATTGCATCCATCACAAACCTCGCGCCTTCTTCTTGGGTCATGCCGAAGGATGCCGCATAGTTTATCTCCAAAGGTTTTATGGGATGAGATACGCCCAATTCTCTGCACAACGAGAGCAGACGTTTATCCTTCTCGACGCGTCCAGCTCCCGCACCCTCCACCACATCCACGCCATGAAATCGTGAGACATTGATGCGACCACCGAATCTTTTGGGATCAGCCTCTAGGAGAACAACGGATGCGTTAGGCATTTCTTCATTGAGACGCTTCGTAAAATACAATCCCGAAATACCACCGCCGACGACACAAAAATCTACATCATTTATCTCCTTCTTCGAATGCATCTCTGATCTTTGAATAGTTCAAGGATAAATATATGTATATGTCTTGCATTCTGTGGTGAAAAAAATAATATAATTTCCTTTTTCATTCTACTCCTAGCTTGTTTTCATCTAGGTACTGAATCGAAGCCGTTAATCCTTCTCTCTTACATATAGTTCTCCCATTCTTCCATACAGGATGATCTGCATCCAAGTATTTTGATGTCATGAACACGTCGAGTATCGAAAACATCTCGTTCCTTAGACACGTAAGAATGGTGAGATTGAATCCGAGGTGAGAGAGAAGCATCCTTTTGATTTCGCGCAAGTGTGATATATGGCATGTATTTATCGCATGGATGGCTTTGAAATGATCCGATGCCATATTATCTTTCCAAATCTTCAACCATTCTTTGCATACGAGAGCATAGGAAGGTATGCATTTCACCATGGTCGTATTTTGCCCACAGACATTTATGGAGGACAATTCATGATCCGGAAGAAACGAATGGACGAATGAAATAATCTCGTACGGGAGCTTCTCCATGGATTGAAATCTCCAAGTGGTATTTTGATGGATGAAAATCAAAAATGACGTTTATTCTTTCTCATTCTTATTCTCATATATCCTTCAAATTTCATCGCTTTCCCCAAAAATTCTATTGCGCTCTATTTTCTTCTTTCAAAATCTCACCCACACAACTCTCGACGAATCTCTTCTCATCTTCATCGATATTATCCTCTCTATAGCCATAAACCTGCCCGGGTTTCCTCATACGCACTCTATCTTTTACAGGATTGACATAGAGAGATGTGTTATCTCGATGGACGAGCCGTACGTACATGTCCGGTCTATCTTCATTGTGGACGACTTTCAACTTCAGTCCTATTCTCTGGATATCTTTCACTAAATCAATGTCTTCCATGGTATCCGCATCATTTTTGTACTTGATCAAAGGATTCTTCCGACAGAGGACCGTTGGGTAACCTTTCATGAGCGTCATACGCCACGAGAATGAGGTTTGAAGATTGAACTCGTAACGCGTCGTGTAAGCAACACAATCGACTCGATTTGTAGAGAGCCACTTGAACAGTGTGTATATATAGTCTTTGGGCCTCCAATCATCATCATCCCAAATCGTCCATAAAGCATTCATGGGGACGAACTCGAGTGAGACGTTTCTCAATTGCCCGAGACTCGTTTTTTTGAGACATACCTCGACACAATATGCATTCGACCCATCTAAAACTTTTGTCGCGCTTTCATGATGATTGATGATGACCAGTCTCTTGTTCGGATAATCTTGGGCCATAAAATTTTGCATGGCTGATCTTGCGTATATTATACGACCGTCATCCTTCCCTGTTATCATCAGACAATAGATATACGGAAGTGATTGAGAATTGTCGAGGGGTGAAAGTGATTTAGAATCGTCAAGAGGTACACCAAGACCTGTAAAATCTTCTTTCCTCCCCCCCCTTTTCTCCTTCTTGAACATGCCATAGTATATGAATACGGCGAGGACAGAGTATTTGATGATAAGGAAAATAAGAGCGAATAAAAATAGACGATCGACAGCGATCCTCATTGTTTCCTTTCCTTTCCTTTCCTTTCCTTTCCTTTCCTTTCTTTTACTATAATTGGATGACAATTTCATTCTTTCATTCTCTTCTTTACATATCTCCGTGCAAAAATAGACATATAATATAAGAGATTTCTCCCGACAAAATCATTTCGAAGAATGTATTCGATGGGTATCCTATCCTTGTTCTTTATCGTGCCAGTCGTCTTTGCACTCTCGATGTTACTCTCCATGACCGCATACTTGGTGAGTTCTATTGTCTTCTTTAGAAAGATAAAGGCAAGGGAAGAAACAAAAGAAACAAAGACGAGCGGCTCTCATTCGATAATCGCCACAAATCTCTCCCCCCTCTACACAAAGAAAGACCCTCAGTACAGCTGCATCTACGAAGCGGAGGGTATGTGCATATATGATAGAGAAAAAGAAGAGAAAGAGGAAGAAGATGTGATGGAAAATTTCGATCAGGGATCCCCAGCCTTGGTCAAATCTTCCAAAGTTCTCCAGTTTTCCCCTGATGAAATGACACTCGGACCAGTCGTCAAAGACAGGAGTACACGCCGCTCTCACGATGAGATAACGATGTCGAATATCACAATCTATTTGATAAACATGGCGAAAAGCCACGACAGATATAAGAGGTTCAAGGATAGCATCCAAAAATCTGATCTGAGACCTGTTGGTTTTACAAGGATCGAGGGCGTAAATGGAAGAGCGCAGAATCTCAAAAAATTGGTGAGCCCACAAGCATATCAAAACATAATCAAGTCAGAAAAGACGAACTATAGGCGCTATCACTACGAGCTCACGAGGGGTGCTGTCGGGTGCTACCTCTCACACATAAATGTTTATAAGTCCGTCCTTCAGCAGGATACTGAATATGCTATCATCTTCGAGGACGACGTGAGGCTGATCAAACCCAACATTTTGGAAGAGATAAACAAAGTCTTGCCCACCATTCCCGAAGATTGGGACATACTCTTGCTCGGATGTGTTTGCTTTGTATGTGGCAAATTTGTCAACTATTATGATGTGAACAGATACTTTTTGATGCATGGATATATCGTCAAAAAGTCATCTGCGGAAAAAATACTCCATATGATTGAAAACGAACCCATAGAACAACAGATCGATGCGAAGTTCAGTGATCTGGCGGAAAGAGGATTGTTAAAGATATACTGTCTGCGAAATAAGCTGGCGGTGCAATGGGATATGGGGACGAATATTCAGATCCCTGTCAAAAACTTCAAAGGTGTGAATCCTTTCGATGCATTGACGGAGATAGACAGCAAAGATGAAGAAGTAAAGAGGGAGAAGAAGAAGGAGGAGAAGAAGAAGGAAGAGCAGAAGAAAGAGGATGAGGAAGGTAAGGAAGATGAGGGAAGATAACGGTGAGGAAGGTAAAGACGGTGAGGAAGATGAGTAAAGATGAAGATTATTCTCAAGGCCGAGAAAGCGTACAAAACTTGCTAGATGACTTTAATATTTTTCGAGTCTCTTTTCGAGTCTCTTTTCGACCTCTTTTTTCACCATATACTGTAATGAGTGTTATCATCCGTCTTTATGTCCAAGAATGAGACATATTTGTGCTATAGGAGATTCGTCCCATATTTCACCGTCCTGCTCATAGTGACTGTATGTATAGGGTTCTATCTCTTATACGGAAGAAAGAGTAATGGACTTTCACAAGATACGACGAGTCACTTTACGGATCTTAAGAACTTTACAGACTTTACGGATCTTAAGGATCACACTCCCATCACTCCCATTACTCCCATCCATGTGTATCGAATCCAAAAGACTCTCGACTTCAACCAACCGTCCCTCACCATGAACAAGACGATACAAGAGATAATAGACGACCATTTCCCATCCATGGTATATGCCAAACATTATGACCTTTCCCATTTCCTTGTCTTCGAGTCCTTGAACAATATAGACAGTCATATGCTATATTTGGCCGGTCATTGGCCGACGGCTATCAAGTTTATCATGGGGATTCAAGGAACTGACATGCTCGTAAGCAAGAGTGCTCTCGCCAGGAAATTGAGCAACACGAGCATTCTGCCACAGACTTATATCGTGAGCGATCCTGTAGAAATGGATAGGTTCGCAAAAGAGTACGATCCTCATGCCTATTATATTCTGAAAAAGAATATCCAACGGCAACAAGGGTTCGTGATCACGAATAAAATGGATGACATTCTGTATCATTTCAGAAACAATGGGGACAAGTTTGTCGTCTGCCAGAAGATGCTCCAGGAACCCTACATCATAGATGGCCTGAAAATCAATCTTCGTGTTTATCTCTTGATCATAATCGAGGGTCTTAATGTGAATTGGTATTTCTATCAAGATGGTTTTGTGTATTACACTCCAAAACCCTTTGTTCGAAACACCGATGTGCAAGAAAACGTGATCACATCTGGATATGTGGATCGGAAGATGTATGATGATCACCCTATGACACATATAGAACTGAGGGAAGCGATAGGCGATGAGACCTACCGCCTGATGCATGAGAATATTCGAAAAGCGCTCGAGATCGTGAAGTCCAGATATTCAAAGGTTTTCAGAGAGCAGAATATCGATATTCCTGGAACAAAGTTTTCCCTCTTTGGGTGTGACTTTGCTCCGGATTACGATATGAACATGTCTCTTCTCGAGATAAATAAAGGGCCCGACATCGGATATAAAGATGCGCGTGATAAAGCGGTGAAATATAATCTCATTCTGGCCATGTTTCAATTGATTGGTATCGTAGAGGGGAATGAGAATGAGAATGAGAAGAAAAAAGAGAAGAAAGTAAAGAGTGAAAAGAAAAAGTCTCCAACATTTGTCAAAGTATAAAAAAGAATTCAAAAGTATTCAAAAATATATCTGGGTATCGTAAGATTGTGTGTCTACTTTGAAAAATGACCTGTGATACTTTTCGATCAGAATCTGAATTGAATGTCTCTATATATGACATCATTTACAAGAAAAAACATGATGAAGTGAACGATATCGGTCCGGATGAAAAAGATCTCTTCATACTATTTTCTCATCATCTCATCATCTAATCGATTCTCTTCTTTCGAACATTTCGAACATTCCTTATGATACGATCCTCTTGAATGGAGGAACAATCTCATTGGACTATCAAGACTTCATCGACAATGCTGAATATTTCTACTCACGATTTAGCTTTCGCATTCGTTGCTTGTTCGACCTCCTCGGGGTCGAGTGTTCCAAAGAAAATATCATAGTGATGATCAGGTCTTGTCTTTTTGAAGTCTTTGGTATATCGATGCAATTTACGGGGAAAGAAATCAAATTGAAGATATTATTTTTCATGTTCCGTGATGCTCAGGAGCCTCAAATGCATCAAAAATTTGATTCTATAATGTCCATACTTGTAGGAGAAAAATCTGGAAATTCTATTTTATCCTGATTTTGATTTTCATTCTTATTTTCAGATGTATTAAAAGTATATAAATATATCAGGCTCTAATATATAGAGCGTATTGCTGATCTCCTTCACTCCTTCACTCATTTCCCACACATCGAGGTCCACATGTCGTTGTACAAAGAACTGTCCTATGATAATTACATCGATGGGATCAAGGGTATTCAATTCTCAATCATGGGCCCGGAAGAGATCATGAAGAGATCTGTCGTCCACGTGAACAAGAGCGAGGCATTCAACAACAACATCCCCGTAGCGAACGGGTTGTACGACTCGAAGATGGGAGTCATCGACTTCAATCAGATATGTCCTACGTGTCTTCAGAAGAACACCTTTTGCCCCGGACACTTTGGTCACATCGAGCTCGCCAAGCCAGTCTTTCACATCCAGTTTTGGCATATCACGAGGAGGCTGCTCCGTTGCATCTGTACGCGGTGCTCGAAGGCTCTCGTGGACCCCAACAGTGACGAGGTGAAGGCGATTCTGAACAAGAAGTATTCTCGACAGAAACGATGGGAGCTCCTCTACAAACTATGCTCGAAGAAGAAGCGCTGCGGACAGGATACTCTCGATGGGTGTGGGGCTAAAGTTCCAAAGATCACGCGGGACACCATGCTCAAGATCGCTCTAGAGTGGAAGGATGAGTCTGATAAATCCAAGGCCGCTGGAGCGGTTGTGAACAAACAGGTTCTGTCCGCAGAAGACGTCCTTCACATATTCCGCCGCATCTCTGATGCCGACGCCGATATGCTGGGATTCTCTCCAAAGTTCAGCCGACCAGAAAACATGATTTGCACTGTATTTCCCGTTCTTCCACCCACAGCACGTCCTTCTGTGAGGAATGATACTGGCGTCCGTCAGGAGGATGATCTCACGCACAAGCTGTCCACGATCGTCAAGACCAACGACCGGATATTGAAAAAGATGAAGAAAGGATCGGACAAGATGTCCAACGAGAACATCGAGATAGAGACGATGGTCTTACAGTGGGAGATTGCCACGATGATCGACAACACCCAACCGGGCATCCCACAGTCCAAGCAGAGGACAGGCAGATGCATGCGATCGCTGACCGAGAGACTCAAGAGCAAGGAGGGACGGATCCGTGGAAACTTGATGGGAAAGCGCGTGGATTACTCCGGCCGTAGCGTCATCACCCCCGACCCCAATATTCGGATGGACCAGCTCGGCGTGCCCTATAAGATTGCCATGAATCTCACGTTTCCCGAAATCGTGAACAAGTACAATATCGAGGAGATGAAGAAACTGGTCAAAAATGGGCCCGACATCTACCCCGGAGCAAAATCGATCAAAAAACAAAATAGCTCTACCTACAGGCTGAAGAGTAACAATGATAAGGAAATCGCCATAGAGTTGGGTGATGTCGTAGACAGACATCTTCGCAATGACGACGTGGTCCTCTTCAACAGGCAGCCGTCTCTTCACCGGATGAGTATGATGAGCCACTATGTGGTGGTCATGCCCTTCGACACCTTCCGTCTGAACGTCACGGTCACACCGAGCTATAATGCCGATTTTGACGGTGATGAGATGAACGTCCACGTCCCCCAATCGTTGCAGACGCAAGAGGAACTCATCCAACTGTCAGCGGTCTCTACACAGATCATTTCCCCGAGTGAATGCAAACCCATCGTATCCGTGGTGCAAGATATTGCCACCGGTCTCTATGCCATCACGAAGGACCACGTCACACTGTCAGAGAAACAATTATTCAATCTCATGTGTCTGAACCCCAAAGGCAACATGAGTATCCCTGAGCCGAGTTTGAACAAGGGTAAGAAGAACCAGAAGTGGACGGGTCACCAGATCTTGTCTACGATCATTCCCGACAAGGTGAACATCGAGTACAAGGATACCGACCGGTACGACGATAAAAAGACGGCATTGGAAAACAAGAATGCGACCATCAAGATCAAGAACGGCGAGTGCCTGTCCGGAGCATTCGACAAGACCGTCTATCAAGCGGGCACTCGGGGGATCGTGCACCAAGTCTTTAATGAATATGGGCCCGAGGAAACGCGGGATCTCTTTGACAACACGCAACAGTTGATTTGTGGTTGGCTGGTGCATAATGGATTCAGTGTGGGAGTGAGCGACATGGTTCTCGACCCGAGCACGATCGACATCTTCAAGAATATCACACACAAGATGAAGGTCGCGGCATACGAGAAGATCGCCGAGGTGCACAAGAAAGGGTTCGAGAACAACACGACAAAGTCAAACCAAGAAAAGTTTGAAGAGGAGGTCAACAAGATCTTGAATAAGGCGGTCAATGAGATCGGTAAGGAGGGACTGAGCCAGATAGACGAGAAGCATAACCGCCTCATCAATATGATCAAAGCGAAGGCCAAAGGAAGCCATGTGAACGTGGCGCAGATGATCGGATGTGTGGGCCAACAGAATGTGGACGGGAAACGGATGCCCTATGGCTTCGACAACCGTACGCTTCCGCACTACACCAAATTCGACGATGGCCCCAAGAGCCGCGGCTTCATCGAGAACTCCTTCATCAGCGGGCTCTCGCCGCAGGAATTCTACTTTGCGGCCATGGGCGGACGGGAGGGCCTCATCGACACTGCGGTAGGCACGAGCGAGACTGGATATCTGCAACGCAAGCTGGTCAAGGCCATGGAGGACTGTAAGGTGAACTATGATGGGACGGTCCGGAATGCGGGAGGAAACATCGTGCAATTCTTGTACGGCGAGGACGGTATGGACCCCACCAAGGTGGAAAAACAGAGGCTCGAAACCGTCGACATGACTCCGGAGCAGATCATCAATGAGTTCCAATTCAGTCCCACCTTCAAAGAACTCTCCGCATATTACACGCCCGAGATGATCAATAAGATGAAGAAGGATGATAAGCTCAAGACACGTCTGGCGCAGCATACGAAGCAGCTCTTGGAGGATCGTGACTTTGTCATCGTGAAGATGTTCAAAAAGCAGAAAGAATCCACGCTGATGTATCCCGTGAGTTTCAACCGGATCATCACGATCGCATCGAACACGCAGAACAAGCACGGCGTCTTGAACACGACGGATCTCGAGCCCGAGCATATCCTGGATAAGATAGAAGAGGTGTGCGCCATCATCGTGAACAAAAACCAGCCGGCCAACAAGGTGTTTTCTATCCTCGCCCGGTGCTACTTGAGCCCCAAGAAAGTTATCTTGAAACACCGCCTCCAGAAGGGTACATTCGATCTCATGATCGAGCAGATCAAGTTCCGGTTCTACGAGAGCCTCGTGCATCCGAGTGAGATGGTAGGCGTGATTGCCGCCCAATCGATCGGTGAGCCGTCCACACAACTGACCCTCAATAGTGTGGAATGGAATACAGAGATACTGATCGATGAAGATGGGGCTCTGAGGCGGGCGAGGATCGGTGAGATGATCGATCATATGCTCTCTGAGACGCCTAAACAATACATCGAGGAGCATGACAACCAGACTACTCTTGGATGGATCAAGGAAAAGAACATCAAGATCCTGTCGTGTGATGAGAACGGTCTTGTCGGATGGAAGCGCGTCGAGGCTATCACACAGCATCCTCCAATTAATGCGGATGGCTCTTCTCTTCTCGTGAAGGTCGTCACAAAGAGCGGCCGCGAGGTGATTGCTACGAAGGCCAAGAGTTTCTTGAAACGCAAGGACAACAAGATTCTACCGGTCCGTGGAGATGAATTGGTCGTGGGCGATTTCTTGCCCGTATCGAGTCAACTTCCCATGCCTCCGTCCTTGTGTATCGATTGCATAGACATCATAGACAGCATCGACACGCTCATGCTCGGAGGAAAAGAGGAGAAAAAAGGAGTAGCACGACTCGACGCCGCATTCGGAACACTCATGGGCGCTTATCTCGCACGCGGCTCGACCGATGTGAAGGATGGTCTCGTTCGCATCAAAACAGATATCCTCGTTTCCGACAAGCACAAGATCGATTCCTTCTGCCTCGCACACGATCTTTACCGCGAATATAAAGAGGATGGTTTATCCATCAAGTCTGACAATCTTGTGAGCTTACTGGAGCGCCTCGGAATATCATCTTCAGCAGCTCCTCGTGTACCGGTTCAATTCTATGGCGCACCCGAAGAATTCAAGGAGGCCGTCGTCATGTCTTTCCTCCTCTATAGTAATGTGGCCTATACAGAATATGACTCGGAGCCTATCTTCGAGGATAAAAAAACTGTTGAGGATTGTCAACAATTGATGGTGAGCATCGGGATTCAGAGCACGATTTCGATGGTACAAGACCCCAGGGATGGGAAGATGTACTACTCTCTAAACATCGTGAACAAGGCTTTTGCGCTCATCCCCGACATCGTGACGAAAGAGTTCGGGACGATCAGCTTACCTCGCTTCAAGATTCAAGAGTATATCCAGAAGTGCAAGTTCGAAGAGGATAAGCGAGTCTTTGAAGATATACTCAAGGAAAACATCATGTACGATCAGATCGAATCGATCACCGAGGTCGAGAGCGAGCATCCCTTTGTGTACGACCTGACCGTCCAAGATACGAAGAACTTCAATATTCACAACGGTTTGGCCATCAGAGACACATTCCACTCTTCGGGTATCGGCGCCGCCTCCAAGGCCGTGCGTGGTGTTCCGCGTCTCAAGGAGTTGCTCGACATGACCAAGGATATTCGATCGCCCGAGATGGTGATCCATTTCAAGAACCATATTGCACACAACAAGGCAGCATGCTTACAAGTGATCAACGATATTCGCACGATCTATTTCAAGGACATCGTCAAGTCCATCCGGGTATACTTTGATCCAGATGACTTCAATACCAATGTGCCGTCCGACAAGCCTTTAATCGACATGTACCGTTCCTTCCACGGCGGATCGGATGGAAACCAGATCAATAGGAATGTGTCGCCCTGGCTCTTGCGTATCGAGTTTGACAAAGGAAAGATGAACGTTTTCAATCTTGATATGGTCAAGATTCATCAGTCTCTGGATAGGTTCTATGAGGATCGGATATGGACTGTTGGGAGTGATGACAATGCAGAAGAGCTCGTGATGCGCATCAAACTCAATCTATCCAATGAGAAAGCCCCTGCGAGCGAGGAGGATGTCTTGACGGAGCTGAGGGCGCTCGAGTTCTACATCATGGAGAGCTTTCCGATCAAGGGCGTGAGCAAGATCATGCGGGCAACTTTAGCACCGGAGACGAGGATGACCAAGTATAATCCGGTCACCAAGGTTTTCGATTCTCTTCAGAGTGGTGAAGAGAATGAGAAAGAAAAAGAAGGATCGACGGGTTTACGCGAGTGGCTGGCCATCACAGAGGGCAGTAATCTGCAAAAGATACTTGGGATGGATGCGGTCGATGCCGTGAACACGATAAGTAATGATGTGAACGAGGTGTATGCCGTCCTCGGGATCGAAGCAGCCCGCACTGTCATCTACAACGAGATCATCGAGGTGTTGGACAACATCTATGTCAATTATAGACACGTGGCACTTTTGATCGATGTGATGACAAACAAGGGAAATATCCTATCCGTGAACAGACATGGCATCAACAGAGGGGATATCGGTCCACTCGCCAAGTGCTCCTTCGAGGAAACGACGGACAAACTCGTCAAGGCGGGCATCTTTGCGGATTATGACAAGATGAATGGGGTCGCCGCAAATATAATGTTGGGACAGATCGCCCCGGCGGGGACAGGAGACATGGATATCTATCTGGATGAGACGATGTTGCCCAAGGTCGATAAGCGTTCCGTCTTGGAGACTCTGAGAGAGGAAGAAGAGGAAGAGGGAGAAAAAGAAGGAGAAGGAGAAGGAGAAGGAGAAGGAAATGGACCTAGAAATGAAGATGAAGATGATATCTGCATAGAAGACACATTTGATATGAATATCGATGTGAAGAAAAGTACCAACGAACCAATAGAAAGGAAACAAAATACCTCGTTTACAATTGTATGAGAATGTTCTACACTTTCTCCTTTCTTCTTTCTTCTTACTTTTTTGTTTTTCTTTTTTCCTCGATGGACTATAAAGATTTGCTCAATTTTTTAACATTTTTGGATCTGACCTTGAAACTTTTCGATGAAATAAGTCCAGACACGTGCTCTGAATCTTGAGAATGCCCTTTCCAAAACGTTTGAAGCAAAAAAAAGAATCTTTGAAATCGTTGACTTAGCAGCATCTGATCTTATATCAGATATTTATTGATCTTATAGGGAATGATATCTTTAGCTTTAGTGAACCGATCTGGTACTATAGGTTGATATCCTATCTTTTCCAAATCCTCTGGTAGACTTTCATAAACTTTTTGCTGGCTGCCATCGAAAGAAGGATTCCATGTACCCATTTCTATTGATGTCACTCCGTCAGCTCCTAAACTTCCAGAAACTTCACATTTTATATATTTATTACCAGCAGTCACAAGTGACCAATATGCATGACAATCAACACCCGTTGCAACAGGTTTTTCTGTAGGTGACTGCCCTCCAGGTGTTTGCGCTTCTGTTCCTTTTTGATTTTGCTTTGCACACTCCAAGATGCAAGCATGTATGTCTTGACATGGGTTGTCGAGATCATCACACTTACAGTTGCAATCAGAGCATGAAGGAGGCTCCAGAGATGGCGTCCTCGTCGTGTCTCCTTTTGATCCCCTCGAAGGCCCAACAGACATATCTCCCAAAATCTCAATATCCGAGTACCACCTATCATTGAATCCTCTATTTATCACACGTTGCCTATAAATGTCACTCTTATCAGGAACGAATCCTTTCGATTTACATTTTTTTTGAGCATCTTGGCATATTCTAAACTCATGTTCACAATTATCCTTACATTCATCATCATCTCTATTACATTCTCTCCTACATGTATTGTATGTATCTCTGCATTGAAAATTACATTTTTTTTCCAAGTATCCATAATGAAGATCCGTTTCGAACTCTGTGCGATCAAAATCGCAGGGCATACATGACAGCTTCTTGTTCTTTTCGGGCAATCCGCAAAAGTTGAGTTGTTTTTTCTCCTCACATTTCCCGGTCACCCTCTCCATACCGAAACCATTCGGTTGGGCACAATACATGTCATATTCGCCTGTGGTACAAAAAGTGTCGGACACCTTATTTACCTTCAATGGTGAGCGATCGGGATTGATGCAATACTTGTTCAATTTTTTGAATTCTTTTGACATGTGATTCATACACTTATTATATCTCTTGTCATCCAATGTTTTGAACGGCGGGTCTGGGATTGGCGTTGGGATAGGGGGTAAGGGAGATGGAGGAGGTGGTGTGGGATTCGGCTTGATGAGAAATGGATTTTTCTCCGACAAGATACATTTTTCTTGCAACCTGCGGATCTCATCTTCTTTCTCCTCACTCACTTCATCGGAGACAATCATCCATGATCCATACTCCTTGATGTCCTCACATACAGTTTTTGGCTCCACAGTCGGGTATGGAGGATTGAAATTCATGAACAACCACTCGATCTCACATATATAAATTGAAAATATATAAAAGAGGAGAACAAAAATCAATCCTGGAAGTAATGGGTATACTAGGTATACATTACAAATTGCTTTACAGTTCGTAAACTTTAAAACGTGGGACACCGACTGGTCAACGTTTTAAATGCGATTGATAATTGACCAAACCAGAATTGTCATAAACTTTTTGCTGGCTGCCAACGAGGCGATTATCCCATCTACCCATTTCTATCGTTTTCACTCCTAAACTTCCAGACACTTCACATTTTATATATTTAGTACCCCAATTTCCATTTGACCAATATGTATGACAATGAACACTATTTGGAACAGGTTTTTCTGTAGGTGACTGCCCTCCAGGTGTTTGCGCTTCTGTTCCTCCACACTCCAAGATGCAAGCATGTATGTCTTGACATGGGTTGCCGAGATCATCACACTTACAGTTGCAATCAGAGCTTGAAAGAGGCTATAGAGATGGCGTCCTCGTCGTGTCTCCTTTTGATCCCCTCGAAGGTCCAACAGACATATCTCCCAAAATCTCAATATCCGAGTACCACCTATCATTGAATCCTCTATTTATCACGCGTTGTCTATAAATGTCACTCTTATCAGGAACGAATCCCTTTGATTTACAAGGATTTCCTGCATTTCCACATTTTTTTTTCAAGTATCCATAATGGAGATCCGTTTCGAATTCTGTGCGATCAAAATTGCAGGGCATACATGACAGCTTCTTGTTCTTGTCGGGCAATCCGCAAAAATGAAGTTGCTTTTCTTCCTCCTCACATTCTCCAGTCACCCTCTCCATACCAAAACCATTTGGTTTGGCACAGTACATGTCATATTTACCTGTGGTACAAAAAGAGTGAGACATCTCCATCATATTCAACGGAGATCGATCGGGATTGATACAATACTTGTTGAACTTTTTGAATTCTTCAGACATGTGATTCATACACGTATTATACCTCTTGTCATCCAATGATTTGAAAGGCGGATGTGGGGTTGGGATCGGTGGTAAGGGAGATAGAGGAGGTGGTGTGGGATTCGGCTTGATGAGAAACGGATTTTTCTCCGACAGGATACATTTTTCTTGCAACCTGTGGATTTCCTCCTCTTTCTCCTCACTCACTTCATCGGAGACAATCATCCACGATCCATACTCCCTGATGTCCTCACATACAGTTTTTGGCTCTACGGTCGGGTATGGGGGGTTGAAATTCATGAACAACCACTCGATCTCACATATATAATTTGAAAATATATAAAAGAGGAGAGAAGAGAAGGAAAAAGAGAGAAAAAGAAGATAGCATTCCAAGAAATACTCGATAAGTCAAACGGGATGAGCAATTATGAATTAGTCTGCTCTGAGGAGAGAGAGAATGAGTATGAAAATGAGAATAAGAATGAGAAAGGAGAAGGAGAAGAAGAAGGAGAAGAGGAAGAAGAAACGCTCCTCGATCTTATCAAGCGAATTCGAGACCTCGAAGATATCATAAACGACATGATGGACAAGATCAAACCAGGAGAAGATCATTTTTGTACTCAGATTTTGGAATGCTCTTTCCGAGAGATGAAAGAATCACAGGAGCTTGACCGACTCAATAGATTGTGCAACGAGATTGAAACAATGGTGAATGGAAGTGATGAGGATGAGGAGGAGAATGAGGATGAGAATAAGAATAAGAATAAGGAGCAATTAGCGTCCATCACACAAAAGGATGCAAATGACTTCCAGAATCTGGTCTTTGATCTCGAAAGATGCCTTCTCGTGCTCGAGCTCTTTTGGCTGGACGCAAACCTAGTTCAAATAGACAAACAGAGCTTCGGACGGTCCATCTATATTTGATGGGGCGTATTATTTGTTTTATGATTATCATTTCTTTCCCCCCTCCTTTCCCCCCTTCTACTACAACACGAGCGGCAGAACTTTTTGCACGCGATTCAAGAATTTGGGTGGAATTTCATTTTCCTGGAACACGATCGTTTTCTTGTTCTCTATCGGTTCGAATATCGCATGACTATTCATCCTGTCCGCACGAACATTATGGAGTATGATGTAGAAGGGAGATTTACTCTTTGCAAGCACCTTGATATTCTCATCATACAATTCTTTATTTTTGCGCACGATCATGACCACGAAGATATCAAAGAATTCGCCGATGGTTTGTATCTCGACCTCAGAAGGATATCCGGTGCTTGTGTTCAGCCATTCTTTATATTCTTCAAAGTTGACAGGGCCCGATAATTTGAGAGACGGGAAAGTCGATCCACCTCTCCTTAATTTTTCCGTGAATTGACGGGGATTCTGGGCATGAGCCTCCATCATCCGGTTTATCGTCACCTCTTTCAAGATGCTCGGCGTCATGTTGATCTTGGCTTGGCGGATCTTTGAACTCTTCACACCATCGACCTTTTGAAGATAGTTAAAAACGGCGCTAAAGATATTGAAGACAGACATCGTGTTGTAATTTGGATTGTACATACGCTTGAAACCAGGCAAGAGCGATCCAGCTTGATGTTTGATCATGTGCTTCTTGTTCCATTCTTCCATAGACATGTTCGAGGGTTTTTCGTACTTTGTGACCAGTTTTTGAAAGGATGGGGAATGGATCACATCCACCTCGGGAGCCTGATAGAACGCTTGGATCTCGAGATCATGTGGCTCAAACTTGAAACCCATGGTTTGTGTGATGATATTCTGAGATCCGAATAGGGAGTTCACGATATCCCCCGCCCCATCGACTTCTGCCTGTGAGAAGATGACGATATTTTCATCGACCAGGGATTCATCGCTAAACGACATTTTTTTAATCTGAAACATTGGATCCAGGACTTCATCGAGAGCTTTTGCTAATAATGTCATATAGAGGGACCCGGGTATCTTCAATTTGCACGTGACCTTGTCGTAGGAACATTGTCGGTAGGAGAGACATTCTTTCATCGTGGGAACGCGAGAACATTGAATATCTTTCTGATTCTGATTCTGATTGTTTATAAAACTCGAATATGCTTCTGCATCTGGTGTCTTGATGATTCGAGAAGAGAGATGTGGCTCCAACTCTCGGTAAAGAAGCATCCTCTTCAAATCCTGAGGGATAGGATTATTACGATGACGGTAAAACTTTATTTTCTTATGGAGAGAAGTGTTCAAGATGCCGTCCACGACCTCATTACGTAAAGAATGATACATGTTATCCGTGGCACGCGAGAGGTCGACACTATTCTTCCTTGGATCGGGAGACTGTGTGCGTACAAATATGGAGAGATCGTCTTTGAAACTGAACATCTCATCGATGGAATCTATTTCGAGTGCTTCCTTCGATTTCATTTGATTCGAAGAATCGAGCCGCGTCAAAGGAATGGCTTGCTTCAAGGGTAATTGCCCCTTGATGCTTCTACCCGTCTCCTCTTTCCCAAATTCGATGTACAAAAAGCGGTCATCTGACTTTTTGGAAAAGTTGTAGTATCTCTCGTTCAGGTTCTTGTTCATTCTCTCGAGGATGTCCTGAATCTCATATCCAACGATGTGCTTCCAGCTCTTCATTTCCAGATTTGGACTCGGTTCTCTTCGGTCCACGTACAATTTATCGTTGAATTCAGGTTTGACGATCTTGTACATCGTATCTATGAAGATGCAATCTCGAGCCATCCAGATGTTCTCACGCACGTAGGAAGGATATCGTAACGGAATATAAAAGTCTTTTTCTATGAGGAATCCGATGAGGTGTAAATTGTAGTCGATGACCTGTGCCTTGATCTGCCTACCTTGGAGTTTTAGGTTTGTGATGATTCCGTCGACATCATTGTCGTTCATCTCCCGTGATTCGAAGTCATCTTTGTTCTCTTTACATGACTGGTTTAGCGCAAACACCATCCTCGAGATGCTTGGGTTAAACTCATAGGTGGGGCGTGCTATGACTTTACTCCCCTTCATCGACACAAAGTTGATCGGTTCGTACGTATTGTTCTTCTTGTAAATGAATGAAAAGGGTGTGTTCCGTCTGGTGTACAGATTATCGAGTTGGCCAAAAAATGGGCAGGTGTATGTAGGTTTATCGTTGATCATCTCGAATACGATCATGTTCAGACCGGACGGATTTATCTCAGAATTCCATTTCGTTCTCTCGATGAAAATTCCGAGGAGGAGATGGTGGGTTTTTGGTATCCCATTGTCTTTTACATAGTTCATAAAGTTCTGATACGATTTGTACAGGAGAATTTCGCGAAGAATGATCTGACTCCCGTCGTATTTGTTCATGAGTCGAATCGAATCGTACAGAAAGTCGAGTTTGAATTTTGCGATGTAGGAATTTTGTCTAGGACTGAGAAACCATCTCTTGAATTCCAAAAACGCGGGGAGAGGAATCTTTTCTCTTTCGTTTCCTTCTTTGCCATATTGTCCCATCATGAAATACTTACATAGAAGGCCGTTTTGAGAAAAGATAAAGTCTTCCATGTTGAACTTCTTCAGAATCGAACGAACGATATCGTCTACATTCCTAAATACAGATGGGTCGTTGATGATAGAGACCATACATTGGAGGAAAGATTGATTCGATTTGGGTAATCCCTTCCTTAGATATGTCTTTGTAGCCTTGGTCACGATATTTTTGTTCTCCGCCTCGTCGTCAAAGCTGTGACTATCGATGATCTGGAGTATACCTGATGGGATGAGGCCCAATCGTTGATTCTCGAGAGGAAAAA
>LKMJ01002198.1_pt1 | contig 17774 bp, 15 predicted proteins | sample 643391 | NCBI WGS metagenome assembly LKMJ01 (sample SAMN04112250, study PRJNA286221) | soda lake metagenome | biome: soda lake; feature: Kulunda Steppe; material: water; isolation source: sample PL-Br10 brine of Picturesque Lake | place: Russia: Kulunda steppe | collected 2010-07
ATCCTCCAGCTCCTGCACCAGCTCATAGCGGCCCAGACCGCCGGACTGGACCTGGATACCGACGAAGATGTGCGCCTCGTCCGAGCGCGAGTAACGGTAATTGAACTCCGTAATGCTTCGATTCTGAAGCGCCTGGATGAACTGGCGGAAACTGCCGGGGCGCTCGGGAATGGTCACCGCCAGGATGGCTTCACGCTGCTCACCCACCTCGGTGCGCTCGGAGATGTAGCGCAGCCGGTCAAAGTTCATATTCGCGCCGCTCAGGATGGCAATCAGGTTCTCCCCCTCAAGCTGATCACGCTGGGCATACTTCTTCAGCCCGGCCACCGACAGCGCACCGGCCGGCTCCTGGATGGAGCGGGTATCCTCGAACACATCCTTGATGGCCGCACAGATCTCATCGGTGGTGACGGTGACCACCTCATCGACATGATCCTTGCACACATCCCAGGTGTGCTGGCCGATCTGCTTCACCGCCACCCCGTCGGCAAAGATCCCCACCTGGGGCAGCGTCACTCGGCGCCCGGCCTTGAGCGCCTCAAACAGACAGGCGGAATCTTCCGGCTCCACGCCTATGACGCGGGTCTCCGGGCGAAGGCATTTGATGTAGGCGGCCATGCCGGCCATGAGACCGCCCCCACCCACCGGGATGAACACCGAATGGATGGGTTTGGTGAACTGCCACATCAGCTCCATGGCCACTGTGCCCTGACCGGCAATGGTGTCCGGGTCGTCGTAGGGGTGGATGTAGGTGTAGCCGTTTTTCTCGATCTGCTCCTGGGCGTAGGCGGCCGCTTCATCGAAGGCATCACCAATGAGCACCACCTCGGCGCCGCTGTCGCGTACGGAGTTGACCTTGATCTCCGGCGTGGTCCGGGGCATCACAATGGTCGCGTGGATGCCCAGCCGGGTCGCCGCCAGCGCCACACCCTGGGCATGATTCCCGGCCGAGGCGGCAATCACCCCTTTGGCCTTCTGCTCGTCACTGAGCTGCACGATCTTGTTGTAGGCACCGCGCAGCTTGAAGGAGAAGACCGGCTGCAGATCCTCGCGCTTGAAGAAAATGTTGTTGCTGAAGCGGCGGGTCAGATTCCGTGCATGGGTGATGGGCGACTCAATGGCCACATCATAGACACGAGCGTCGAGAATCTTCTTGATATAGCGTTGCGGCATGCTCAGCTGACCCCGATAACGGTGCGGATTAAAGCGGCAAGTGTAAGGACTTTGCCAGCGCGGCGTCTATATGCCCGCGCTGCTTTTGCGTATACTTGAGGCCCCTGCAACACAGATCCCGGAGCCGACCATGAGCCAGGACCAGCACAAAGACGCCGCCGCCCGAGCCGCACTGGAGCACATACTGCCGGACCTGGCCCGGGACAGTGTTGTGGGTGTGGGCACCGGCAGCACCGTCAACTTCCTGATCGACGCCCTGGCCGAAGTGAAGGCACAGTTCGACGGCGCCGTGGCCAGCTCCGAAGCCACCGCCGAGCGCCTGAAAAAGCACGGCATCCCGGTCTATGACCTGAACACCGTGGACCCACCCCGTTTCTACATCGACGGCGCCGACGAGGCCAACGAGCGGCTGGAGCTGATCAAGGGCGGTGGTGGCGCCCTGACCCGGGAGAAGATCCTGGCCGCCGTGGCCGAAACCTTCATCTGCATCGTGGATGAAAGCAAGGAAGTCGGCATCCTCGGTGACTTTCCCCTGCCCGTGGAAGTCATCCCCATGGCCCGCAGCCATGTCGGGCGTCAGATCAGCCGCATGGGCGGCCAGCCCAAACTGCGCGATGGCTTCAAGACGGACAACGGCAACATCATCCTGGATGTCCACCACCTGAACATCAGCCGCCCGATCAAGGTGGAAGAAGAACTGAACCACATCACCGGCACCGTCACCAATGGCCTCTTCGCCCGCCGCCCCGCCGACCTGATGTATGTGGCCACCAGCAAAGGCGTGGAAAAACGCAGCCGCTGACCCCGCCCCGGAAGCACAACTGGCGGGTAAAGCCACCAGACCCGCCACACCCCAAAACCAAGCGCTTGCTCGGCACCGGTCAGTCAGGCAGACTCCGAAAAAGAACGAGCAACATGAGTCCCTGCCATGAACACTCCGACCAGCTACTTCAACGAAACCCACAACCAGGCCCGTGACACCGCACGCCGCTTTGTCGACAAGGAAATACTGCCCCACATCAACGACTGGGAAGAAGCCGGCGAATTTCCCCGCGAACTCTTCCGCAAAGCGGGTGATGCAGGCCTGCTCGGTATCGGCTACCCCGAGGCGCTGGGCGGCACGGGTGAAGGGGATCTGTTTCTCAAGATCGCCGTCAGCGAAGAGCTCATGCGCAGCACCTCCGGCGGACTGGTGGCGGGACTGGGCTCGCTCGACATTGCCCTGCCCCCGATCATCCAGTGGGCCAGGCCCGAACTGAAGGAACGTGTGGCACCACCGGTCATCGCCGGAGACAAGATTGCCGCCCTGGCCATCACCGAGCCCGGCGGCGGCTCCGACGTGGCCAACCTGAGCACCCGAGCCGTGCGTGAGGGCGACCACTACCGCGTCTCCGGCAGCAAGACCTTCATCACCAGCGGCCAGCGTGCCGATTACTACAGCGTGGCCGTGCGCACCGGCGAGGCCGGCCACGGCGGTGTCAGCATGCTGCTGATCGAGCGTGACACGCCGGGATTCAGCCGCGGTCGCAACCTGAAAAAGACCGGCTGGTGGGCCAGTGATACCGCCGAGCTGTTCTTTGAGGACGCCCTGGTGCCGGCGAAAAACCTCATCGGCCAGGAAAACGGCGGCTTCATGGTCATCATGACCAACTTCCTGCGCGAGCGCCTCATGCTCTGCGTCATGGCTACCACCACCGCCCGGCTGGCACTGGAGATGGCCACCGCCTACGCCAAAGAGCGCCAGGCCTTCGGCCGCTCCATCAGCGGCTTTCAGGTCACCCGCCACAAGCTGGTGGATATGGCCACCAAAGTGGAAATCGCCAGCGACTACACCTACCGCTGCGCCTCGCTGATGCAGGCGGGCAGGGCGCCGGTGAAGGAAGTGGCCATGGCCAAGAACTTCTCGGCGCAGGTGGCCGAGGAGGTCACCCGAGAAGCGGTGCAGATCTTTGGCGGCATGGGCTACATGCGCGAGGCACAGGTCGAGCGCCTGGCCCGGGATGCCCGGCTGCTGGCCATTGGCGGCGGCACCACCGAGATCATGAAAGAGCTCATCGCCAAACAGATGAAGCTCTGAGACGCGCAGGGGCGCTCTGTGCGCGCTGGTTTGTTGCGAGACGATCGAAGCGTATAATGCGCGTTCCGATCGCTACCCGCTGGCTTGAATGCCGGCACACAGTTCGCAACCAAAAGGATTCACTTATGAACTTTGACCAGATTCCCCCCGGCAAGAATCCGCCCGAAGACATTTACGTCGCCATTGAAATCCCGGCCAACGCCGATCCCATCAAGTACGAAATTGATAAGGACATGGGCGCCGTTCTGGTTGACCGCTTCATGGCCACACCCATGTTCTATCCGGCGAACTATGGCTTCATCCCGAACACACTGGCGGACGACGGTGACCCGCTGGACGCACTGGTGGTCACCCCCTATCCGGTCATGCCCGGCTCCATTATCCGCTGCCGCCCGGTAGGCGTACTGAACATGGAAGACGAAGCTGGCGAGGATGCCAAGCTGGTTGCCGTTCCCCACGACAAGCTCACCACCGCCTACAGTGATGTGAAAGACGTGGGCGACCTGCCCAGTCTGCTCAAGGACCAGATCAAGCACTTCTTTGAGAACTACAAGACTCTGGAAGCCGGCAAGTGGGTCAAGGTCCGCAACTGGGACAACGCCGAGGCCGCACGCAAGGCTGTTGACGCCTCTGTAGCCGCCGCCAAGAAGTAATGCGGCAAGACCAGCAGGCCGTCACCCCGTCCCATGCGGGTGTGACGGTTCACTCTGTGGGCGGCACAGGTGAAAGCCAAGCGCACCATCCAGGCCCAGCGCCCGCAACGCCTCCCATTCGTCCGCTGTCTCCACGCCAGCGGCCCAGACCTTGAGCCCGCGCTCGCGCGCTACTGCCGTGATCGACTCAATGAAAAAGCGTGCGTCCGGCCGCGCCTCCAGTCCCCGGACAAAGCTGCGATCCACCCGCAGCCCATCCAGAGGCCAGCGCCCGAGATAGTCAAAGCTCACACTACCGGCACCAAACTGATCGACCATCAACATGACCCCCGTTGACGCCCGCAGCTTTACCAGTGCATCAATGCAATCAGGCTCAACCCGCACAACACGCTCCGGAAAAGCCAGCCAGAGCCGTCGCGCTTTTTCCTGATCCGCCCACAGACGCTGTTCAAGCCAATCCCTGAAATCACGCTCACACAAAGAGGCCAGCCCCAGCGGCAATACAAACTGCTGATGCGGGTAATCGCCCATGAGCGCCAAAGTGCGATCCAGCACCGCACAATCCAGTGTGGCGAGGCGCTCGTAGCGCTCCAGCAAAGGCACAAAGCGCCCGGCACTGACCCACTCACCATCAAGCTGCAGACGCGCCATGACCTGCTGATGACAGAACCGACCAGAGCAATCCAGAACGGGCTGAAAGGCCAGACTCAGACGGTCACTCTCCAGCGCTGCGATGATGGATTGCTGCCACTCGCCAGTACTGACCGGCTCATTGGCGACCGTCCGGGACCAGCCCCAGTTGCTGCCCTGGAAAGTCGAGGTCTGTTGCAGGGCCGTATCGGCCCGTGCCAGCAGATCCGTCACGGAGAGATGGGGCGCGGTGTTCACCAGACCGGCGTGTACCCAGGCCGGCTGGTCCGGGGCCAGGACGGCGTAGCGTCGGCTCATCTCCGCAACCAGCTGCGACACCCACTGCTCCGCATCCGCCTCTGAGGCCAACGGCAGAAACAACAGAAATTCTGCGCCCTGGCCACGCCCCAGCATGACAGAGTCGTGGCGTGCCTCGAAGGCTTCCAGAATCCCGGCGCAGGCAGCCAGCAGCTCATTGCCACGCTCGCGTCCCTCACGCTCGTTGAATCGCAGAAAGTTGTGCAGCCGGAAGATGACAAGCACCCCTTCCCGGGGTTCATCCTCGGCATGCAGCTCACTTTCCAGGCGCTGGAGAAAGGCACGCCGACTGTCCAGGCCGGTAACCCCATCGTCGCGCAACTCTTCCTGGAGGCGGTTGATCAGACGCAGTTGACGCTCAAAGGTCTGACCCAGTGTTTCCGCCATACGATTAAGGGCGCGCGCCACACTCCCCAGCTCACTGGAAGCAGGCTCGGGGACCTGAGAGCTGAAGTCGCCCTGTTCGAGCGCCCTGGCATGGGCCTGCATGGCGAGCAGGGGCCGAAACACGACGCGACTGCCTCGCCACAACAGCCACACGACAACCACCGCGATCAGGCCAAGCCAGGCAAGCTCAATGCGCAGCCCGTGCCAGAGCTCTGTGAGTGCTGCATTCGGATCGCCTTGAACCAGCACACTGCCCTGGCGGTCCCAGCCGGCCATCACCTCGGCACGCCCCGTTGGTTGCGGCAGATCCGCCCAGGCGGCGAACCAGCCCGGTACCTGCACAGCGCTGTCTTCAGAGCCACGCCGGTATTGCACCTCACCATCCAGCCCCTGCAGCTCGATGACCTGATAGGCGCCGCTGTCATACATGGCGTCGATGATGCTGGCCGTTGCGTCGCGCTCACCATTGGCGCTGGACAGCGTCAGCCCCAGCGCCGTGGCCGCATCCTGAGTCTGCACCTGAAGCTGGCGCGCCAGATACTGGCTGAAACGCTCACTGCCCAGATAGAAACTCATCCCCAGGGACACCACCAGCAGCAGCGCCACCATTGAAAGTGTTACCGCTCTGAGGCTGTAGCCTCTGTCATGGGAGTTGTCATCTGCCATTGGTCCCGCTCCTTGACCCACTCGTCGCCCGGGAAAGCCACAGATTGACACAGTTCTTTCAATAGCGGCTATAGTGAGGGCTCTGGTTTGTGACAAATAAAACAACGGAAACAGGGCGACGACACGCATGAGCGACCCCAACCAGCAGGAGAAACTGAAACAGCATTTTGCCCGCCGGGTGACCACCCAGGCCCGGGCCCTGCTTGAAACCTGGCAGAAGTACCGGAACGGTGAGGAAGAGCCGGACAACCTGCACGAGGAGCTCCAGGCAGGCACGGAAAAGCTGCTCAAATATGCCCGACGCTTTGAGATGACCAGCCACGAGGAGGCGGCAGCGCAGCTGCAAACGGCCATCAACAAATGGTCGGGTGACCAACCGCTGGACACAGAGGTGCGCGACACCATCCAGCAGGCGATGGACCAGCTGTGCGGCTGCACCCTGCGCCGCTCTGACCAGAGCGAGGAGAACCCGCCACGGACCTATCTGCGCACGCCCATCTATCTGGCCTTCCGGGACAGCGAGTACGCCCAGCGCATCATACGCCAGCTGGAGTTTTTCGGCTTCCGTGCCGGTGCCTTTGAAAGCCCGGAAAGCCTCGTCACCGAATGCCAGCGCCACAAGCCGGAAGCCATTGTCATCGATGTGGATTTCGGGGAGCCGGACACTGTCACCGGTATCGAAACCATCGAGACCATCCAGCAGAACCACGAGACCCCCATACCCATTCTCTACCTCAGCGAGTCCGACGGCTCCATAGAAACCCGTTTACGGGCAGTCCGCTCCGGTGGCGAGGAGTTTTTCTACCAGGCGCTGGATCCGGGCCAGTTGATTGAAAAGATCGAGACCTACTCCTGCGTCCACCCCGCCGAGCCCTACAAGGTGCTGGTGGTGGACGACTCCAAGGCCCAGGCGAAGTTCATGGAGAATGTCCTGAAGAAAGCCGGCATGCATTCGATGGTGCTGACCGATCCCATGGACGTCATCGGCGCACTGGAGGACTTCTCGCCGGAGATCATCATCCTGGATATGTACATGCCCGGCTGCACCGGCATGGAGCTGGCCAAAGTCATCCGCCAGCAGGACCGGCTGCACAGCGTGCCCATCATTTACCTCTCGGCGGAGGAGGATGTCTCGAAGCAGCTGTACGCCATGAGCATGGGCGGGGATGACTTTCTGACCAAACCCATTGACCCCAAGCACCTGATCGCCACCCTGCACAACAGGGGGCGGCGCGCGCGCTCACTGCTGGCATTGATGATCCGCGACAGCCTCACGGGCCTTTACAATCACACCCACTCGCTGCATCTGCTGGAAAACGAGATCAACCGGGCGAAACAACACGGCCACCCACTGAGTTACGCCATGCTCGACATTGACCTGTTCAAGAAGATCAACGACAGCTACGGCCACCCCATTGGCGACCGGGTGCTTCGCAGCCTGTCACTGTTTCTCAAGCAGCGCCTGCGCAAGAGCGACCACATTGGCCGCTACGGAGGTGAGGAATTCGCCATCATCTTCCCGGAAACCACCCTCAAGGATGCACGAAATGTCATGAACGAGATCCGTGAGAACTTCAGCAGACTGCAGCAGCCTGCGGCAGGCACGGACTTTACTGTGACCTTCAGCTGCGGCGTGGCCGCCTGGGACGGCGAGACACCGCAGGAACTGTGCGAGAAGGCCGACCATGTGCTCTATGAAGCCAAGGAGGCAGGCCGCAACCAGGTCCGGATCGCCGAATAGCCATTTCGTAACGAGCTGCTATTGATCTGGCTTGCTCAAGCGTTCAAACTTTCACGAAATTGCCGTCATCTGTGCGCAAACAGCAACATTGTGCACAGGAATAGATCGATCACCAGCGCCGGACGCCGAGGAACGGATCATGGCCACCATACTTGTCCTGCACGGACCCAACCTGAACCTGCTGGGAAGCCGCGAGCCGGACACCTATGGCACGCAGACGCTGGAAGACATCAATCAACGCCTGCACGAGCAGGCCAGCCAGATGGGGCACCATCTGCTGGCGCTGCAAAGCAACGCCGAATACGAGCTGGTGGACCGCATTCATGAGGCGCGACAGGAAGAGGTGGACTTCATCCTGATCAACCCGGCAGCTTTCACGCACACCAGCGTTTCACTGCGCGATGCCCTGCAGGGCACGGCAATCCCCTTTATCGAAGTGCATCTGTCGAATGTACACGCGCGTGAGCCATTCCGAAGCCACTCCTATTTCTCTGACATTGCCCAGGGCGTAATCTGTGGACTGGGCGCCCAGGGCTATGAGCTGGCTTTGCAGGCCGCGCTGCAACAACTGCATGACCGTAACGAGAGCTGACTATGGACATCCGAAAAGTCAAGAAACTGATCGAGCTGCTGGAAGAATCCGACGTTGAGGAACTGGAAATCAAGGAGGGCGATGATTCCGTTCGCCTGTCCCGACGGCGCAGCGGAGAGACGGTGGTCACCCAGGCGCCGGCGCCACAGCCACAACCGGCAGCGCCCGGGCCCGCCCCCCAGGAGAGCAGCGACAAAGGCGCCGGCGCCGACAAACCGGAAGTGCCCCAGGGGCATCTGGTGCGCTCACCCATGGTCGGCACCTTCTACCGCGCCCCGTCACCGACGTCCGAATCCTTTGTGGAAGAAGGACAGCGCGTGAGCGCCGGTGACCCACTGTGCATCGTCGAAGCCATGAAGATGATGAACCAGATCGACGCCGACATCAGTGGCACCGTCTCTGAGATACTCGTTGAGGATGGGCAGCCGGTGGAGTTTGACCAGCCCATGTTCGTAATCACCTGATAGCGAAGTCACATTGCCATGCTGAAAAAAGTACTGATTGCGAACCGGGGCGAAATCGCGCTGCGCATCCTGCGAGCCTGTAAAGAGCTCGGCATACGAACCGTGGCTGTGCATTCGCAGGTGGACCGGGACCTGATGCACGTGCGTCTGGCCGACGAATCCGTGTGCATCGGACCCAACAGCGCCGCCGAAAGCTACCTCAACATTCCCGCCATCATCAGCGCCGCTGAGGTGACGGACGCGGACGCGATTCACCCCGGCTACGGCTTCCTGGCCGAAAACGCCGATTTTGCCGAACAGGTCGAGAAAAGCGGCTTCCGTTTCATCGGCCCCCACGCCGACACCATTCGCCTGATGGGCAACAAGGTCTCTGCCATACGCTCCATGGTCAAGGCCGGTGTACCCACGGTGCCTGGCTCCAATGGCCCGCTCAACGAGGACAAAGAACGCACCCTGGAGCTGGCCCGCCAGATTGGCTACCCGGTACTGATCAAGGCCGCTTCTGGTGGTGGAGGCCGGGGCATGCAGGTGGTGCATTCGGAGAGCTCGCTGCTCAAGGGCATCCAGCTCACCCAGCGCGAGGCTCATGGTGCCTTCGGTGACGAAACCGTCTATCTGGAGAAGTACCTGGAGCGCCCGCGTCACGTGGAAGTCCAGGTGCTGGCCGATCAGCACGGCAACGTCATCCACCTGGGCGATCGGGACTGCTCGCTGCAGCGGCGCCACCAGAAGGTGATTGAAGAGGCGCCCGCCCCCAACATTGACCCTGCAGCTCGGGAGAAGACCCTAAAAGCCTGCACCGATGCCTGCCGCGAGATCGGCTATGTGGGCGCCGGCACCTTTGAGTTCCTGTATCAGGACGGGGAATTCTTCTTTATCGAGATGAACACACGGGTTCAGGTTGAGCACCCGGTCACCGAACAGGTCACCGGTGTGGACATCGTCAAAGAGCAGCTGCGCATTGCCTCCGGTGAGCAACTGAGCTACCGCCAGGACCAGATCGAGATCCGGGGCCATGCCGTGGAATGCCGCCTCAACGCCGAAGACCCCAAGAGCTTCGCGCCCAGCCCCGGCCTGGTGGAGCGCTACCACCCACCCGGCGGCAACGGCGTGCGCGTGGACTCACACATGTACGCCGGCTACAGCGTGCCACCCTATTACGACTCACTGATCGGCAAGCTCATCACCTTCGGCGAGACTCGTGACACAGCCCTGGCGCGCATGAAAAACGCCCTGGACGAGTTGATTGTCGTCGGCATCAAGACCAACGCCACCCTGCATCAGCGACTGATCCGGGATAAAGGCTTCCAGGATGCGGACCTGACGATTCACTATCTTGAACAGCTGATCCGGGACTGACCATGGCGTGGGTACAGGTACACATCCAGTCCGATCCCAATCACGCCGAGCTGCTGGAAGACATGCTGCTGGAGGCCGGTGCCGAGGCGGTCAGCATGGAAGACAGCGAAGACGACCCGCTGTACGAACCCGAACGGGGCACCACCCCGTTGTGGGAAAGCACCCGGGTAACAGGACTCTTTGACGGTGACGCCGACCTGGAAGCCATCCGCCAACAGCTGAGTGAGGCCTACCACGCCAGTACCCAGCAGAGCCTCGACAACATTGAGGTGGAATTGCTGGAGGACCGTGAGTGGGAGCGGGCCTGGATGGATGACTTCAGGCCCGAGCGCTTTGGCCAGCGCCTGTGGATCTGCCCGAGCTGGCATGAGCCCCCGGAGCCGGAAGCGACCAACATCATTCTCGACCCGGGGCTGGCTTTTGGCTCCGGCACCCATCCCACCACCCGCCTCTGTCTGGAATGGCTCGATGGCGCCGACGTCACCAATGAGACCGTGGTGGACTACGGCTGCGGTTCCGGCATACTGGGTCTGGCCGCACTCAAACTGGGTGCCCGCCATGTGGTGGGTGTGGACAACGACCCCCAGGCATTGGATGCCAGTCGCGACAACACGCGGCGCAACGGCATCGACGACGAGGCCCTGGACCTGTATCTGCCGGACCAACAGCCGGAGGGCCAGTGCGATCTGATGCTGGCCAACATCCTGGCCCAGCCACTGCTGGAGCTCGGCGAGTTCCTGGCCCGGCAGGTCCGCCCCGGCGGACGGATTGTCCTGTCCGGCATCCTGGCCACCCAGGCTGACACCATCAGCGATCATTACGCACAATGGTTTACCATGCAGTCACCAACGGAACATGAAGGGTGGGTATGCCTGAGCGGCACACGCCATGACCATGGCCTCAACTGAAGCTTGCAGGGACGATGAGTGACACCAGCACACTGACACGCTGCCCCCATTGCCAGACCCGGTTCCGGGTCACGGAACAGCAGCTTGGCGCAGCCAGCGGCAAGGTGCGCTGCGGCCAGTGCCGGGAAGTGTTCAATGCCCTGGAAAATGCCGAATACGAAGCGCCTGCGCCGGAACCAGCCGAACAGCGTGAGCCGGAACCCAAAGACGAGCAGCCCCCAACCGAAACTGAGCCATCCTCAGACGCCCCTCAGGAGAGCGCCAGCGATACCCCCTCTGAAGAAGATGAGGAAGAACTGGTGTTCGACGACGATCCCGAGGAAGACGCCAAAGAGCGCCACTACGCCGGAAAGAAGGCACCGCTCGAGGAATCCGAGTTCGACGAGGAATTTCTGGCATTGGATCGGGGCGAGAGCCTGGCCTACTCAGAATTCCTGGATGACAGTAGCCAGCCCCAGTACACCGACCAGGACGACGAAAGCTGGGCGGAATCGCTGCTGCAGGACGACGACTGGGACATGCCTGACCCACAGCCACTTGAGGACGACAGTCAGGACGCGGAACCCGAGCCCCAACCGCCTCCCATGGAGGAAAGCAGCACCAGCAAACACACCGAACCTGAGCCTGAGGCCGAGCCCGAACTCGACTGGCGCTCACTGCGCACTGAGCCCGTAGCCGCCCCCAGCTCTAACCGCCCGGCATGGTACCGGCGCCTGCTCTGGCCTGTGGTTGCCCTGCTGGCCGCAGCGGCACTGGTTCACCAGTTGGGCTGGGCCCACTGGGACCGCCTGGCCCGCTACGAACCCATCCGCCCGGTCTACGCTCAGGTCTGTGACTGGATTGGGTGCGAACTGCCCCCACTTCAGGCCATCGACCAGATCCAGAGTCGCCAGATGGTAGTGCGCAGCCACCCCGAACAGGACAACGCCCTGCTGGTGGAGGCCACCCTGCTCAATCAGGCCCGCTTCGAGCAACCCTACCCTGCTATTGCCCTGAGTTTCGCCAATCTCAACAATGACGTGGTCGCCCAGCGCGTCTTCCAGCCCCGTGATTACCTGCCAGACAGCTCAGACCCGGACGGCACCATTCCCGCCGGTACCGGCGTGCGCGTGTCGCTGTCGCTGCAGGACCCCGGTCGAGATGCCATCAATTATCGACTCGACTTCCTGCCGGCTCAGTAACGCCGGGGTTGAACAAAAGCGTCACTCAAGTCAACCGATCTGGATGAAAAATAATCAGTTTTTCCACAGGTTTTCCTCTTTAATGCCCCCCTGCCCCGGAGTATCATTACTCCCCCCTGAGCTGGCTGATATTTGATCAGCCAGCCACGACGACGGGAATCGCGTTACTGATTGCCGACAGCCTGAGCAGGAGAGCTTTGTGGTTGCCATAGGCCCCCATACGCTGCCCAACAACCTGATCCTGGCTCCCATGGCCGGCGTAACGGATCGTCCGTTCCGGCTGTTGTGCCGGCGCATGGGGGCAGGGCTTGCGGTGTCGGAAATGGTCACGGCCGACAAGAGACTCTGGAACACCCGAAAATCCCGGCTGCGCCTGGATCACGGGGGTGAACCGGAGCCGCGCTCAGTCCAGATTGCCGGTGGCGATGCACCCATGCTGGCCGAAGCCGCCCGGCTCAATGCCGCCCAGGGGGCCCAGATCATCGACATCAACATGGGCTGCCCGGCAAAAAAGGTCTGCAACAAGGCCGCCGGTTCCGCCCTGATGCGCGACGAAGCGCTGGTGCGCGAGATTCTCGAGTCTGTGGTGTCCGCCGTGGAGGTGCCCGTCACCCTCAAGATGCGCACCGGCTGGGACCGGGACAGCCGCAACGCACTCAGTATCGCCCGCATGGCCGAAGACGCGGGCATCCAGGCGCTGGCGGTGCACGGTCGTACCCGCGCCGACGCCTACAAAGGCGAGGCCGAGTACGACACCATTGCGCGGGTCAAAGCCGCCGTCGACATCCCCGTCTTCGCCAATGGCGACGTGGATTCACCAGTCAAGGCCCGACAGGTGCTGGATCACACCCGGGCCGACGGGCTGCTGATCGGACGCGCCGCCCAGGGACAACCCTGGCTGTTTGACCGCATTGCCCATTACCTGGCAACCGGGGTCGAAAAGCCAGAGCCGGACATGAGACAGGTACGTGACATCCTGCTCGAGCATGTCCGCGCTCTGCACGAATTCTATGGTGAATACATGGGCGTACGAATCGCCCGCAAACACGTGGGATGGTATCTCCAGGATCGGGACCGGGACCGCTCGCTTCGGCGACAGTTCAACGGACTGGACAGCGCCACTGAGCAGCTGGCGCTGCTGGAGCACCATTTCGCAGGATTATCCAACCAGGAGGTATGTGTCGCATGAGCGCTGAAATCATGACAGAACAAAAAGGGGCGCAGAACACGGAACAACCGCTGACCACCGCAGCGGGCAATGGGCAGAATGTCACCCTGCGTGACAGCGTGGAGCACGCGCTCGAGAACTACTTCCAGCAGCTTGACGGCGCTCCGGTCAGCGACGTCTATCAGCTGGTCCTTTCCGAGGTGGAGGCACCGCTTCTGGAGAAAGTCATGGAATACACCAATGACAACCAGACCCGCGCCTCGGAAATGCTCGGACTGAACCGGGGTACGCTGCGCAAGAAGCTCAAGCAGTACGGACTGCTCTGAGCACAGGCCATCACCCCGGCGTCCGCGCTTTCGAAAACCAATCATCAGGAGCACCATGGCTAACCAGGATTATCCAATCCGGCGCGCACTGATCAGCGTGTCCGACAAAACCGGCATTGTTGATTTTGCCCAGTCCCTGCAGAAACAGGGTGTAGAGATTCTCTCCACCGGCGGCACCTACCGACTGCTGACGGAAAACGGCATTAAAGCCAAAGAGGTTTCCGAGCACACCGGTTTCCCGGAGATCATGGCCGGTCGGGTGAAGACCCTGCACCCGCGCATTCATGGCGGCATCCTGGGTCGTCGCGGCACCGATGACGAGGTCATGGAAGAGCAGCAGATCGCCCCCATCGACATGGTGGTGGTCAACCTCTATCCCTTTGAGGCGACCGTAGCCGATCCGGACTGCGATCTGGGTACCGCCATCGAAAACATCGACATCGGTGGCCCGGCCATGCTGCGCGCCGCGGCCAAGAACCATGAGGACGTCACGGTTCTGGTCAATGCTGGCGACTATGGCCGGGTGCTGGAGGAAATGGCCCACAACGACGGCATTCTGAACCATGCCACCCGTTACGATCTGGCGGTCAAGGCCTTTGAGCACACCGCCGCCTACGACGGGGCCATCGCCAACTACCTGGGCAGCCGCCTGGAGAGTGCCAGTGAACCGGCGCGCTTCCCACGCACCTTCAATGCCCAGTTCGAGAAGGTCCAGGACATGCGCTATGGTGAAAACCCCCACCAGCAGGCCGCCTTCTACCGCGAGCGCAACGCCAGCGAGGCCTCCGTCTCAACCGCCCGCCAGATCCAGGGCAAGGCGCTGTCGTTCAACAACGTGGCGGACACGGATGCGGCGCTGGAGTGCGTCAAACCCTTCGCCGATCCGGCCTGCGTCATCGTCAAGCACGCCAACCCCTGTGGTGTGGCCATTGGCTCGGACCTGAAGCAGGCCTATGACCTGGCCTTCGCCACCGACCCCACCTCCGCCTTCGGCGGCATCATCGCCTTCAATCGGCCACTGGATAAAATCACCGCCACCGCCATTGTCGAGCGTCAGTTCGTGGAGGTGATCATTGCCCCGGAAATCACTCCGGAGGCCGAGGAAGCCGTGGCCGGCAAGAAAAACATCCGCCTTCTGGCCTGTGGAGAGTTCGACGGCGAGCGCACACCGGCCGCCGACTACAAGCGCGTGACCGGTGGCCTGCTGGTGCAGGATCGCGATCTGGGCATGGTGGATGCCGACGGACTGGAGATGGTCACCGAACGCTCACCAAGCCAGGACGAGCTGGAGGACCTGCTCTTTGCCTGGGAAGTGGCCAAGTACGTCAAATCCAACGCCATCGTCTACGCCCGTCATGGCCGCACCATCGGCATTGGCGCCGGCCAGATGAGCCGCGTCTACAGCGCACGTATTGCCGGCATCAAGGCCGAGGACGAGAACCTGGAAGTCAAGGGCTCGGTCATGGCCTCGGACGCCTTCTTCCCCTTCCGCGACGGCATCGACTCCGCCGCCGAGGCCGGCATCACCGCCGTCATCCAGCCCGGCGGCTCCATGCGCGACCAGGAAGTGATCGACGCCGCGAACGAGCATGGCATTGCCATGGTGTTTACTGGCATGCGACATTTCCGCCATTAAACCTACCCCCCGTAGGAGCCTGCTTGAAGGCGATTGATGATCCCTGGCTGTGTTGGACCAATCGCCTGCAAGCAGGCTCCTACAGGGCATGGACCCATGAGGAACCCAGACAATGCAGATTCTGATCATCGGTGGTGGCGGACGCGAGCACGCGCTGGCCTGGAAAGCGGCCCAGAACCCGCAGGTGGAAACGGTCTATGTGGCCCCCGGCAACGCCGGCATCTGCGCTGAAGAGAAGGTGCGCAATGTGGCCCTGGCGGCGGATGACATTGAGGGCCTGGCTGAGTTTGCCACCCGCAAATGCATTGACCTGACCATTGTCGGCCCGGAAGCACCACTGGTGGCCGGCGTTGTGGATCATTTCCAGCAGCAGGGGCTGCGCATCTTCGGCCCCACCGCAGGCGCCGCCCAGCTTGAGGGCTCCAAGGCTTACGCCAAAGACTTTCTCGGCTGGTACAACATCCCCACCGCCGAATACGCCAACTTCACTGAGGTGGAGCCGGCTCTGGCCTACCTGCGCGAAAAAGGCGCCCCCATTGTGGTCAAGGCCGACGGCCTGGCCGCCGGCAAGGGGGTCATTGTGGCCCAGACGCTGGAAGAAGCCGAAGCCGCCGTGCGCGACATGCTCTCCGGTAACGCCTTCGGCGACGCGGGCAGCCGAGTGGTCATCGAGGAATTCCTGGAAGGCGAGGAAGCCAGCTTCATCGTCATGGCCGATGGCGAGCACGTCTTGCCCATGGCCACCAGCCAGGACCACAAACCCGTAGGCGAAGGCGACACCGGCGCCAATACCGGCGGCATGGGCGCCTATTCCCCGGCCCCGGTGGTCACCCCCGAGGTCCATGAACGCATCATGAGCCAGGTGATTGAGCCCACCATCCGGGGCATGGCCGAGGAAGGCCACCCCTACACCGGCTTTCTCTACGCCGGACTCATGATCACCCCGGAAGGACAGCCCAAGGTCATCGAATACAATTGCCGTTTCGGTGACCCGGAAACCCAGCCCATCCTGATGCGACTGAAGTCCGATCTGGTTGAGCTGTGTGAAGCCGCCATCGACGGTTGGCTGGACCAGGTCGATTCCGAGTGGGACCCACGCCCGGCACTGGGCGTGGTCATGGCGGCAGGCGGCTATCCCGGCAAGTACCGCAAGGGTGACATCATCCACGGGCTGGCAGGCCTGGACAGTGATGAGCTGAAGGTCTTCCACGCCGGCACGCGCCACCAGGATGAGGCCATCGTCACCAGCGGCGGTCGGGTGCTGTGCGTCACGGCATTGGGTTCGGATGTGCACCAGGCACAGAAGAACGCCTACCGAGGCGTCCATGCGATCAGCTGGACGGATGCGTATTACCGGGAGGATATTGGCTTTCGCGCCATTAATCGCGATTCGTCGTGATCGGGGTAGAGACAGGGACGACCATTTTCGGCTAACATGCGTTCACCCAGAAACTTCAAGGAGGCATGTGATGGCCAACAATACGCTTGCATCTCTTGTCGCTGCCATGGTGCGTTTTCTGCAGTCTTCTGGCTTCTCTCTCAAGGAGCTGTCCCACCGGGCCCAGGTGCCTGAGGAGGGTCTGAAGGACCCGGGCGCCAACCTGACCCCGGAGCAGATCCAGACCCTGTGGCAATTGATCCAGTCACGGCTGCTGCCAAGGCTGAGTTTCTCGTTGCAAATCCGCCAGATGATTGCCGAACAACTGCGCAAGGGCCGGGTTGGCGTTGACCTGGTCGCCGACCAGTTGCACATGAGCCGCCAGACGCTGTACCAGCGCCTCAAGCAGGAAAACCAGACCTTCAAGGGGCTGCTGGATGATGTGCGCCGCGAGCAGGCGCTGACTTATCTGCGTGATCCGGAGCGCCCACTGGTGGAAGTGGCGGAACTGCTGGGTTTCTCCGAGGTCAGTGCCTTCAGCCGCGCCTTCAAACGCTGGATGGGCCAGCCCCCGGCCAGCTACCGGGCCGCCCAGGGCGTCGCTACTGCCTGATCAGCCGCGCCGGGCCACCACAAAGGCCTGCTCCAGGGATTGGGGCAGGCCTGATGGCGCGGGTATCCGCACCCGGTGACCACTGCCTGGCGCCCGCCCCATCGCCTCGCCCTTTCGGTTCTCCATCACCTCAGGCGTGAATGAACGATTGCCTTCAGGCGTCATCAGCTCCAAACGCTCGCCACAGCGGAAGGCGTTTTTCACCTCAATTTCCAGCCAGTTGCGGTTCCAGTCGCTGACCTCACCCACCCAGCGCGCCGTGCCCATCGAGGAGGTGCCATCCTCGTAGCGCTGGTACTCCGCCGGCGGGTGGCGACGCAGAAAGCCTTCGGTGTAACCCCGGTTCGACAGCGCCTCCAGCTCATCCATCAGAGCCATATCGAAAGGCCGCCCGGTTGTGGCGTCATCAATGGCCCGGCGATAGACCTGTGTGGTTCGCGCCACGTAGTAGGGGCTTTTGGTGCGCCCCTCAATCTTCAGCGAATGCACTCCCATACGCGCCAG
>LKMJ01002199.1_pt1 | contig 17770 bp, 16 predicted proteins | sample 643391 | NCBI WGS metagenome assembly LKMJ01 (sample SAMN04112250, study PRJNA286221) | soda lake metagenome | biome: soda lake; feature: Kulunda Steppe; material: water; isolation source: sample PL-Br10 brine of Picturesque Lake | place: Russia: Kulunda steppe | collected 2010-07
ACTTCGCCGAGCCGGCATGATCGCGGAAAGTTACGTCCCTCCGGATGAGATCCGCGAGCGCCGACCCCGCGGCGGCGTTTCTCCATCGGTTACAGAAGAAACACAATATCGACGAGACAGAGTTTCTCGTCGATGCTGGCGGCTATCTGACTGCCCTCGCACGCCACGAATTGAGCGGTCAGCTCAACTACAGCGATCGAAACCACGTCGAAAAGTGGTTTCAGACTGTCTCAATGCGGATCGACCGCTTTCACTCTTTCTGGCGGGGCAGTCCGGCCAGCGCAAGACGCTGGCTCAGACGCTTCAGACACCACTACAACCATGATCGACCGAATCAAGCGCTCAGTGGCCGAACGCCAGCCGAGGAGGTGCTAAACTAGACAGTGCCGCTAGAATTTATTTGTGACCTACTCAAATTGAGCGAGGACACGCTCAACGAGGTAATTAGACTCTTCATCTGTAAGTTCTTGTGGTGCAACGGTAAACTCTTCCAGATGTACTCGACGTTCGCCAACCCATACCCGAGGATTCTCGTTCCGGAGATATCCGATTAGCTCGATCGCTGTAATCGGAGCACTCTCTCGAACACGACCAATTACCTTTGGCACCCCGCTCGCTTTGTCCTTTCCGTCGGATAAGGTTACGTCGAGGTGGCGAGAAGCAGCTAGACCCTCAGCGATGCGATTCGAACGCTTACGCCACTTATCTAGTTTCGCATCGTGATCTTCCTCAAGAAATTGATCGATAGCTATTAGAAGTCCAACTATTTCTTCGGGCCCAATCTTGAGTGGGCGGCCGAGTCCCGTTGGCGGCGTCCCTGCTGCAAGGGTCCCCTGATCTATAAGATCTTCAGGTGGATTCCAAAGGCCATTCACATAGCCATCAGGTAGTTGCTGTAGTGCAATTGAACGGATTAGATCCTTTCGGCCTGCGACGAACCCAGTCGGTTGCGGGCCTCGAATCCCTTTGCCACCGCTGAAAACGACAAGATCAGCGCCAATATCGGTGTAACGCTTAAAATTCGATGGAGGAGGCACTTCGCTGGCCGCGTCGACAATGACAGGGAGATCATTTTCGTGGGCAATTTCGACTACAGTTTCTAGTGTAAGGATGTTGTGAGGACGCTCCACATAGGCTATACCGACTGTGTTCTCATCAATAGCTGATTCAATTTCCCAGGGTTCTACCTTGTCAACGCCTCCTTCAACCGGATGGTGTGATACGTGACCAATATCAACGAGTCTTGCGCCGCTTGCTCGTAGACCCACATCGTACTTGATTCGGTGGGCTTTTGGTATCAATATATCACTGGGAATGTCCTTGGTATTCGGGAGCAGGGCCATGGTTGCAAAATCATCACCAGCGATGCAAGCGGCAGCACTCATCATCATTCCAGCCGCAGCACCGGGGGTGACGAACCCTGCTTCCGAATTGGTCACTTCGGCGATAATCTCTGAAGCTCGTGCTTGAAGATCAGCGACGTACACGTGATTCTCCGCAGCTCTCGACATCGATTCAAGAACCTCCTTTCGAATTCGTGCGCCGCTGACTTGCGTGCGTGTTCCAACCCCGTTTATTAGCTGACGTACTCCAAGTTCGTCGTAAACTGTGTTTTCATTTGCCATAAACTCCCATTGCAGCCAGTGAAAATATATCTTGGCCTTTTAAAATGCCACAGTCATTCCTAACTAAAAACGGCAACGAACAGTGTTTTTCTTCCACAGCAGAACAAGTTCGACGGCGTCTGCTATGAGGCGTTCAAGTCAGCCGTCCGATTCCATCGTATCGATAGTGTCCGGCGAGACGCCGAACTCTTCGAGGATACCCTGGGTGTGCTCACCAAGCATCGGCGCTCTGTGCTGGACTTTCCCAGGGGTTGCAGAGAGTTTGATCGGCACGCCGGCAATTTCGACTTCCTCGTTCGAGGGTGGATGCTGGACCGAAGAGAGCATCTCTCGAGTTTCGAAATGTGGATCCTCGAAAATATCTTCGATCGTATACACCGGCCCGACGGGGACGTCTTCGGCGAGCAGGTCGAATATGTCATCTTTAGTCCGTTCTCTCGTCCACGCCTCGATTTGTTCGTGCAGTTCTTCCCTGTTTGCGATCCGGTGCTCGTTTTCTGGATACTCATCGGCCAGTTGCGCTTGACCCATATGTTTACACAGATACCGCCAGTGTTTGTTGGTGGGCGCCGTTATCACGACGTAGCCGTCTTTTGCTTCGAATTGATTGAACGGGAAGAAAAACGGATGCGTGTTGCCCTGAGGACCCGGAACGTCACCGCTAAACGAGTGCTGATACACGATACGCTCGGTCAACGAGAGGATGGCGTCAACCATCGAGACGTCGACCATCTGTCCTTCTCCTGTCTGTTCTCTTCGATGAAGCGCGGATAGAATCCCGACTACTGCAAACAGTGCTGGGACCGTGTCGCCGATCCCGGCCCCAACTTTCACCGGCCCAGATTCCTCACGGCCGGTAATACTCATAACCCCACCCATCGCCTGGGCAATCATATCGTACATGGGCTGATCGTAGTACGGGCTCTCTCCTGAACGGGGATCGCCAAATCCGCGAATCGCTGCGTAGATTAGCCCCGGATTTAAAGTCTTGAGATCTTCGTAACTGAATCCAAGCCGTTCCATCGTTCCGACGCGAAAGTTTTCGACGAGAACGTCCGCTTCGCTTACGAGTTTTAGAAATGCTTCCTCACCAACCTCGGATTTGAGGTCCAGCACAACGCTTTTTTTGTTCCGATTCACGCTGTGGAAGTAGCCGCCGAATGAATCGTCATCAGTCAAGAATGGCTCGAAATCGCGCGTGGGGTCTCCCCGTGGCGTTTCGACTTTGATTACTGTTGCCCCAAGATCGGCGAGAATCATCGTCGCAAACGGACCGGAGAGCATTTGTGTTTGATCGACGACCGTCACTCCCGCCAACGGTCCCCAAGCATTCTGCTGGTTTTGATCCATACGCTTCGTAGGTGAACCGGGTTCTTTATAATTATTTCTGTTACCTGATATCCCTGTGGTGATAGACCGATAGTAAATCATCGACCGGGTAGCTGGGTTCCTCTGTCTAGAGATTTAAGCGCTTACCCGATGCACAAGAGGCATTTGACGGGGTAAACTGTGGGGACGGAACGGCTGGGGATTGACGGCCGCTTGGATCGGTCTTAGAAATTATCGTCGTGCCCTAGTGTCGCCGTTACTGAATCGAGAAAAATCGAAAACCGCCAACAAACAACCTGTGAGCGAGTTATGAGAGCCAGCTCGGAGCGTACGGCTTAAGCCGTGCACTTAGTGGCTTCCACACCAGAGCAAAGATAATCAGCACCCAGAGGATACGAGTCACTGTACTCTCGAAGAAAATCCCGTATTCGCCGCCAGATATTAGCATACTCCGTAGGAATGCGGCTTCCGCGATTGGGCCCAGGATAACTGCAAGGACCAACGGTACCAACGGGTAATCGTGTTCGCGCATGAGGAACCCGATGAATCCAAACAGGATCATGAATCCTGCATCGAACATGCTTTGGCGTAACGCGAACGCACCGACGATCGTCAGTACCAGAATTCCCGGAACGAGCCATCTCGTTGGAAGGAGCACGACGCGAACGATGTACTTCGAGATGAGAAACGCGAAGGCAAGCAGGACTACGTTCGCAATCAGTAGCGATAGCATGATTGCGGTCGCTTCGGTTCCAAAGTTTTCGAGCAGGCGAGGTCCGGGCTGCACACCGTGTAACAACAGCGCACCGAGCATGACGGCTGTCGTCCCGCTCCCCGGAATTCCCAGCGTCAGCGTCGGGATCAGTGAACCGGCAGTGACCGCGTTGTTCGAGGCTTCGGATGCGATAACGCCGTCCGGATTTCCTTCGCCGAAACTGTCCGGATCCTTTGAGGAGTTCTTAGCCACAATCCAGCTGATGAAGTTGGCGACCGAAACGCCTGCTCCTGGAAGTGCGCCGACGACCGTTCCGATCGAGATGGCCCGGAATACCTGGAAAGGGCGGGAGATCACGTGTTTGAATCCCTCGATGATCCCATCGTATGAGGTAATGTCGGGCCCGTCACCGTCTTCGCTGGATACTTGTTGCTGATTGATCAAATAGAATAGTTCGGAAATGGCGAAGACCCCGATGATGATCGGGACGAACGGTACCGCGTCATAGAGGCCAAAGAACCCGAAGTCGAGCCGACGCTGACCAGTCGTTGGGTCGGCTGACATTGCAGCGACCAGCAAACCGAAAAGACCTGAGATCAGTCCTTTCCGAATGTTTCCACCGAGAGCCACGCCAACGGCAACCAGTCCAAATAGGGCGAGGACGAAGAACTCGGGCCTGCCGAACAGGAAGGCGATATCAGCAATAGGCTGAATCAGTAACAACAGCGCGAACGCTGCAACTAAGCCACCGATAACGCTGGCAAGAATCGAGATTCCGAGTGCTTTGGCTGCCTCCCCATTTTGCGTCATCGGGTACGCATCCAGAACTGTGGCAGCAGCACCGGTCGTTCCCGGAGTATTGATGAGTACGGCAGGAATCGCGCCACCGTAATTTGCGCCGACGTAGATCGCCGCCATCAGGATGATAGCCGTTTCTGGGTTCAACGGAATCGTCAACGGAAGCGCGAGAGCGACGGTATTGGTCCCGGTAAACCCTGGGATCGATCCGGCGACCATCCCAGCAGGAACTGCTATCAGTATCAGCATGAGATTGGTCGGCGTCAATAACATCTCCAGCGCTGCTCCCACTTCAAGCACCATTTTGAATCACCTCAGTGTTCGAATTCATATTCCCAATGGTCCCTCCGGCGGTGTCAGATTCAGTCCATACACGAACAGTAGGTAGATGCATGTGAGGAATACCGCTGTGATTATGATCATTATTTTCCAGTTCCGTTCCCCAGCGAGGTACATTATTGCCAACATGATGGCGATCGACGACATTATAAATCCGATGACCTCGATGAGGAGTATGTACACGATCATCAGTACGGCTAGACCGATCGATTTGTTCCACTCGTCCCAGATGTTCCTGAGATCGTTTGTGAGTGTTCCTGTGTATTTCGTCTGTATTATTTCCCGGGCTTCTTCGGCGATGATGGAAGCAACCATGATTGTCAACAACGCGCCAACAAAGTATGGGTAGCGGAGGCTTCGCCATTCCAAATCAGCGTATGTGTCCTCAACATAAAGAACGGCCAGAACTATGCAAAGGATAGGGAAGAGTAAGCGACTAATCAACACGAACGATGTTGAGAGATCTTGCTCTCCGTCGTCTTGTGTGGAAGTGGAAGTCATTTCTGTGATGGATTATTGTTTTGAATTATTGTAATATTCATCTATGTGTCTCAGTGTTCCCCTGGTGAAAGTTAACGAGTATCGTTCTATTCCTCGGATAGGATGATGCCAAGAGCAGGAACGTTACTCTTCGACCGCTCCTTCCATCACGTCAAGGTACTCTTCAGCAAGGCCTAGCGCTTCCTCGTTTCTCTCTCTTGTCTCCTCAGGCGACAGGTGGTGGACTTTGCCGTCTTCTGGAGGGTCCAAGGATTCGAGGTCTCCCAGATACTCTTCGTTGGTCGCTGCGGCTTCGAGCGCGTCGACCAGTTCGTCGTACCGTTCGGGATGTTCTTCTTCGACTTCCGATGGAACCCACCAGACGTATCGACCGGCTGCGGCTTCGTTCGAAATGTCGATGTCGAGAGCGTCGTTGACCGTCGGCGCGTCATCGGTGAGTTCGGGCCATTCGTTCGTTTCGTGGTGGACACCGACACAGGTGGTACCGTCGGCGATACCCAGGCTGTTATAAACGCTGGCATGTGTAAAGTCCACTTCTTGTTGGAGCAAAGCCTGTCGCGCACCAGACCCGCCGTCGTACGGAACGAGCGAAAACTCGGCCCCGGTCGCTTCTTCGATTAGCAGCGTCCCCAGTACGTTACGGGTGAACGGTCCGGACGTACTATAGGTGAGTTCACCGGGGTTGTCGATACCATACTGGACGAGCTCTTCGAGGTTACTGAATCTGTCTTCGTCTTCGTGGATACGAATCACACCGGGCTCGAGAACGGTGTTCCCGATCGGCGTTAGGTCCTCGAGGGGCTGGAATTCAGGGTCGAGGAGCTGGAGGAATGGATACCACGGAACGTTGCCGAACAGGACCGTTTGTCCGTCTGGTTCCGCTCCCAGAACTGTCTCGATGGCGATTCGCTGACCAGCACCCGGCTGGTAATCGATGGCCATGTTCTGTCCAATCTCGTCCTCAAAGTACGATTGGATTTCGCGGACACTGCGGTCGGCACCGCCACCCTCGCTGACCGGGATGATGAAGTCAAGAGTGCCGCCGTCACCGCCGTTGCCACCGTCATCACCGTTGCCACCGTCATCACCGTTGCCACCATTGTCGTCGTCGCCTCCCCCCATGCAACCAGCGATCAGTAGTGAACCGGCCGTTACTCCGCCTGCTGTTAAGAACCCTCTTCGGTTAGAGGTCGCTTTGCCATTATTTGGCATGATAGATACTGATGTGGTCCATGGTATTTAATAATACCGATTAGAAAAATATTCGAGACCGATTTTTCTTTGACATGTAGACCTGAAGCCATATTTTATTGAATTGTAACAATGTAATCTATACATGAGTTCATTATTGTATTTTCTTCAGCTCTCGACGCCTCAATCCACGGTCGGTTGGTGCCAGAATTACCGCCAAACGCTGAAGTCGCGTTATTCATTCATCTGTGTTCGGTTAAGGCCACACCTCCGGGCTGAAGGCTTGAGCCACTCGTTTATTCAAGGTGAGGCGTGATCTCTCTGGTTGGCGAGCCTCACGACGAACCAGTTCAGGAAGGTTCGGTGGTGGATGGCCGAGAGCAAGTGCGAGATCTGCAAGCACTGGCTGGGTGACCGACCGAAAGGTCGTCGCCCAGCGTTCTTCTGGATACTCGATGTCGGGTTCAACCTCCTGAAACACCGCTAACAAGGCTCTGCTGACCACAAGCGTCAGCAGAGCCGCCGTCACGAGCAACTCTGCAATCGCTTCATCACCTGTCTCGAACTTCTCCAGTCCGTGCCGTGATTTCAATTCTCGGAACAGCAACTCAACCTTCCATCGAAGGCTGTACAGCGCTGCTACTTGCTCTGGGGTGAACTCATCTGGGAGGTTCGTCACGTAGAGGTGGTAGTCGTCGGTGTCCTCGTTGCGGACACCGACGACGCGAAACTCAACGGTGGCTCGTGACCGTTTCTCACCGTACTGCCGGCGCTTGAACTCGAACTCACTGGTCACATCGATGTGCTTGCGCGTGAGCTTCGAGAGCTTGTCTTGGAGATGGATTCCGTCGTTCGCCGACAATTCGTGGATTAGCGTTCGTCTTCAAACGGCTCACGAAGTAGCCGTCGTTTTCGTCAATCAGCGCGAACCGTCGGTAGCTGTAGAACCCGAGATCGAACAGAAACAGCCGCCCACGCAGCCAGTTCCCTGTGCGGAACTGGCTGCTTTCGTGGGTTCGTTCGTCAGTGAGCTTGAACTGTGCGAGTGTCTGCTTGGTCACGTTGTAGACAAGGAACAGCTGTGCGCCGGATTGATCTTCGTGAGTGGCTGGAAACGCTGTCAGGAGCCGATGCAACCTAAACACGGTTGCATCGGCGATCATCGTGTCGCGGAACTGGGTGAGTTGCGGTGCGATAGTGTGCGGAACTGCGACCTCCTCGAGCGCATGCGCGAGGAGGTCGCTCAGGAGGTCACGAAGCTCCGGCGTAAACCGGTCGTAGAAGCTGGAGCGAACTACGGTCTGGTTGGTCGCAGTCTGGTAGACCCGCTGAAACGAGGCGATAGAGCGGGTTTCGCCGTCCACGGCGAAGCCCAAGATGAGCGACCAGACAAGCATCGTGATCTCGATCTTCCGCTGACGTTGGACGGCGATCGCACTCGCGCGCGATGCCTTCGATGAGGTCTGCGGGAAAGAGGGAAGTCAACCGACGTCGTATGAGTGTTGGAGGGAGTTCCGTTAGCACAACCTCTCTCTACGCGGTTTCTGAAGATAACCTCATCAAGACGCTGGCGTCTGCCGGTTTCGCTCCTTAACCGAACACGGATGGTTATTCATTATAGGACCCACTGCGCAACTATTCGTTGGATCGCCTATCGATTCTTTGTATGTTTACACGCACACCAGTACAAAAATAGCACAAGGGAGTGCCGGGCTCAGAGGAGTACCGGGAAAAGATAGCAGGTTCGTCCGAACGAATCTACCTACAAACCGAGAGTCAGTCGCAATTATAACACACTCAATTCGGACTCAATACGTAGAGTTATTGTGATCAACCATGTGGGAGACGTATGCGAGCCGTTCGATACCACGAAGCAGGACCGCCAGAAATTCTCCAAGTGGATACTGTGTCACAGCCGACACCTCAAGCGGACGAAATCTTGGTTTCGGTTTATGCGGCCAGTATCAATCCAACCGATTCGAAACGGCGAGGTCGAGGTTCTGGTCCATTCCCAAAAACCACTGGATCCGATTTTGCTGGTGTTGTGGAGGAGGTCGGATCGGAAGTCTCCGCATTCTCTCCTGGGGACCGAGTGTGCGGAACGGGGCTACACACCAAACGGTTTCATCAAGGATCGTTCGCGGAGTACGTTTCCGTCCCAGTCGATGTCGTTACCTTACTCCCAGAATCAGTATCGTTCGAGGATGGAGCCGCGATTGCTCTCGTGGGAGTCACCGCGTGGCAGGCGCTCATCGAGAACGGCGGTCTACAACCGGCTGAAACCTGCCTCGTACACGGCGGCACTGGTGGCGTCGGCCACGTACTGATCCAGTTGGCAAGTTTGCTTGGCGCGTATACGGTGACGACGGTCGGTTCCTCGACGGCCGAGGAGGTGGTTATTGATCTCGGTGCCGACGCCGCGTTCAGATATGACAATCCCGACCTCCTTGAGGCCGTCAGTGATGAAACGGGAGTAGGATACGACGTCGTCACGGACCATCGGGTGCACGAATACTTCGATTTTGATATCGAGGCGGCAGCTTTCGGCGGTCGAATCATCCACTATGGAGGATCAGAAGCCCAGGTTCGATATCCGCGTACCGGCCGCGGTAAGGACATCTCGATTCACATGATGTCCATGTCGAACCTTTCGCGCCGAGATGACACGCCACAGGTTTCGACGTATCTCCAGCAAATTCTCGAATTAGTCGAGTCGGGAGCGGTCGAACCCATCATTGCCCGGACCTACGATTTCGAGGATGCTGCCGAGATGCATCGGGCTGTGGTAGAAGATAGCTTCGTCGGAAAGCTCGTCGCGACGATGTAACTTTCGTTCAGTAGCCCAGTTCCAGCAAACTGTTGCCGACAACAGCAACGATGATCACGAGCAATACTACGATCAAAACTATGAACGAGACCGCCCACCCGAACGCGTCCGAAAACCACCCGACTGCGATCGAACCACTCGAGCCGAGCAGGAGATAGGTCGTTCTGACGAGTCCGAGGCCGACGTTTCGCTCTTCGATCGATAGCTCGTCCATAAACCGCGGCTCGACTGCGGACGACCAGGTGAGCCCGATTCCGACGAGAATAGTCGCAGCGATAATAGCTGCAACGCCGGAAACGCCGACGAACAGACCGATCCCGAGCGCTGTCGTAGTGAGACACCCCATGATGACGATGTCGCGGCCGTATCGATCTGAACACGAGCCGACGACGGGCTTTGCCAGGGCTTGAACGACAAAATACATGGAGAACACGATTCCCGCGAGCGTCGCGGTTTGCCCGCGGTAATCGATGAGAAAGGTCGGGAGAAACGAAGCCACTCCCTGCCAGACGAACGCGAAGGCAGCGGCAATAACAACGGTGAACGCTATCGGCGGTTTCGACAGCAAGTCGTACAGGGGTTGAAATTCAAGCCGTTCGAGCACTGGTTCGTCCGGACGGTGTGGCTCGCTCTTTCGGATCTTGTAGGCAAACATGATGAATACCGGGACAGCCACGAGGGTGACCAATGCGACCCCGAACCGCCAGCCGTATCTCGTTCCGACCCACGCAGCGGCGATAGGGGCCAGCAGTCCTGCCGCCGGCGCACCGATCGTGTGAATCCCCATCGCCGCTCCGATGTTGCCATCGAAGTACTTCGCCAGCAGCGTGGTTGCGACGCTGTAATGTAACCCGGCGACTGCACCGACTAGCACGAGGCTGATTACGAAGACGAGGAAGACCGGAGCAAGCGCGAGGACGATCCCCATCACGGCAGTTCCCCCGATGGACACGAGCACTACCGCTCGTTCGCCGAAGCGGTCGCCCAGAAGGCCGCTCGGGAACTGAACCAGCGCGTACGCGAACCACATGCCCGTCAGTGCGGACCCGATCGCCGTGTTCGTAATCTCGAAGTGCGTCGTGATCGCGGGCACAAGTGGGCTCACGATTAACCGCGCCATCATTGTCACAAAGAAGGCTAGTGTACAGAGGGCTAGCAATGTGTGTCGATAGTTCCAATCCATTGAATTTGCGACCGCTGGTGAGAGAAATCGAAATACGCGACTATCAAGATATGGATAACGGAAAACACCAAATCGAGAACGGGATCCGTGAATGATGGTACGTAGACGCCGGACGTGGCGTCACTTCCACGCTGTTGTGCATTCGCGTGCGACGACCGAGTGATGTCAGTCTGAAAACGTGCGAGTTCAGTCGTGGTCGTACTCGGTTTTCTCGAGCGTCGTCTTGAGCTGAGTCAGTTGCTGATGGAGCTGCTCATCATCTCGTCGCTCGGCGACCTCTTGTAGGGCGTCTAGTGCCACGTTGGGATCTACACTGCCGGTGCCTTCCGCGATTCGTATCGACTCGTGTTGGTCCTGGTGTAGCGTCAGATCGAAAATATCGAACCGGTTGTAGTGACCGAGGATGTCGTGGTAGGCTTTGGCGGACACTCGATCGTGCAGGTCGATATCGGCGTGTACGATCCCTTCTCCCTCCCACTTCGGTCCGGCGATAAACCGCCCGTCCGGGGCAATGACAGTCGAGGTGCCGGAGTCGGTGTAGGTATCCGGGAAGCCGCCGACCGCCTCCGCGAGTTCGTCAGTGACGACGCCGGTCGCCGATGCGATTGGAACTTTGCCCGCAAACGCGTGATAGCGTGTTCGGGCGTAGATGTGGCGCTCGCGGAATTTCGGATCTCGTTCGGGTTGAGGCATGGCCGGCCATGCGGCAGCGTGGATCTCTTCTTCCTGAGCAAGGGTAGCGTAGACGGCGAGTGGATTCGTATGTTCTCCACAGATGAGTCCGCCGAGAATGCCGATTGAAGAGTTGAACACTGTTACATCCCGCCCGTCACCGCCCGCATGGTAGAGACGTTCCTCGCGCGTCGGAACGAGTTTGCGACGGACGCCCAGCAGCGTTCCATCACTGTCGATGAAAATCTGTGAGTTGTACATCGTTCCCGCCGTTCCGGTGCGCTTTTCATTGACGCCGATTACGACGGCGACGCCCGCCTCTTCGGCGGCGGCACAGAGTTCATCTGTACTCTGCCCGGGAACCGTAACAGCGTTTTCGAACAGCGCCTGATAGTACTCTTGATACCCCGAAAAATCATCGTCGTACTGGTACCAGTACGGTGAGCCGGCGACGTGGAACTCCGGAAACACGAGGAGATCGAGACCTAACTGTCCCGCCTTTCGAATGTACCGACAGTCTTTCTCGATCGTGGCCTCTCTGTCGAGATACACTTCCGCGAGCTGTGCCGCACCGATTCGGCGAGGGTGGGCTGTCTCAGTCATTTGATACCCATATGGAGGACCCCACATAAAAGGTCTCTGCTCGATCGATGAAATGCGTAGTTATCATCTTTTAATATAATTCACTCAACAGGCGGCACTTATGAGAGAGTCGCATACGCGGTACGAATATTCGCCTCTCCGTAGTAGCGGTGATCGGGTTGTAACCGGATGTTGTAACCACTTACCGCCGACCGCGGGTAAAGAGTCAGCAATCGGCGGTAAAACGTCACAAGAGTCCCCATTGACCGTTCGTAAGACGGCCAACCAGCGACGGCACAACTTCGGAACGCGATTCGTAATATATTGGTGTTCAAATGATCCACAGAGCCGGACCACCACGCAACGTTATGCCCGTTCGCACGAAATCGGTTGCTATGCAACGCACACCGAAGCCGTTCGATTTCACGCACCACGGGCTAGACATTCTGTACGGACGCGATCGCGTGAGTGAACTTGAGGACATTCTCGCTGGCCGGAATCTCAATCGGGCGATGATCGTCTGTGGGTCGAACGTCGGCGGGAACGATGCGTTGATGAACCCGATTATCTCCGGCCTCGGTGATCGGTATGCCGGCACGTTCGACGAGACGACACCGGCAAAGAGGATCGAAACGGCCTTCGACGCGATCGAACGCCGACACGAACTGGATGCGGACGTTCTGATCGGCGTCGGCGGCGGCAGCAGTCTCGATGTCGCTCGACAGATGACCGTTCTCGAAGCGGATAGTCGGTCAGAGCACGAGATCGTCGCTGCCGGTCGTGAGGGATCACTCTCAGGATTCGACCACGTTTCGCCGGAAGTTCCCATTGTGGTGATACCGACTACGTTCGCCGGCGCGGACGTATCGAACAGCGGATCGCTAGTAGTAGTCCCGGCAGAAGATTCCCCTACCGGACAGCCGGTGACTATGAGTGGGACCGCGATGCCCATTGCAGATCTTGCCGATCCCAGCCTTTTCGAGACGACGCCGTTCGGTACTCTCGAAGGATCTGCAATGAACGGATTCAACAAAGGAATCGAGACGCTCTACGCCCGTGATAGCACGCCGTTTAGCGATTCAACGGCGATACATGGACTTCGATATCTGCAGGGATCGTTCCCGCGGCTCTCCGTGGCCGACCCTATCGTCCTCGATCGAGCGGTACTCGGCATGCTCCTCGTCCAATACGAACGAAAGGCGTCGCTGATTCACGCCTTTGGTCACGCTTTCGCTCGACGGTATCCGGTCCAGCAGGGAGCAGTTCACGCGGTAATGGTGCTCCCCGCGCTCAGACATGTTCTTGAACACGTCGACGGGCTCGAAGCGAAGTTCGCCGAGGCGTTTGGTATCGATCTTGAATCGGTGTCTGACCCCGTAGAGAAAATCGTCGCGGCTGTCGCCGAGATCCGCGACGGACTATCGGTGCCACGATCCGCCAGAGAGCTCCCAGAAACGAAGCGAGCGGACGTGCCTGCGCTGGCCGAGTTCGTGATGAACGACCGGATGATTTCGCAGGTCCCAGAGGAACTCGATTTGCGTGCCGATGCCGTTGAAATGATCCTCAACGCGGCGTGGTAGACAATCGGTGGAAAAACCGAACGAGTCTGCGCTCCTTGGCGTTCGCGCGTCAGCAGAGATGTTCTTCAAGGGCTACACTCCAGAAAAGGAGCGTCTCATCGGCTCCAAACCGTGCTGAAAGTTGCAATCCAAGCGGTAGCTCATCGACTGATCCCGCCGGAATTGTCACCGCGGGAACACCCGCGTGCGTCCAGGGTTTGTTCATCGCCGGATCACCGGTGTCGTCGATACCCTCGGGAGCTGGACCGGGTGCGGCGGGAGAGAGCCAGATATCGATTCCACGCTCGTCCATCACGGACTCGAGCCGGTCACGGAGATGTAGTTGGTGTCGACGTGCGTTGGCGATCTCTCTCGCCGTCACGTCGTAGCCCGATCTGAATCGATCGGCGGTCTGGTCTCGCAGCGCTTCTTCGTAGTTCTTGACAAAATCGGAGAACTCGAGGGCGACCTCGCCGGCGACAACATTCTTTTGATGTCGGTTGACCGCGTCGATGTCGTCGAATGCGGTGGCCCGTTTCACCTCGTACCCCGCGTCTCTGAGACGTCTGACCTGCCCCTCGAACGCGTTCTGCGTTTGCTGGGTCGCCTGCTCGAGGTATGGTCCGTCGACGACGCCAAGGGTCGGCCGGGACCGTTGATCGACAGGCTTCCAGTTCAGACAGGCGACCGAGGCGGCCGTCTGCATGTCGCGGACGCTTCGGGTGAACAGACCGAGATGATCGGTCGACGGTGAGACGGTGATGACACCGTCCATCGGGATCCGTCCGAAACTGGGCTTGAATCCGACGACCCCGCAGAACGAGGCCGGGCGGATGACGGAGCCGTTGGTCTGGGTGCCAATCGCGATCGGACACAGACCTGCAGCGACGGCAGCGGCCGATCCACTTGAGGAGCCACCTGGCGTGTGGCCGTGATCGATCGGGTTTCGCGTCGGTCCCGGAGCTGAGAGCGCGAACTCCGTGGTTACCGTTTTTCCGAGGATGATCGCACCTGCCCGGCGGAGCCGGGAGACGACTGCTGCCTCCGGTGCGCCGAATTGGTTCGGCGGCACCTCGGTGCCGGCCCTCGTGGGGAGGCCATCGACGTGAATGATGTCTTTGATGCCGACCGGGACGCCGTACAGCGATGGTCGTTCTTCGAACACTGGAGACTGCTTCTCGAGTGCACCCACCGAAGTACCGAGCCGACCTCGGCGGTCGGATTCCGGGATCAGCGCCCGGATTTCAGGGTCGATACGTTCAATTCGATCACACAGTGTCTCGGCGTAGGTAGCCGGATCACGGTCACCTGAACGGAACGCCGCTATCACCGACTGGAGTTCGGATTCGCTGGCTGACACAGGGCCTAAAACGCCGTTTTGGTGTATAATACTTCTGGTCAGTCGAATCAACGGTGCCGATCACCGTAAAATAAACAAATGAACGGACAGATAGAATTCCTGAACGTCATCGCACTAGTTTGATTCCCTTCTAGAGTGAGTGGAAATGGTTGTTCAGAGATCGAGCTGTTTCTTGTCCGGCATTGGAACGAAGATCATCGTTACAATGAGGACGACGCCGATAAGGACGACTACGAGGAGCAGAATAAAAGAGTTCGTGAGACCCACGGCGTCGGAAATCAGGCCCATGATCGCGGGCGAGGCTGCACCCGTGACCGACATAATACTACGAACAAGTCCGAGGCCGCCACCGCCGATCGAACCCGGGATAATGTCCATAAGATACGCTTCCCGAACGGGACGGAATCCGTGCAGACCGACACCAAGAACGAGGGTGATGATCATTAGTGGCACGAGCGATGGCCAGAGCACGAGAGCGATAAGACCACAGCCCATCATTCCGAACATCACGAGAACGAGTCGTACCGAATCGAACCGGTCGCTCAACCCACCGGTCACCACCTGGGCGACGGTGAGGAAAAAGAGGAAACTGTACAGTATCCCGGCCGTGCTGCCACTTAACCCACCAATCCGTGTCAGGTATAATGGATAGAACGCTGCGACCCCGACCCAGGTGAAGGTAAAGATCGTACTTACAACGACGAAGGCGCTGAAATGGTAGTGACGAAAGAGCTTGAGGTAGGCAACGCCCGGTGAGGCCTCGTTTTTGCCACCGTCGCTCGATGTTTTCGTCTCCGAATCTGTTGTACGTTCGGTATCTCGACGTTCCTGCTCGTGGTCCCGCCGTTCCTGTCGCCGAACACTCCGATAAAAACCGATCACTAGAAGTACCGTAAGGACGAATCCGAAAACGAACGTCAACCGCCAGGGCACGGAGTAAGCGAGAACGACAACGATCACCATCGGTGCGAAGACGCCGCCGCCCTGCCCCACCGTATCCATCACGCCGAGAGAGAGTCCTTTGTTCCCCGGATACATTCGAGAAATCAGGTTGATGGCCACGGTTTTGTGCATCCCAGTACCGATTCCCATCAGAACAACGGCCGCGATGAGCGACCAGTACGGCGAGGAGGCGAAGATCAACAACGACGCGATGGCGAAGGTGGTTGCACCGATGGTGATGACAATTCGCTCGTTCAATTTGTCCGAGAGGTACCCCGACGGAAACTGCATGAATCCGTATGTCACCAAAAGAATCGTGTACATGAGTCCGACATCGGCGTCGGTGATAGCGTACTCGACCTGAATGGTATCGAAAAGCGGCGGAAACAAGTACCGCAGGAATTTCACCATAAACCAGAGCAGCGAGGTGAAAATGACGACATCATAGATACGCACCGTCCGCGACACATTCTCAACTCGTGACCGGATTTCAAACATCATCGAAATAAGAAATAGCGTGATTAGGAGAGTTTCTCGGCCAGTTCGTGAATCCTCTCAACCAGCAACTCGCCGTCGTCAAGGATCAGTTCGCCATCGAGTTCGACAGTTGGATGGCGGATCAGACCGTCGAGGTGGATGTCACACTGCGTGTTGCCGCCGAGAGTCCGGTCGTCGCCGATCGCGAAGTGGATCGTCCCAAGGCGCTTTTTATCCTCAGCGAGATTGCCGACGAGTCGTGCGTTCGGGTTCGTTCCAATCGCGAACTCCGCAATGTTGCCGGCGTCTTCGACGCCGTCCATGATCTCCCGGAGCGCAGCCGCACTTTGGCCGCCCTGGACTTCGGTCACCACGCCATCTTCGATGACCAGCGTGATCGGTTCGTCGAGGAGGCCCACGCCGTCCATCGAGTAGTCGATCACGATCGTCCCGTTCGTCTCTGTTGTCGGGGACGTAGGCGACTCTCCCGGCGGGTAGCTTCCGATATTTGCATTGTACTCGTGACAGTATCCGTCAAGCGAGAACGCCGGTTGGCCTTCCAGTCCGACGGTGACATCCGTTCCCGCGCGGCTCGTAACGGTTGCCGTGTCAGCATTTTCGAGGACTGCTCGCAGAGCGAGCGTGGTCGCTTTGAGCCACTCGTAGTCAGTGTTGATACCGCCTTTGAGGAACATATCCTCGGTGACGCCGCGGAGGACGGGAAGCTTCGTTCCTTCCTCGGCTGCAGCACGGAATCCTTCGGTGTGGGTGATCGAGTGGGTCGTGACGGTGAACACGAAGTCCGCTTCTTCCATTGCCGCGATGACCGTGGGCGGAGCCTCGTTTCCGTGCTGCTCAGTTCGGGGCATGATTTCCATTACGGTCATTGCTCCCGTGGCTCGGCATGCTGTTGTCATCGCTTCGGCGATGTCAAGCATCGCCGTGTCGGTCAGGATGATGACGTTGTCGTTCGCAGAAACCTCGTTCACGTCTTCGACGATTTTGCGAGAAATCTCGCTGAGTTCTATTTGTCGCATAGGTTGATTTCATCTGACCAATGTGCGGGTGGGCATTTATAATTATCTACTATCAAAGCCGCTTCAACTGTCACCCAACTCGTGCTTGCTTCTCGTTCACGTTGATCCACAGTTATGAGGACGATTGGTTGAACGAGCGAATCCCATATCGACTTCTGTAAAAGTTCCAGCTTTGATCCGCTGGTCTGTCTGGAGTGACACCGTTAGCTACAGGTTGATTGGCAATCATCTGAGCGTATGGACGGCGAGATCGAATGCGAGAGCTGTACTCGACCTGCACAAGGAGAGTTGTGTGAGGACTGCCTCTCAGAGTGCCGAACGCGGGGTATCGTCGATATTCTGGGTGCTACGATCGTGACCGGAACGATCATTTTTGGCGGGCTCAACTACGAATTCAACACACTCGTGATCGCACTGTTAGCGTTGCTGGCGGCGTTATTAGCTCAGGACGGAGTCAAGCACTATCGAGCGTATCGAACGCATCGGTCCTAAAATAGCCCAAAACCGAGGGTGTCATAGAACTCTTGTCACACCGTGATGATCGTGCTTCCCGGATGGTCTCCTCGTTCGTAGTTGGTGATCGCAATAACGAGACGCAGACACAACGACAGGAACACCTGTGCTCGTGCATGG
>LKMJ01002200.1_pt1 | contig 17768 bp, 27 predicted proteins | sample 643391 | NCBI WGS metagenome assembly LKMJ01 (sample SAMN04112250, study PRJNA286221) | soda lake metagenome | biome: soda lake; feature: Kulunda Steppe; material: water; isolation source: sample PL-Br10 brine of Picturesque Lake | place: Russia: Kulunda steppe | collected 2010-07
TATCACTTGCCACCGAAATCGTCGCCGGAATGGGTCTGGTGACCATCAGCCACCTTTCTGGATTCGTCATCGGCCTCGTAGGATTTCTCGTGTTCCGCTTGTTGGACATCTCACCTCTCCTTCCGCCGCTCGATCCGTTCGCCGCTGGCCGACGCACACGAGAGGAAAGTTGACCGGCTGCCGCGCCAGCATTTAAACGCGATGCGGGGGGAAGACGACTCAGATGACATATGTCAAAGACGGCAACAACAACGGTTGCGGAAGTCGAAGTGCCACCCGTCGTGGCCGGATGGGAGCAAACAACCGTGAACAGGGGGTTCGCAGAATGGTGGCGGAAGGGATCCGAGGCTGATACCGCTCAGTACGAACGCCTCGTCATTTCCGAAGGCCGCGGCGAAGGTGAATGGACGCTCGAACACACTGCGACGAATCAATTTGGCGTGCGCGTCCACACGTTCGCTCTGAAACCCATCCCCGCCGATGACTTCCGTAGTGCCATTGACGCGGCAGTGGAACGTATGCGAACCCATCCAACCCGCCGTACCCTTGATGCAGTTCCGGATATGCCTCGGCGGGTCGGGGAGTGGCAACTGATTGAGGCCGCATCCGCTCGGTGGGTGTGGCGGTGCAGTGAAGAGAAGGTGTACGTGGAGCGTGCCAGGGCAAGCAACGAGGTCAACCGACGACTGTTCAACGCGTGGCACGACGGTGGTTGGGAAACGGCGACGATCCATACGGAAACACCTCTTCTTCCTTGCCTCCGAGGAGCCATGCGGTGTATGCGGGCCTACCCATCGGGAGGAATTGGAGGTGGAAACGCCTATGACCAGCTACGAGACATCGCGGGTGTTGGTCGGGTGAGAGCCCGTCAGTTACAGGCCCTCGGTGTGACCGGTAAGCATCACCTGCACGCTCTACTCGCTAACGAGGACTCTATTGACCAGCGGTTCCGCCGGCGGTTGGAAACCGTTGTCACCGCGGAGATTCGGAACGCTGCGAGTGGTTCGGGTACTGTTCCAGCGAAGGAATGACCACCTCAACGAAGGAACTGGATGTCCGCGCCGGAGAAAATGATACTGAGGAAAACTGCCGCGAGAGGTACACCAATCGTCACCGAGGCCGTTGCAGCGAAGAACAGCATTGCGAAGTTGGTTGCATGGATCAGGAACGTGAGGATGACCGCCACTGTGAACGACGCCGCGGCGATTCCGCCGACCTTGATGTCGAGAGCAGGGGAGCCGAACATCCCACGAGTAATCCCCGCGAACGGCGTGTTGGCAAGGCGGAGGGCAAGCCCTGTGAAGAACGCTCGGACGACCGACGAAGGAGAGATAATGCTCGTTGAGTGTGTGGAGCCTCCGGGAAGAACCAAATCGACCGATCGACGACGGACGCCAGGATGAGGAGCAACGACGTACGGTTCATCGTCGATGAACGTAATCGGAATGGAATCTAGGTCTGCAAGCCGATAGATCGGTGTACCGTCCCACTCGAGGATGCGGACGAGCGGTTCATCGGGATCCGTCGGGTCGTCCGGCCACGGAACACGGACATCGTAGATTTCGTCATCTACCCTGACGCGGAACGCCATATGTTCGTCCTCGTGTTCGCCGCTGAGGACGGTGGCGGCGCGAATGTCTCGACTTGATGACGGACGGAGGTCGATTCTTCCCTGGTCACGTTCGTCTAACTGTTTATCGGTTTGCTCGCGTAGTTCTTCCTCAGCTTCGATCAAGTGGTCGATTCGCTCCTCAACCTCCTCATCGAGTTCACACTCAATCTCGGACTCCATTCGATACGAAGCTATCAGCCACACTACACATTAAGCGGTGCGGAAGTCACGGGTCACCGTTCACACTCGATATCGGTGAACACAAACGTGAGAATCATCAGCAACGAGATGGTGAAGGTCGCCATCAATCCGAGAATCGTCGAAAGTAAGAGAGTGGCCACGAGGCTCCCGGTCGAAACAACGAGCGCAGGGGCAAGACAGAGAACCGCCGCAAACGCAACCATACCTCGTTGATCGAAGTCGACAGTCGTGCTGAACCGAGAGGCCCGAAGACGGGCGATTGGAGTGTTGACGAGAGCAAGCGACAGCGGGGTGAAGACACGGGTGAGTGCATTGGTGAACCGGGGATATTCAAACATAACTGATCTCCCACCTGGAAGGACGATTTCCGTCGGGCGGGTCTTGACTCCGTTCGCGGGAGCGACCGCATACGGCCTGTCGGAAACCATCGTGATTGGGATACGGTCAATGTCGGCGAAGCGTTTGGGCGATGTTCCGTCCCACTTCAGGATGCGAATGAGAGATTCATCCGGGTCAGTAGGGTCGTCGGGCCACGGCACTGCAACCTGCCGTTCTTCGTCGTCTATCTGAACGGTGAACATAATACTGTCACCTAGTCGTTCGGCAGTGACGACGGATACAGGTCGGACATCCCTCCAGGATGATGCTCGGAGGTCAATCGAGCGAGAGGTGCTATTGTCATCGCAAGTTCGTTCAATCTGCTCCCGAAGTTCTTCTTCCACACCAACGAGACACTCCGCTCGCCGTTCCGCATCTTCTTCCGCATCGATCCACGAGTCGGTGTCCTCATGTTCCTCCTCGCGTTGGATTTCAGCCTCCATCAACGGATCTATTGTGCGGTTGGAGCAGGTTTAAGCACGGTGGGTTCACCGTTCCATCTCGAAGGCGTCGATGTCGTTGTGGTGGGAGATTAAGACGGTGAATGGGATTGCGATGAGCGAAGCGACGAACGCACCGACGAAACCGATGGAAGAGCCAGGGATGAGCGCAAGCCCGGTGGAGATAGCCGCCGCGAGAGCCACTATCCTCCAATTGTTCAACGATGCGGTGTAGCCGTCGGATTTCGAATGGATGGAGACGAGTTGCGTCGATATAAGGGCCAGTGCGACGCGGGACAGAAGGTACGTGATGGTGCGGTTCGGTGACGGATAAGTGATTGAGGTCGCGTGACCGTCCGGTAGAACGATTTTTGCGTTGCCCGTCACGGTAATCCGTCGAGCGACTACCACCCAATCGTCATCGACTCTGATTGCTGGCAGTTCGTCAATGTCCGCGATTCGGTCGATAGTGGTGCCGTTCAACCGAGCCAATCGCACGAGCGGTTCGTCGGGATCCGTCGGATCGTCCGGCCACTGCACGGGCACTTCCTCAATCTCTCCGTCCACACGAATGCGGAAGATGAATTCGTCTCCGTCGCGCTCACCGCCGACGACTTTGAACGCAGTCATCCCGCCGGTAACGGCACCTCGAAGATCAACAGTCACGTCGTGGCCTCGTTCCGACTCGAGGAGTTCATCTCGCAGTTGCTCTTCCGCTTCGACGAGGTGTTCTACACGCACCTCATCGTCCTCTTCCAAGTCCTCCAGCACCTCAACTTCGGTGCTCACATCCACGACTAGTTCAGGTCTCGGTTTTAACATCGCGACCGCAGCCCGAGGGGCGTACCAATCGCGTTCATTCGAAATCCGGTTCCGAGATTGAGGAGAAGGCGACGACCATCACGCCGAACATAACGAAACAGATGAATCCTACCAACACCGCCGAACCAACGAACGTGAGGATGCCGGCGGCTGTGAGAGACGTGAGGAGACCTGGTAACACGAGTGTAGTGAGCGCCATCCCGATAAAGAGCGAAACGACTGCCCACGGTGCGACCGGGCCGTCTATCACAATATCCGATTCGTCCTCGGTCTCCCTGGGTTTGATGAACGGCGTTTGCATCATCTAAAGCGAGAGCCGCGTTACAGCTCTCCGAATGAATCCTTCAGGAGGCCTCGAGAAAGACGATGAGGTGGTTCCGCCGTGTGGCAGGGAGACCGTCACCGGAACGGACGTATACGACGCTGGCGGAACAACAGTGTGGAGGTCATCGTCCACTTCGACGACTGTAATGTGGTCGATGTCGGCGATGCGTCGGATACCTGCCCCATCCCATTCGGCGACGCGCACCAACGGTTCTTCGTTATCCGCCGGGTCGTTCGGCCAGGGCAGATTAACGGTTCTCTCCTCACCTTCGTACAGGACAGTGAACTTCATCAATGCCCCCTTGCGCTCTCCCCCGACGACCTCGGCGCGATGGATTGAGCGGTAGTTGAACCGCTCTGCGGAGAGATCAAAGTGGATGCCGTCTTCTTCTGCCTCCCCCTTCCGTTCGTACGCTTCTTCGAGTTGACGTTCGGCGTTGATCAACCGCTCGGCCCGCTCTTCAGTATCGAACTCGTCATCAATCACCTCCGGTTCTTCCTGTCGCTCAACGGTCAGATCCGTCGCAATGCGCTGCATTCCTTACCTCTGGTAGACCGTCTCTTGCCGTAAGCAGAATGGATGGCAGTGTCTCAGCAGCGGTCAACGACGCGGATGTCTTCAGCGACGATCAGGACAGCGAGAACTCCGAGGACACCAACCGTGCCGAGGAGAGATCCAAGAAGAAGCATCGTCAACACCGCCAGTAGCGGGCCGCCGGTCGCAACGACGGCAACGGCCAGTAGAAGTCCGATCAACCCGCCGCTTCCAAGGATGAATCGCTTGTCGAACGTGGGGAGGACAACCTCTCCCTCGTACTCTGTGTATCCTGCAAGAGGTGACACTGCCAGCCACAATAGCGCGCGGCTCGCCAACGCCTTCACACTGCCGGTAACCGACGGCCACGGCACATTGACCGTTGTCCCGGCGGGTAGATCGACGCGTTTGCGGGAACAGGAACTAACCGGTGGTGCGGCAGCGAAGACATCTTCTTCAGTGCGGACAACCGGGACTCGATCGATGTCCGCGATGCGGTCGACAGTCGTACCGCCACATCTTGCGAGGCGTACAACCTCTTCGTCCTCATCAGTGGGGTCATCCGGCCACGGCACTTCGACAGTTCGCTCTTGTCCGTCGACCAAGACGGTGAACGCTAATCGTTCGTCACACCGTTCTCCGCCGACAACGGGTGCCCAAACCACGCCTTCGTCCGCCTTCGTTGAGGCGTCCATCACGACTGAATCCTCCACGTCATCTATGTCGTGGTCGGGAAACAACGGCGATGGGTGTGCCTCTTGATCTTCGGGGTCAACCTCCACTTCTCGTTCCCGTCCCATTCGTTCGGCGGTATGCGTTGCGCCGAAAAGAACTGCACGATGGACGACCTTCGGGGGAGTGTTCCGTCGCGCTTACAACCGCCTCGAACTAACGGTGGGGTAGTGAAGAGACGAATAACGGCCCTTGGAGCCGCAATCATCGTCACTCTTGTCGTGCAGGCGGTCAGCCCCGCGGCGGGGTTCGTCACCGGAGCGGTTGGGAGTGCGGTCGAGAACGTTCCCGCTATCCTTGCAGCGTCGTACATCTCCGGGACGCTTGCGCTCGTAGCACCCGCAGTGGCGTACGTCGCGTATCGCGTCCGGTCGACGGATGAACACGAGTCGGTCGCCGAATACCTTCGTGTACGCCGCCCAGATGTGGGGCGAGAGTGGGGGTTGACGCTTTTGTACGGACTGTTGATCACGCTCATTGTGTATCTCGTGTTGAATCTCGTCGTGCAGGTGTTCGAACTGCCTGTTGCGGAGAACCACGCTGTCACGACGGCGTCGATGGATCCGTCACTGATCCCGTTGCTGATGTTGTTCTCGTTGCTCTTGGTCGCTCCCGCGGAGGAGTTGGTGTACCGTGGCGTGATTCAACGGCGACTTGAGGAGGCCTTTCACCCGTATGTGGCCATCGGAATTGCGGCGCTCATTTTCGGTGCCGTCCACGTTACCGCCGTTCAAGGGACGTTCTTGGGACACGCGGTGTATGTCACGTTGATTGGCGGTGTGAGCGTCGTGTGGGGCTACTACTATCACAAAACGGAGGATTTGGTCGTCCCCGCTCTCCTTCACGGGTTGTACAACTCAATCATCTTCGTCATTATGGCGACGCAGTACCTCGGGTGATTTCCGGGGGCGGTTTCCCATCTCTATCCCCGTGAAACACCCAATAAAGCCCAAGTTTTAAACACCCATAGTGGCTATTGTGGGTCACAATGGTTGCCGACAGCAGTGACTCCCGCGAGAATGGACGGCGACACCACTCCCTAAACACTTCTCACGACGGCGACGAGGTCACTTACCGAAGGAGCATCGACGACATCCATGATGTGACGCTTCCCGCCAACACCCGACAGGTTAACCGGTACGCCCTGTTCGAAGGGGAGAACAGAACGTTCACCGACGACTCTCGTACGGGATCCGATCTCACCATCTTTATCGCCGCTTGGGTGTCCGCTGACGGAACCACCCGGTTCGCCGACCTCAACGAGCCCGGAACGGCGGACTGGGACAACCGCACGCACCTTCTGGACGACGACTGGTGCCTCGAGATCAGCGACGGTATCTATCGAAAAACCGCCGAGCAACGGTCAGGCGAACACGGCGCCGAATGGACGACGCGGATCAAGGTTAACCGCTCCGTTGTCGACGACGCTGCCGAAGAGGGGGAAGGCCTCTACATCATCGAACTCCGAGAACGCACCACTGACGCCGTTGACGGCGACGGACTTTCTCTCAACGGCGTGCAGGCCACGCGACTCGTACCCGGCGCGTAATACCCTTGGTGTCGTGAGAGACTTCAACCTGAGACCAGTAGCGAAAGTGAATGCCCACACGAGACCGCGAGTACGACGTAACCGGACTTCTTGATGAATACGCCGACTTCCTGATGGAGTTCGCCGACGGCGTCTATCAAGGTAGGAGGCAACTCTTCCGCGACGAGTTCGACGGATACGTCGATGATACAATCTACCTCCCCAATTCGGACAAGTATTTTTTCTGGCCCGCTCAGGATGAGGACGGTTGGTTCCTCGGATTCGATGAACCCTGCGAAGGCGAACGCGACGCCATCGAAATGGCTCAGGAACAAGGGTTCGAGTACATCGGGTGCGGAGCCAATCGAATCGTCCTCTCTTGCCCTGGGCCGTTCGACGACTTGGTGGTAAAGGCGGCACGAAGCGGCCTCACCGAGTTTATGGGCAACGGTCGGATGGACAACCTGAAGGATTGGCGGTACACTTCCGAATTCGAGAACGCCCCGTTCGTCCCCTGTCTGCACTGCTCACCCGGCGGCGAGTTTACAATCTATCCAAAGGTGGGGGAGACGTTCGAAGAACGCCCGCCAGGGGAAGGCGTCAGGGAACAGTTGGCGCGAGAACTCGCCGAAACCGTCCCACACCTGACGGAAGTCGATGCGACCAGCAAGGATGCGAATATGGCCTGGTGGGACGACGAACCAATCATCCTCGACGGATACCACCCGCGCAACAAGAACCGCGTCATCGGTCTCCCCGATCACGTCGACGCTGAACGAGTGATCGAACAAGTCGACGAGTTACGACGACGCGGCGAAAAGATGGACGTCGATGGCGACGGGGGAGGGTTGATCGAACCGGAGATTAGTTCAGACGTGGACTGAGTCGCGAGGTCAATCCTCGGGGTTGTTCCAGTCAAGGAACGGTTGCACGATGTCATCGGAGAACCGCACGTAGTAGCGGTGTCGAAGCACCTTTCCAGATCGGAACACGACGTAACTCAACGCCCTAGCGGCGTAGTCACTCCACCGCGGGTCAAGGTCGACGCCGTACTGTTCGAGCTTCTTCACGTGTCGAGAGTTCCGAAGCGTCGACAGCGTATCGAAGTACTGGTAGTGGAGTACCTCCACATTACGCGGGACGGAACGAAATCCGCCCATCATCCAGTTCTGCCGCGGGCCCATTTCAACGAAATCGACGCACGGGTCAGCGGCAAGAAGGGCGGACGCCACCTGCTCTGTTTCGATGGCCGGATCCACCTCCGTCAACTCGCCGCCGAACAGGTCACGATTCATCTTCAGAAACCGCGACGGAATCGAGTCGTCCGTCGTGACGAGAACACCGCTGTTGTAGTACGGCGGCCACATCGGATAGTCATCGGTCAACCCATCTCCCGTCTCAGTGGGTTCGGGGATGTCGTAGTGGTCGAACAGTGCGTGCCAGTCGTCAGTGATTCCGTCGACGGCCTGCCACGACCATCCGCCCATATACATACCCGTCGCGTAGAGGTCGGCTCCTGGTCGGGGGAGGGTCAGCGGGTTCAACACGACCGCATCACTGTCGATTGCGGCATAGTACTCCGCATTGGGGAACTCCTCAACGGCCAACTCCCACGCCCGTTGAAACGCCGTGTGAGGGTAGTCCTCAATAGGGAATTCGCCGGTTCGAATCGTCGTCGTTTCTCGCAGTTCAGTGGCGATTCCGTCGCGCATCTCACTCGCACTCTCGCCGGGAAGGAACACGAGTACCGCACTGTCGGGATAGTGGTCGCGGAGAGATCGCACGAGCGCAAGCGTCTTCTCCGCGAACGTCCCCGTGTCGCCGGTGAGCGCAAAGGCTATCTCGGATCCTGCCGGAGAGACCTCTTCGGTCACGCCGCGTTGGTTATCCCGCCATCCAGTTAGCGGGCACGTTCGAAAGGGTTCGTTCGAAGGGGCAGCCGTCCGTCAAGAGTTGAAGTAGGAACGGAAGAATCGTTCCGGTGTGAGCAACACAGCCCAGGTCATCGTTGAAGACACCGGCGTGGTCGGCTACGTCCACTACGAAGGTCACACGATTTACGAGCGCGTCGCCGAAGGACTGCATCGAGCCGCCGAGACGGCAACCACGTGCAGGTTGGACGATCCTTCCTATCTCACACGAATCGTTCTGGACGCCGCCAATCCGTGCCCTGGTGCAACTCGAGGGTTCGGTGTCTGTGCCGAACCTTTCGATAGAGTCTACCGAACCGTCGTCGTCAATGGCGACAATCGTACCGTGACCATCGAGACAATCTACGAGGACGACGATAACGAAGGCGTGTACGGTGTCGAAGAGTTCATTGAGGAGTACGCCCCGGAAGATGTCGAAACGGAGCGATAGCCGTTCGATGAGCCTTCACTCGTCGTAGATTTCGTCGCGTGTCAATGAGTCAACGACGTGAACAGCGTCGACGCGACCAGCAGGCATCGATGACCGAACATCGTCTCCCAAGCGCACCTTGGACGCCTGACGCAGTTTGAACTCACCGACCTCAGGATTGTAGAAGAGCGTGATCGAGAAGCGGTCGTACTCTTCGTCCTCGAAATCGTCTGTCTGTCCCTCGAGTTCGATGAAATCTGTGTCCCGGAGGGCGTTGCGCTTCAGTTTGGTGACGGGGCCGCTGAATGTTCCTTGCTCTGGATCATTGTCGTCGATTCTGTCGATTGTGTATTCGACCTCGACCACGTCGAACGTGTTTAGGTGAAAAGCGTCAGCGAGAGCTGGCGGGACACTCACGTTGACCACCACCTGTTCGCAGTGGTTCCAATCGGTTCGGATTTGGTGTGCATACGTCACGGTTGGTGCTTTGCAGCCATTAAGGGTCGCGTCCCTGCTGCCGTTTGCGGCGTTAGGAGCGACTCGTCAGCGGTTGCCCTTCTCACGGGAACTCGGTATCGGTGTCGCCTGCGGGAAAGAAACTCTGAAAGTGGTTGTTTTCGCTTATGCTGATTTAGCAGCACCCGCAACCGCAGTCTTCGTACTCGTCACAGTCGCAGTCAGTGCAATCGCATTTTGGGTTTGAGCAGGTCATGCGCTCCTTTCTTCGGGGCGGAGGGAAAAGGGAGTTTGCCGACCTTGGGTTCACTCGTCGTCCTCACTGAGCGCGGCGTGACCGCCATTGAGGATGTGTTTGGCGACATCACGAATCTCCTCGTCGGAGATGTCGGTGTCGTGATCGCGTTCGAACTGTTCGGCGGCGCGGGCGACCTCCTCATGAATCTGCTCGTGAAGGGCTTCGCCGAAGTACGGGTCGTTCTGCAGGTGCATGCGGAAATCGTTGTCTCCTTCGCTCATACGACTAGTTACACGCCAGGCAGTAACTTAAAACTTGTGGTTTATAGGAGTGGTGAGAATGGAGGACAGAGGCGGCATCACTCGCACCAATCACCCGTTCAGGTACTTAAAATTCAAGTCACCACCCAAAAGGTTCCTTCACATTGTAAACGAACACGAACAGTAACCATATTGACATAAATCAGAACATAGGGTACAAGCCTACAGACGGCAGGTTTAGCAGAATTGCCGCTGTTGATGACATCACTCCTTTTAGTGACGGAACTTTCCACTTCACGCCGAAAGCAGTGCGAATAGCGGCCACTGACGACCAACGAACCGTGCTGTGGTTGTATGCGCACTTTCAAACCCGATGGAAACCAACCACCCACGGTGACAAGGATGCGGCGCCGCACGTTCCTGGTCGGAATCGGCGTCATCGCCGGCGGTGGGAAGATGGCGTACGACCGGTTCTGGCCTGAGTATCCCGACGTAGGTACTGACGACATCGAAATCAAGGATGTCGGATTCGAAGTGACAACTCCACCCGAAACTGACGAGTCGGGCTCCGGTCACGCGTATGCCCACATCCGTAACGATTCTGACTTTCCAATCACAGCAAGCATTACCTTCGAACTGCTGAAGGACGGCAACCCATACACCTATTCCCACGACCACGAAGAGGCCGAAATCGAACTTCAACCCGGTGAGGACGGCGTTGTGGTTGAGGAATGGTCGGTTTCGAACTTCCCCGAATCGAACGAAGCGACCGGCGTCGACATCGCCGAAATCGACCTGGAACACGCAGACGCAGGCATCCTACCCGAAGGTGAAGAGTGAGTATGACAGACGACATTTACGAGGAGGACTACAACTCGCGGTTATCGAAGTACTTGGGTCGGCGAGGCAAGTCTGGCGTGTTCTCCGACATTGCAGTCACGTACTTTCTTGTAGCCACTGCCGTGGTTCTTCTCGGCCAACCCGTCTCGGGTATCTCCCCGTCAATCATCTGGTTGTCCGGCTTCGCGCTATACGCCGTAGCACGGGCGACAAAGCGGGTAGAGGCCCCCCGACTGACCTTGACGAAGAACGGCCGGCGTGTGGAGATCGTGCGCGATGAACGCGATGGATCCGCGTACAACCGCCCCGAGTGCGACGAACACGGTTGCGACTCTAACTCCGGCAAGCACGTACGGTGCTACGAAGCGTTCTACATCCTCGGATACGAGATTTCACGACGGATGACCGAAGACCGAGACTATTGCGACGAACATTATGCAGAACACTATCCGATGGATGGGCTAGCTGCGGATAGTGCGACTGCTGAGGTTGTCAGTCCAGAGGAGGAAGAGGCTGAACTGATCACGGACTGATGTGTTAGCCGTCCATCGTCGCTGACGCACGACCATCAAAAGGCCAATTTTTTAGTTGGGGTGGGGGCAATTGTGAGGTAACGATGACCCGCTTCGAGTTGTCAGAACCGGAGCGGGAGGTGCCGAAAATCCCCTCCTATATGCACCTCCCGTGGTCGCCAGAGGACGCCCGCGACCAGAAGTTTATGACCGAGCGGGAATTTTATGAGGAGGCTCGGATCTCTTCGGAGGCCTCGATAGTCACCGAGAAGTTAGACGGTTCCAACGTCCGTTTGACACGCAACGCCGTCCACTCGCGCAGTCGTCGCGACCCAAGCTACGATTGGTACGACCGCTTGAAGTCCCAACACGCCGAGTGGGGATGGCGAATCCCCGAGAATACGGTTCTGTACGGGGAATGGATGTACGCCGAACACTCCATCCACTACACCGACCTCACGAACTACCTCTACATCTTCCTCGCCCTCGACCTTGACGAAATGCGCTGGTTGAGTTGGGAGGAGACCGTTGATCTGGCCGGCGACATCGGCGTCGAAACTGCGCCTGTCATCGATCGATATCCGAGCGGCTTCGACGAGGAATTGGAACCTGAAGGAGAGTCTCACTACGGCCCCACACGGGAGGGATACGTGGTTCGTACCGAAGTAGGGTTTCCGTGGTATGAATTCAAGCGGTGTGTCGCCAAATGCGTCAGACACGACCACGTGAGTACCGATGTCCACTGGCGCAACCAGGAAACCATACCGAACGAACTCACTGACGAGTAACCGTCATACTGGCGGTCACGGGTCAGTGGCCACGGTTCGATCTCACGTGGCGTCGAAAAACTCCCTCGTATATTCTCCTTGTGACGAGAGGCACTTAAAGGATAGACAACCGATTGGCTACGGTTCAATTATCCCGTCGAATTCGGCGAGGATACCGTAAATGTCGTCGTATCCGTCTTCGCTAGCGAGAACGACCGTCGCGTCACCGTCGCCGCCGACGCGATGGACGTATTCGTCGTCTTCCGCAATCACTTCGTCAGAGGGAATCCGCTGGAAATTCCGGTAATGGAGTTGCGGTTCACCTTTCCCTTTTTCGAAGCACGAGAGAGCGTTGACCTTCCGGACGGATGTCTGGAAGGGCGGCGCGTCCACGAGAACGCCGTGTGTCCGAAGGAAATCAAGGGCGGCGACCGTCCCAACTTCGGCAGCCATTACATCGCGTTGACGTCCAGCCTCGATAGTGACGGCCTTCGGGTTCTGAGAGACGAGCGATCCTTCGTTGACGCCGGTCGTCTCTACCGCATACTCGACGGGCATTCCAGTTAGACTCCGTCTCGTAATCGGGTTCAAATCAGCGTACATCGCGAACGCGGGTGGCGCACTCCTGCTCGTGTGGATAGCGAGGACAGCGTCGACGCCTTCTAACTCTTCGGTGAGATCCGCGGCGAGCCGTTCCTCATAATACTGCGACTCGGCGTTACCAGGGAACGAACGATTCAGATCGGTTTCCGTGTACCTGTCGTCGGATTCAATGGCCTCTTCATTTGCCGTGATGAGGACAAGCGTGCCGTCAAGATCGAGGGAATAGGAGGACAGCCGATCAACTACCTCAACTCCGGCGGGCTCGTCTCCGTGTATCCCTCCGATGACAGCCACAACGGGGTCACCACTGCCGCGCGTTCGAATCCGCACTATCACAACATCCGCGTCAATCGTGCAAAAGCGTTATCGATTTCATCAACGGCGGCGGGGCAGCCGCCAACGATACCTCTTTCATCTATCTCGGATTATCTCGGGTCGATGGAGGCCGAGAAGACGGTGAGCGAGCGAAGCGATTCCACCGACGACCGAGTGGAACGCGCACGGGAACTCGCTGAGGAGTTGGAGTCCCACCGTGAAGCGAAGCGCGAACGCATCGAGCGGAGTAGGGTGGGGTAGTTCACGGAACGGAACCAGTGGTGAAAGGGTACGACAGAGGACGGAAACGCCTGACAAGCCTTCGACGATGGTTGCAAATGCGTCGTGGAGTAGAACACGTCCGGGACTGATAGAAAGTTAGCGGAAGTCAGCCTCGTCAATCAAGGTTGTCAGTGGTTATCGCAAACGATGCAACCAGGTCGCTCGTCGAGGACTTTCAGGATGCCGTCAATCCAATTGATGACCTCATCGAGGAGGACAGGGGGAGTGTAGTAGGACGGCTCGTCCTCCTCGAACATCGCTTCGGGAGGCGTGCGACGGTCACCGTCGAAGGGGCGCATATCCGCGTGGAAGTTGTAGTCGCGATCGTCGAGGGTTCCGAAGCCAATCCACCCGTCGGAAGTCGGCCCGAAATTCATCCCGTGGTGGCCTGGCGGATGCGGAATCTCTCGCTTCTGGAGAGTGTGTTCGCAAGGAGCCTGCGGAACGCGGATGTAGCCGGCGTAGTGGCTGTACACGCGGTTTCCCGTCCGAGATCGGCGACGCATCTTGTACAACCGGTACTGGCACCCTTCGTGTTCCCCTTCACGAACGAGTACTCCGGGGTGATCGCCGTCAAAGTACTCGGCGAAGGTTTCTCCCTCACCCGGGCGGGTATTTCCTCTCATACCAACCGATGCCACCCGTACCCACTTGAAACTTTTGGTTGTTTGGGGCGTTGCTGCCCAGACAAGCGGTTTTAACCAACGCACTGACTACTCTTACCTGCATGGACGTCCGGCACTGTCCGAAGTGCGGCTCCGGCGAGATTGACACCCGTTCAAGTTCCTTCGAGTACGGCGGCTCCACGACCTGGTCGTGTGAGGACTGCGAATGGTACTACACGAAGGGGCGGGGAATCGGAACCGGCACCGGCAACTCTGGAACTCACCCACGTGAACTCTCCAGCGGTTCGCAAGCGACGCTCACTGAAGTCGGTGAGTACTGCTCGAACTGCGATACCGTTCTCAAAGGCGACCACGCCTGTACCCCTGAGGAGATCGTCACCGAAGCGGACGAACCCCTCAACAAAGAGGAAGTCATCGATCGCCTCGAAGAGTTCCACTTCAACGGTGAGAAAGAACTGAAAGAAGCCATCAAGAACCGTAAAATCGCGCTCACGCCGACGTTCTACCAGGTGGTCGATTGGCCCGACGACGGTGAACCTGCGATGGTTGATGAAGTGCGCGAAGAAATCCACCGCATCATCGAGGAGAAGCCCGACGACCCCGATGGATACCGCAACCGTGGTGACCGCGCTAAGACAAGTACACTCAAGGAACGGTTGGCAGCCCAGACTCCCACAGAGAGCGTTTTCATCGACCAGTGCATCACGCACCTGGAACGCCACGACGGCCTGGTGCGCACAATGGAAGGTGTCTTCTTCCGCGACCTGGAGGACGAGTTGCGCTGACCGAGGGACGCTGCCCTCCCCCTGTCCAAACGGGTTGTTAAATCGATTCAGTATCTAGAACCGAGCGAATGCCAGGCGAAGGCGGGAATAAACACGAAGAATCAATCTTCGAGTTCATCGATCGCGTTCTCCCCGAGTTCGACGACGCGGAGCAGATTGACGGGTGGAGCGAAGCCGAGCGAGACATCGCCGACTCATCAATTGCACTGGTTCGGTTGGATCCCGTGGTTGCGGAGATGAACCGCGAACAATTCCTCGAGTCAGTCGCCAACTCCGGCGAGGAGTCTGTGTTCGAAGGTCTCATCGAATTTTATCCGAGAGACAACGAACCATCACCCCAAGAACGCCCGAACGCCGATGACCTCGATGACCTTTTTGATGGAACAGGCAAGGATCCACGGCCTGAAGATGGCGTCGTCAGGGTGACCGGACGGCGCGTTGAGAATCCACCGAAGTACTACGCGGAGAAAGCATCGGGGATCGCCGGCATCTTGGGCCAGTACTCACGGAGCAACTGGGTCGTCGGTATCTACGAGGACGGTCTTTACGACAAACACGGCGAACAGTACATTTCCAGTTATATGTTGTTCGACGGGGCGGGAACGAACCGGTCAGACGAAATTCGACGCTCACAATCCGTTCTCGATTGGATTGGAAGCGAGGACTTCGACCGATTTATGGACGAAATCAGGGAGATGTCCGAAGAAGAACGTCAGCAGTTCATCGACGACCTGGAAGACGGTTGACCTGAATCGATCCTTTTAGACGCAAGATGAACTGAGGGGGTGGCAGCGTCTACAATGAACGGAATCGTAGCGGTTGGTGCCCTCTTATGGGCTTCCGTGCTGGCTATGGGTGGATTTCTCGTTATGGAAACGACATCGATTGGGTCGGATGTTGACGGAGTGACGATCGACGGAGAACAGGTCTCGTTAGATGTCGGTGCGGACAAGTCGGTATCCGTCGATGTCGATACGGACTTCGCTGATGTCGGCCTTAGTGACCTCGGCGGTGATGAAACGTCATCGGGTACCGTCGGTGCTGACGGAATCGATGAAGAAGTCGAACGAGACGCCAGTGCGGGATTGTGCGCCGTCGGCCTCGACACTGATAAATCGCCTATCGGTGTCGACATCGACGGCGATGAAGAGGAAGTGGAAGTTGAGTTCCGCGACGATCACGATTCGGATGCGAACCCACACGACGGAATGACTCCCGACGAGATTGTGGACGAGTGCGCGACGCATCCTGACCTGGATTGAGCGCGCGGCGTAACACGGATACGGTTGTGAATCGGGCCGGCGGCATTCGTCAACCCGTGCGCTTAACGCACGTCAAGGCCGATAAAACGAACCGGATGGAGGAAGAACTCCAAAAACACACTGTTGATCAGCTCGGTGGAGCAGTTAGTGGCCTCATCGTCGGTGTCGCTGCACATTTCCTGATGGAACTACCGGAGACGCTCGTCTTCATCATCCCACTTTCGCTTGTCGTCGGGGTGAACATCTCCCTCTTGTTGCACGGCGCCGAGAATCGAGTAGCGAAGTATTTCCACGTCATCATCATCGCACTCGTTCTACTGCTCCTTGACGCGGCACTCTTCACCGCAATCTAGTTGCGGTGACGGCGAACTGCCATACCGACGAGGAGCAAGAACGCGATAAGAGCGAACGCACCGATGACTCCGAATTCAGCGACGACGACCAGGAGTGCGAAGAAGAACGCCATAGCGATGAACGAGGCGAGCGCACCACCGGATCGAGGCTGGTGAGCGGGATGGGAAGATGTTGCCGTCAGCGGGAACGAGGGGCCGGTCTTGATTCGTTCTCGTCGCTGGTCTGTGCTAGATCTGCCTGCGCGGTGACTGCGTTTCATATCGGATTAGTCAGTTTCCCGGCTTTGGACTTGAATGCATCGTGCAGCGTTTGTGAGGCGTGTTCACGGCGCGTGCGATGTGACGACAAGATTCCAGCGAACCGGGAATCCCCATTGCCGTTATTATACCGCGACTTCGAGTAAACACTATGAGCGGTTCAGACGAGGAACGACATCTTTCGCGCCGAGGGTTCTTTGGTGCCATTGGCGGAGTGTTCGCGGCGGTGATGGGCGGGTGCTTGTCGAATAACACGGAACCTGCGGATCCGGACGAACACCCAGAAGCGGTGGCAATGATCGATGATGCAACGGTGTACAATTCACCTGGGTGTGGGTGTTGCGACGAGTACGTCGACTACCTGTCGAAATCTGTGGGATTCGACGTCGAGGTCGGTGACCGTGATGTCGATGACGTGAGGCGTGAAGCAGGGGTTCCGGTGGAGGCGGAGTCCTGCCACACGCTGGTTGCTGAAGGCTACTTCGTCGAAGGACACGTTCCAATTGAAGCAATCGACAAGTTGGCGGCAGAGCGGCCTACCATCCGAGGAATTGCCTTACCCGGAATGCCCGCCGGTTCCCCTGGGATGGGCGGGGAGAAGCGAGATTCTTTTGAGATTCTCTCAGTATCAGAGGACGGTGAACTCGACGTGTTCGTGGAACTCTGAGGTTCTGCGGTACCGGGTCGTATTTCTCCCACACCCGACACCAAGAACCAAAAGTATTAATAAGGCGTTTGGTGTAGACTTGGGTAGATATGGACGTCGAAATCAGCGGCCTGGCGATCCTTTCGGACGAAACCATCGAAAACGCCGACGAACTAGATTCGCAAGAACTCCGCGAAATCGCCCAAGAGCGGTTACGAGAAGTTGTCGGCGAGGAAGCCGATCTCTCCAACTTCATGGTCGTGGAGAAAGAACACGGATCCATCCTCCTCGACTGACGTTTCGTAACTCTCAGCCAATCGCTAGCACCCTGTCAACCCACCGCTCATCGGACGACGAGTTCCTCCAACGGTATCTCTTCGTTGAACTGCGGCTTTGAGCTGACCCACTCCCCGTCGGTAGCGTACACTATTTCTTCTCCATACTGATTTTCACCGTCAAGATAGCCCTCGTGATATACACTCGTATGCAACATCGGCGTCGTCACTATCTCCGTGTCATCAGTTGTAACGACCGTCCCGTGATCGTGGTAAAGGCCGAGGTTGTGGCCCACCTCATGAACCGCCGTGGTAAGTACGTCTCCCGGTTCGAACACGCGTCGCTTTGAGGTGACATCGGCCCATTCCACACCCGAA
>LKMJ01002201.1_pt1 | contig 17763 bp, 8 predicted proteins | sample 643391 | NCBI WGS metagenome assembly LKMJ01 (sample SAMN04112250, study PRJNA286221) | soda lake metagenome | biome: soda lake; feature: Kulunda Steppe; material: water; isolation source: sample PL-Br10 brine of Picturesque Lake | place: Russia: Kulunda steppe | collected 2010-07
AAATATTTACATCAATTATTTTAATAGTGCGCGAGATTTAAAAAAGAGTTCAAATATTCGAAAAAGTTTATGTTTCGTCCCCCCTGTTTTTTTAAAAAAACAGGGGTACGGAACATAAAATAACATTTTTTAAAATAGAAAAAAATAAAGATTATTACGTTAATTTTTTTTACTACGATTAACACGTTTTTTGTATTTATTATAAATTTTATTGTAAATTTTTAAAATATTTTGATCAATAAGTTTTGTTTTTGATGTAGCATTTAAAACACTAATTTTTTCGTTTATGATACTTTCAAATAAAAAAGTATCAAGAATTATTTCATATAATTCATTTTTTTGTTCAGTTGAATAATTTGAGTTAGAGATATTATTAAGACAGTCGATTAATAATTGATGATTATCTATATTATTATTAGAATAATCAATATTAGAGGTATAATTGTTAGCTATAATTTTTAAATCATTAGTTGAAATATTAGAAATTACAGGAGTATTTGTAACTTGAGCAGTTTTAACAGGAGTTTCAATTTTAGGAGTTTGTATTTTTGTAGTTTCAGAAACATTATCAGGAGTTTGAGTATCAGGAGTTTGAGTATCAGGAGTTTGTTTTTTAGAAGTTTCTGGTAAAGTTTTTGTTTCATTAGATATAGTTTTTTCTGATGAAATTTTATTAGAAGAAATTTCATCAGTATTTTCAATAGTTTTAATTTGTTCTAAAAAATTATTATAATTATTTTGTGAAGCTGCATTGTAAATTGGAATAAATAATTTATGTAAAATACCTACTTGTAGAAAAATATCTTTAAGGATTGAGCAAGTTAATAAATCATTATTGTAAGATTCTTTTAAAACTTTTAATAAATTGTTTTCTGTATTATTATTTTTAAATGATAATTCATAGGCGTTAAATATAAGACCTAATAAATATGGCTTAAAATTTTCCAAAATATTTAGAATTACAGAAAAAGAATATTTTTCAATTAAAGAAGCAAAATTGTCACTATTAATATAGTGACAATGCTCAATCCCTAAAGGTACTTTTTTAAATATGAAGTGTTATTATTTAAATATTCATTGTATGTAGGAGCTAAACCAATTATATAAGTTTTAATAAATGCTAAAAAAATATATTCAAGAAACGTTTCTAAGTTGTGTTGATAAATAAAAATTTCAATATTATATTCAGACCTTATTGGATCTACAAGATTATGTAATAAATTACTACGTTTTGTTAATGTTTTAGAATCATACCAAATTAAAATACCTAAAACATCTTTATCATTGAAAGATGAATCTATATAAAAGCAAATATATTTTATTTTTAAAGGAACATCATTTACTTTAATTTCATTTGTAAATTTAGAGTTAATTTTTTCTAAGACATTAAAACCTTTACTATATGACGACATATCCCTGTCAGAGCTATACGATTCTAGACTTGGTCAGCCAGAGAGTTATCTAATGATAACCAGGGACTAGGTAAGAACCATATTATAAACCTTTATAAACAACACAATACTATGGCAAAACAAGTAAGTAAGGATACGGGGGCAGAAACTAAACAGGTCGCCCCATCAGAAATTATTAGTAATGACCTACTGAACAAAGCAGTAGAAGCGGAAGTAGAGGTAAAGGACCGCGTTGAAAAGACGGTCTCACCTGATGCTTTCAAAAAGATCATTGAAGAAATCGCACGTACATATAGCGTGACAGAACCAATCGCCCTGGTAGGAATGTTTGCAACACTGCAAGCTGGGGGTACAAACAAAAACAAACGTTCTAATGTCAGAATTACCATTGGTAAAGTGGCATTTGAAAGCAAGACGGTAAATAAATTCATTACACAACATTGTAAGGATTTTACGCCACGCCAATTTGCAACGTTCTTTAGAAATGAAATACAAGCGGTGTCGGAGACACATGGAATCACGGGTAATGCGTACGTGTCGCTTCGTAGACATTACTCACACCTTTTAAAGGAGGCGTCGGATGAAGAGAAGAGCTGGGCAGCGGACTTTCAGCTGGATAAACCTAACTTTCCATAATACATCAGAAAGGCGCTTCAAAAACGTTACAACGATAAGATAAATTCATCAAAAAGGAATTGGTAAGGTGGAATCACAGGGCACTGCACGAAGTCGTCAGCCCCCGTCTGACGACGGAGTCTGGACTTCGTGAGGCCTTTGTAGGTCTCTCTTTTGTCAAGTTAAAAATTCCTAAGGAATTTTTAGAATTGAGAAAACTCGAAGATTTTAAAGAACCTTTTCGGTTCTTTAAAACTTCGACTTTTGAGGCCTCTCAAAAGGAGACCTCTACGAGAGACCTAGACTCGCGGCAGCACGAAGTCGTCCGCCCCGTCTGACGACGGAGTCTCGACTTCGTGAGGCCTTCGCTTGGCCTAAGCGAAGTCCACGGGTTGCTGTCGCTCGTACTTGGCCTAAGCGAAGTCCACTCTAGTTAATTTTCACTGGAGAGCCGTATGACGGGAAACTGCCACGTACGATTCGGGAACGGGGCGTTGTTATAAACCGAAACGTGGCGCCCTAGTTTAATTACGGCTGTAGAGAGAAGGCGTAGGAAAACGAAGAATTATCCTTGTTTTCGTAAAAAATACTATCCGTGTTTGTTGGACTCAGTAGGTTGTCTAGTAATAAAGCCCTCAAGACGAGCGACTGCCTGTAGCGAGTCTAGGTTGTACTTGGTGCCTTAAACTATTGTTTTACACCGTAAAGGTCTGGTTTTTAATATAAAGGTTTAGTTTACAGCGTAAGGGTACCTTTTACAGCATAAGATTATCTTTTCCATTGTAAAAAGTGGGTTTACCCCGTAAATATATTGTTTACACTGTAGAAATGGGGTTTACAGGTTTTTTTGTTACCACCACCTTGTTGATCCCCCTTGTTGGTTACCTTGTTGTTTACTTTGTTGTTGCTGTGCTTTTTGGTTTTGAAAAGCATTAGTAACTAATTCTAGACGTTGTTAGTCTGAAAAACCTGGTGTTTTTGAAACAAGAGAATTACCTAAACCGGTTCTCCGTGTTTATTTAAAAAAAACACGGAGAGCTAAATTGATACGTTCCTCATCCTTTCTAGCTTTAACTTTATATGTAACGTTACGTAAAATAGCCATCAAAGCTTCATTTTGTAAACGAATAGAGTTTCTATATTTAATTTTTTTAAATAGCGCTCTACTAAGTTGAGCTTGAGTATAAATAGCATTCCTATAAATTTGATTCATCTGATTTAAAGAAACCATTCTTTTTGAACCAATACGTACAATATCATATGCACCTGGTCCTACAGGTCTTTGATTAGGCCCTTGCGTCATAAACGTACTTCTATAAATTGATAGCATAGAATTAAGGTCTTTCAACAAAAGACCTTTACTCGCAGCCCATTCTGCTGCATCACAATAACCTTCACGTGTTGTCTGTACTTTTTTCGTTACAGTTTCTCTCCGTGTTTAGAAACACGGAGGGACCGGTGAAGTTTCTACAATTAAGAAATCATCTGGCTGTTGACTCATAGAACTAATTTGGGTAAAGTTATAAACTTTTCGTATTTTTAACTATTTGTGTACTAAAAATATGATAACATCAATATTAAAATAATCAAAATTTCAATTTAAAATCTTGCCGCGTCACCCTATTTTTGAGCAAAAAAGGGGGGGGACGAGGCAAAGGATTTCGCGAATATTTTGTATCAAATGGGAACTTCATGTACTATAGGGGTGTATACACGCAACCCCAAAATACCACAAAAATTTTTAAGAATTCGTTTATGGTAAAAAAAATCATTGTTTTGTAATGTTCGAAATAGATATGTATATACTGGTTTATTTTATAAACCAGTATATACATATTGTAAAAAGTTGTAAATCGACGATTTACGAAACAGTTGAAATCCATTACTAGTCATCATACTACCAAAGGATAAACATGCTTGTAAACTATAGGTTTACAACGTTATAAAGGGGTGTTTTTTTTAATGTTATTCATCAGTTTTTGAAGAATTACGACCTCGTCCACTACGACTACGACCACTACCACCACCAGGTGGTTTTTGAGAATTACGTTCTTCACGACGTTTTTGTTTTTCAATTTCACGACGTTCAAGTACTGCAGGATCTAATTCAGTAAGACGTTTAAGACCACGTTTACCAGGAACTTTTTGACTAGGTGTTTCACTAGGAATAGGGGATTTTGTACTAGGAATTTCATTTGGTACAGGAGTATCAGAAACTGTTTCTTCTACAGGAGCAGGAGAATCAGCACGAGGCGTTTCAATAACTACAGTTTCAGGAATGGGTAAAAGAGTAGTTTCTGTATTTATTGTTTCTACATTTTGTAATTGGTTAGTTTTATCAATAGTTACAGGATATTGTTTCACAATATCTTCGTTGAAACGAATAGCTTTAGGGAATTTTACATAAACAATTTTTAGAATGTAATCTTTAAGAAAAAAACTAAGTGAATAAGGTTCCCAAATACCTCCTTTACCAAGTTCAATAGCATCAACGAATTGATTATAACGATTAGTTTCGTTTAGTACAAAGGTATAAAGCATGTTTTCAAAACCATTACGAAATTCACTAAAGAAAGTGAAAATTAGATCGTTAGTGAAACCATTCGTTAATAAAAAAGCAACAAAGTACAGGTCGAAGAACACCCACCCGTAAGTAAATGTTCCAGGATCTACTTTTTTATTGAAGTGATTTGGTACTGCTTAGTCTTAGTTTATTAGATGCAATTATTCGATCCCCACTTTCTAGTAAGGAAAAAGGAAATCAAGTATTTAAGTTTAAATACTAAAACTTTATTTGAGTTGCGCATAGAGTTTAAGTATCCTGTAACGTATAAAGAATTTGAAAGATACTTAGTTTTATAAATTTATTAATTTATTATTTATTTAATTTATTCTCTAACAATTTAATTAAAGGTTTAAATTAAGACTTCCATTCATTTTGTTGTTTAGTGTAAAAAAAAAATATATGTCAATATATCTATATATATATCTATATATATCAAATTTTTAATCTACGGATAGTGTTTTTAAACTTTATAGCTGACACTTAAAATACCTCTGACTTTCTAGCTAAGGTCGGAACTATTAAGAGGGGTGTTATATTAAACTGCTTATATTCATGACATTTTTTAAAACTTAACTTACGTAAAGGACGTTCGATATGTGATTCTATAACTAATTTATATAATCCTTAGATAAGATATAAGAAACATAATGCTTTAAATAATGTACGTGCTTAAAGATTCTTTTTACCTTAATAAAAAATGTCTGTTATGTACGTTATGTCTCTAAAAAATTTTTTTTTGTTCGAAGTGGATAGACGGATGTCTCAAATGCCCGAGTGATGTCCTAGTTCTGATCTAGTGGTTATATAATAAACGTCCAAGACATGTCCGAGACTTGTCCGAACAGATTGGACAGAATTAAAGGGGCAATTGTAGGTAATTAAAGAAGATGTCCGAGCGTTGAGACGGATGTCCCTGATGTCCGTCGAAATTTAATAAATTTAGATACTCCGTGATTATTTAAATAAACACGGAGTGTCCGGTTTGAAATTTTTCTTACAGAACCAGTTGTTTACATAAAAAATGTTTATAAACTAACCAATTAATTATTAATTATAAAGTGGGTGAAAAATATATGTCCGAGGGTTGTCCGAGTGCGTCCGAGTGTGTCCTAGACATGTCCGGACGCACTTAGAGACTGATCTTCCTAAAAAAGGGAGGTATTCCTAAGTTGTCCGAGAATCTTTTAGATTTAGAAGATTTAAATAAATTCCAAGGGATTCCTAAAACTCTACCAACCCCCTTTTATCATAATGTTAATAACAAAATAAAATAAGGCTACAATAGATAAAAATGAAAACCTATCTATGCAATATTAGAAGATGGTAAAGATAGATTATGATCTTAAATCTCTCTAATTAAGAAAGGGGTTCTAGTACCTACCTCGTTACAGTGGTTTAGAAAGTCCTCCTGATGCCAAAGCATTAAAGAAAATGCTTAAGGTGGCCCTTTACTCTTCCCTTAACGGAGGGAATTCTGTATCTGATACTAGAATATTAGATAATGTTAGTAAAGCTTGCTCACACTTATTACCACCAACGGTAACTACTAACGAAGTGATGCAAAGCGAAATCTTTAAATTCACTCAACAAGTAGTTACGGAATTTCCTCTAGTTAAGAAATTTTTAGGTCGTGATTCAATGGGGGCTGAGAAGAAGCATGAAAATTATTTTGAAACGATCCACCCCCGTTGTCAGGTATTAATTATTAGTAATTTTCCACCGCAAAACTATCATAAGATCGCAAAAGATCAAGCTATAATCGATAAGCTTATCGTGGTGGAATATCCAGCGGAATCAAAGATTCCGGCTGATTTACAGGTGCCAGTTATTGGCAACCAAACCACGGATTTAATCCCGGATATTTTAAACTGGGCACTTAGTACTCCACCGGCTACGATTCGTAAACATATTTATGCTTTAGAGTATAATACTTATAAGGCGCAACGCACAGACCCATCTGCGACTATGTATGGTTTACCATCGTTTTTACAGAAAAGATTTTGGCCTTCATCTGGAGGTTTTACGGAAATTAATAAGATTCGAAACGTGTTAGATCAATATGTCGAGCAGACGGGTGATGATTCAGTAGTATTCTTAAAGAAAGAAAGAGTGAATTCATATTTAGGTAAGGCTATTGAAACAACAGTAGCAGATGTTTTTGAAGTTACGGTACAGTACAGTCGCCGTACAAGTACGACGGGAACAAGACCATATGGTCTAACAAACTTAATTATTAAGACGGACATAGAGGCAAAACCTTCTGTAGGTGCTATGCCTTTAAGTCCGAAAACGTACCAAGGTACGATTAAATTGGAAGATCCGTTCGCGGCTGTTCACGAAGTAGATTGGTTAGAAACTGACAAAGTTTCTTTCTATAAAACAGCTCTTCTGGAATTCAGAAGACTACAGTTAGAAAATCCGCAACCGTCGGATACAGTTGGAGAAAACCCGGTGAAAGAGTTACCAGGTGAAACTAACCCATCAGATACCCTTCAGTCTGAAGGTACTCAAATTAATTTAGGTAAAGATATCAAGGAACTTTTCGACGATTAGTTTCACCTCTTTCTTACCTGTCTTTCTCACTCGTCAATACTTATGCCACAAAAGCTATGTTTAGTGATTAAGGTTGGCAGAGTGAGAAGTTATTATAATGGGTGTAAGTCAGATCCCCACGCCCATTATATATATATTTTACACTATTATATATATATTTTACACTAAAGAGTCGTATGCATAGACGGCCTTTATATTAATAAAGGAGGTAGTATAAAAAAATACTTAATAGGTAACTCTTTATAAATAGAAATTTCTAACATTAAATTTGGTTATTCATATTTTTAAACGAATTACTAGTCCATCAGGGACATCAACCTTTTCTCTTAATATTTACTCTCTCATTGTGTCTGGACAGGTCTCGGACACACTCGGACGCACTCGGGCAGACCCGGTATTCCCATAAGATAGGTAAGTATATAAGATAGGTAAGTAGAAGATATAGGTAGAAAGTAAAGTTGACCAGGTCAACCAGGTCCTTGACGGAGTTAATAGCTAATGGGAATTTATTTATTTATAGAAATAATACCATTTCCATTTATTAACTTTTGTTATTTTGCGTACCTCTAGTCCATACACCCATTTAAATAATAATTAATAACGGAAGGTGTCCGGACATCACTAGGACATCACTAGGACATCACTAGGGCATCACTCGGACATCACTCGGACATAATTTGTACATAGCTCGTATATGATGGTAATATACTCGTACTGGTTCCTCCTGTGCGAAGTCCTTTATATTTATAAAAATAAAATATTTTTATTTCAAATTTCATTTCTTTTCATTTTTTAAATTTATTAAATTTATTAAATTTTAGAACACCAGGGACACCCGTCTAAAATCTAGGACACAAAAATTTCTTCCCGAATAATCCTTCTATAATTGTGTCCTAATTGTGTACTAGTTTTTAGGACACAATCACAATAAAGACACTAATCGGATACAAATTGAACTCGGACATGATGGAGACTTGCTCGTACTGGGGACTCCTAGCTTCAGACAAACATGTAGTAGATGTTACTGACACTTTACACTTTCATTTTATGGAATTGAAAAGTATAGTTAAGTTCTAGTAAAAATTGGAAAAAGTTACTGAAGAATAACATATTTATTTATTATTTTATTTTTTTAGAGGGGTCAGAATATAAACCGACTCCCCCTAGTGTACTTTTGTCAGTCTTGTACTTTTGTAAATAAAATTGTCAGAACCTCGACCATATAAATGTGAGGTTCTGACAAAAAGGAAGGGTTTTAAAAATTTCAAAATTATTATATTTTTTGTTCTTCTTATTAACTGAAATTGTAGGGTGATATTTATGGTATAAAGTTAAAATAAAAGTATATTATATATAGGCATATACTTTTATTTTATCGATATTAGATACTTTACATATATATTATATATAGTCATATACTTTTAAAGTAAAGATAAATTTAGGTGTTGCCAACCCGACGATACCATGAGTTCAACCGAAAACAAAAGAATTGTATTAATTGTATTAATTGTATTATTTTTATTATTTTTATTAAAGGACTTATTATATAGATTTGATAGATATATGGATTTTTTAAATAGCCCAAAATTTAAAAAAATATAAAAGTACAAGAAAAGTGTCAGAACCTCACATTTATATAGTTGAGGTTCTGACAAAAAGTAAGGGTTTTGAAATACTCCGTGTTTTAAAAACACGGAGTAACAGAAATTTAAAATTTAAGATTTAATTCTTTAACTTTTTGTTGAAGAGGTATGTTTTGTGAACGACCAGATTTCTCCAGTTTTCTTTTAAGAACTCGAATATTGTGTTTTTCATATAAATATTTTTTAGGTTGAATTTGCCATTCCACTAGTTTACGTTTCTTCTTACGTGTTTTTGACGAAGATACATCTTTAGTTTTTTCTTCTACATTTAAATTGTCTTTATGACTTAATCGTGGAACAGATACAGATTCTAGTTTTAAATAATCACCAGGCCAAACAAAACCACCAGCACGAGGACGATAACGCCAAACGGCACGAAGAACCTGTCTTTGAACACGACGTTTTAATTGTTTAACACGAAGAGAAGGTTGTTCAAGAGGGTTAACCCCAGCTAAACGTTGTTGACGCTTAGCTCTTAAAGTTTTTTGTTCCGTCATTAATTCAGAAAAGGATTTATTTATTTTTTTAGATGATAAAGGTCTCCAACGAATTAATGAATTAATATCTTGCTGTGTTTGTAGATTACCATCCGTCCAATTTAAGAATTTAAGACGACGTGGAATAACAATGGAAGTATCGTGTTTTAAATGGTATTTACGTTTAGGTTTTAAACGTTTTCTTAAAGTAAAATCATAATTATAGAAAGAAGGATTAGAAGAAATAAGATTAGTTAAAGTTTCACTATTATTAATATTATTTACACTTAATAAACGTCTACTTAAATAACGATTACGAGGTAATCGAGAACGTTTATAAAAAACATAAATATAATGAACAGGTAAAACTTGATTTAATAAAGGACCTGATGGGAACCAAACAGGTGTACGAGGGTGTTTTTTAACACGTAAAAGACGTTTTTTTAAGCGACGAGAAACATTAAAAGCATCTTGACTATTAGAATTATCACGATTTTGAGATTGACCTTTATTAGTTAAAGTACGAAGTAAATCGTTGTGTTTTACCGTGTTTTTAATTCCAACAGCATCAAGTGGGGTAGAAAGGGAATCTGTAGTTTTATCACGCATGGTTTTATCACCTAACCATGATTTTAAAATACTATGGCGGAAAAGCATTTTACGCCAAGAAATAGGAGAGAAACCATCCATACCTAAAGCAAAGAATTGATCAGGATCATAAGTAGTAAAAGGAATTTGCCAATATAAAGTAGTAGCAGCATTCATACCTTGAAGAGGTGCTTCAGTAAATTTTTCTTTTGTGGAGAAGTTTTCTTGTAAATTAGGTGAAACAAACGATTTATCTACTTCATAACCAGCATCTTGACGTGATAATAAACGATTTGTTACAACAAATTTTCTTAAAGATTCATCCCAACCCGCATAAAAAGGTAAAGATGTATTTGGTAAAAGACCAAAAACATTACTTGATGTACTTAGCCCATTATTAGGGGAAGAATAAGCATTTAAAAAGGAATTTTTATTAATGAATAAATTATCATATAATTGGTTAACAATTTGACTTGATTCTTTAGTTTCAGATGAAGATTGAACTGTTTTATTTTCTGAGTTTTGGTCTGAAGTTTGTGAAAGTGTACTATTAGAAGATGGAGATGTATTAGAAGATGAAGATGTATTAGAAGATGGATTAGAATTACCATAGTTAAAAGAAGATTGAATACGCATAGCTTCAGGTAAAGCTAAAGGTTTAAAATCTTTATTACCAATTTGTAATTTCGAGTTAAGTTGTTGAGTATCACGTTGAAGAATTTCTTGTGGAGATAATTCAGCAAGTTTTTGTTGAATAAGTCGATCTTTTTCAATTTGCCAAAGAGCATCCGTAGAAGCTTGAAGAGAAGGTAAATAGTGTTTCCACCACCAGTTTTGAATTTCAATTTTATTTTTTACACGTTTAAATTGTTTACTTAAAACACGAATTTTACTAATAGAGTAACGACGACGTTTTAAATATTTACGACGTTTTTGAGAAGCACGAAGAGCCATACGTTTTTGTGTCCAAGCACGTAATTTTCGTTGTTTATTTTTACGTTGTTTAACACGTGCTTGTTTGAATTCTAAGATAGTTGAATAGTTTTGACCTTGTGAACTTAAGAATTCTTCAGGTTTTTGTACATCTGTATTTAATGAACTAGCACCACCTTTGATATAATGCAATTTACTATAGAAACGATTACGTTCTAAAATATCCTCCGGAGTAGAAGATGCACCAGTTAAACTTGTTTTATTAAAGAAAAGTTTAATATCTTTTTTAACTAAGTCTCCTAAATTACGTTTTCTAAAAACACCACGATTTCGACGTACACGATAACGACGTTGAGGTGAACGTTCACGTTTAAAATTGAAAAAGCTTGATAAATAATTATTATTGAAAAAGGAATTAGTTTCGCTTGTCTCATTTGCTAAAACATTATGTAAATTAAGAGAAGTTGAATCCGTACTATTATCAACACGTTTTTTTCTATTAGGAATATTTAAAGCAGTTTGTTGATTAGATTGCTTTTTGGTTAATAAAAGTTTAAATTCTTTACGTAAACGTTTTTGTTTACCAATAACGCGTTGCTTTTGACGCCAATTATTTAAACTTTTTTGTCTGATCGGCTTAGCTAATTGAGTAATTTTCTGAAAATTAAGTAATGATAAACCTCCATAATTTTTTCTTAAAGAATTTAAAGTAGAAGAAATACGGTTTCGAAGATAATTAACTGAACGAAGTGAGGGTACTAGTCGACTAGATACAGGTTTTTTCTTTAATTGTTCATTAATTAAATGCAATTTATTTGTAGCTGTTTGAATTTCTCTATTTAATTTTTCTTTTTGTGCTAAACGTAAAGTTTCTAGTTTTCTTACAGACGAACGATTTTCAATTTTATTGAAACTATTTAGTTCTAAATTTTTCGTTCCAGTTAAATCTATATTAGACATTTTTATACCATCATCAATAGCTTTTTGTAAACCTGAAGTTAAATATGGAGAATTTCGATCTGTACTACGAGCAGGGTTTGTAAATGAAATAGGATTGTTTTGAGGATTGTTTTGAGGATTGTTTTGATTTGTTTTAGTTATCCAATCATTTAAGAATTTTAATTTTCTCTGTAAAACTTTTTCTTTGTTAATTTTGCGTTTTTCACGTTTATCAATACGTCGTGTTAAATAATTTTTTAAAGATTCTTGATTGTTTACACGACGTTTCCAATTTTTAAGGTAACTAGTATATAAGTTTTCTAAAGAAGCACGGACTGCTTGAGTTTTTTCTGAAGATGGTAAATTTGCTTGTGTTGAACCTTCCAGTTTTGAAACATAAGGGTCTGATACAAGGTCGTTAATATTTTGACGTAGCATGCGTTTTACTTCAGGAGAATTATATTGTTTTTCAATATTTTCTTTTTCTGAAAGTGTTAATAAATATTCTTTTTCTTGATAACTTAATGTTTTTTCGTTAGTTGTAGGTCTATCACCACGTAATTTTTGACCATTATAAAGAAAATCCGTCAATGCTGCATAATTTTTATTATCTAGTAATTCTTTAATATAATTTTTACGAACTTGAGAAGAATTGTTTAAATATTCACGTACAACTCTTTGCGATTGCGTTAATAAATCTTCGCTTGATAAATTCTTTTTATCCGTAATACCATATTCATTAAATAATAATTTTGAAGAATCTGAACTATTATTTGTTTTAGGAGAAGAACTTAATAATTCTTCATGAATTACTAAAGGATTTAATAAAGGATTTCGGGAATTATTTGGATATTCATTGTATAAAGGTTGATCAAATTTTAAAACATTAGTATCTTGTTGTGGTTCTTTTGTATTGAAACCGGACTCTCCTTGTTTCTGAGGAGAAACAGATGTTTTAGATGAATCTTTACCTTGGTCAGAAAAATTTGCATCAAAAGGAAATGAACTATTAATAGTAGGCGTAATAGCAAATAAATGTCGTATTTTTTTAAAAGTCCCAGCAAACTGTTGGTTATAAGCACGAGAAGAAAAACTTTTAGAACCTCCAATTTTAGTTTTCATGGTTCTATAATGTTCCATATTTGTATACCAACGTAAGGTGTTATAGTGTTCTGCTAAAAAATAGCGTCGTAAGTGCAATAAATTTTCTTCTTTTGAAGTTAAAAAATGTGTTTTTGGTTGACGTCTAATAAAACTATCAACATCAAATTTTAATAAAAGTCTATTAAATGGACTATAATACCAATGTTGCATTACATCTTTATAAATTTGATAACGATAACGACTCGCTTTTTTGCTCACTACCGAATAATTATAAGTTGGTTTTTGTATTCTTTGTGACAAAGTATTTGAGTTCTCTTCTGAGCGTACCTGCGCGCCAACTAAATTTGGAGTTTCTTCGTATTTTGAATAATCCGAAAATTGATTTTGTTTATCTAAATTTGAAGAACTTAAATTGTTTTCTGCACTAAAAAATTGAGGTAAACGTAATTTTCTAGGAGTTCTTGTTGTTTTTCTTCTTGCTTTTCGTAAACTACCGACTTTCATAGTACGTTCCCAACGATTTGTTGGTTTATAATTATAGAAATAACGTCTCATCATAACACGGAAATAAGGGGCATTGTTTTCTACAGAAAATTTTCTGAATACATTTGGTGTATAATAACGTAATTTTCTTTGAAGAGCCGCTTCTTGTTGTAAATAAAATTTTAAAGGATGTAATAAAACAAAGGGTTGTTGAGAATTTACATCTAAGTTTGTTGAAATATTTGTTTTATATTCATTAGTTTTCGATTCATTACTTAGTTTATTTGTATTTAGTTTATTTGTACCTATTTTATCAATACTTCGTGGTTCAGAAAAACGAAGGGCTGGTAAAGAAAGAAGAGATCGATAACGTAAAATTTGTAAATCTTTATTTGATATTGTATTTAAACGTGAACTTTGTTTTTTAACAGATTGTTGATTAATTTTTAACGTATTTTTTATTTGTTTTTGATCTAACGGATCTAAAACACTTAGATTCACTTTATTAGGGAAAACTAAAGAACTATTATATAAATTACGGTGTACATTTTTGAAAAAAAGGTTTGATGTAGGTATTTGTGTCTTCGGTTCATGATAAATTTTAGAGAATATTTCTTTCCAACGTTTTGAATAGATGTTATTGTCTCTCTGCGTAGATAAACGTCTTAAACCCGGTTTAGAATCCAAACTATAAGCAATTTCTGAAGTTTTTAATCTACTATCTAATTTGCGAACAAATTTACGTAACATTGAATTTTCATGAATAAGATTATCTTTTAAACCATAAAATCCTTTAACCGTAGCTGATGGGTTTTGAACGGTTGTTGGGAAAGTTGAAAAATTGGATACATTAATATTATTTTGTTTATTTGTTATACCCTTTAAAGTAATATTACGTGTTTGACGTAACTCTAATAAGTTTTTTAAATTAGGATTTTTTGGAATTGTGGACTCCGCTTGGGCTCCCGACCAAGTGGAAGCCTCGCGAAGTCCAGACTCCGTCGTCAGACGGGGACTTCGTGCTGAAGAATTTGTATTTGTTACTTGGGTTCGAGCATGAAATGAAGGGTGATAAACTTGTTCAAATAGAATTCTAAAAAACTCAATACGTGGACCTGTATACGATTCTAATCTAGGTTTTGCTAGTTGTTTTTTAAATGAACGCATCCATGGACCAGGGAAAAATCTAAATCTTACACGATGGTTTCTTAATTTTCTACGTAACCAAAAACGGTCAAAACCATAATTTAAATCTTCAATTGTAAATAGATCATAAATACCTTGATCATATAAAGAAGCATCAAAGGTTCTATATTTTCTAATTCTACGTTTCCAACGTTCTCTACGCCCATGTCTACCACGGTTACGACGTGTGTTACGATCCGATGCTTTTGTTCCTAAAAAAGATGTTTCTAATACACTTTTATCTTGAATCAGTCTATCATCATTAACAAAACCTAAAGGATTTGTAATGGTATAATCTAAACCATAGTACGGAATACTTGAAATAGCTGATATCATCGTTAGATATAAGAACACAAAATTTAAAGCTTTATAATAAAAACCTGTTGATACTTTAAATGATGAAATTACCCACATATATAATTTAAAAGCAGGATTTTCCCAGAACCAACACGTTAATTGTAATAAACAAAAACTTCCTACAGCAATACCTATTAAATAACTACCATGAATATAAATGAATTGCATATAACTATCCGCTGGGAAAGTTTCTAAAATGGAAGCCTCGGGACTAATCGAAATATTACTAATAAATGGATAAATACTTGTTTGTTCTGTTAAGGCTAATAAAAAATTTAATACAAAAATTTTTTTCTTTGATAAATCTTCTAATACCATCTTACGTTCATTATAACTGTCCCACATATATTTTACTAATAAAGCAAAACCTAAAACATATCTTAAAATATCTAATGATAACCAAGGTATAACAAAAAAACGCCAACCTAAAATTACACTAGCTAACCAAAATACATTACCAGCTATGGTACCCAAACCCGAAATATATCCAGCTTCAAGTCCTTGCATTACAAAACGTCTTAATGTAATAATATGCGCTGTACTTGTGGGTAAAAATAAAAAAAAGCTATTTAAAATACCTATAGTAAATTTTTCAATACCCGTTATTAAACCTACTGTTTTTTCATTAGAACTTAATGCCGGTGTTTCTAAAAAATTAAAGGCATTATGAAAATAACCATCTAAAACTGAAATTTCTGATATCATGGCTGAACTTATATCTGGAATTAAAATTGGTAAGCTCCAAATATTTTTTAACCATGATAAACTTATAAAATCCATAAGAAAGTTCTTTAAGGAAAGAACTACATACGTAACTAGGGGGCCTAGTTCTGTATATTTAGAAATTGATTCTGAATCATATTCAATTAGTTTATGAACAACTTCTAAATAATCTTTTACAGCAGTAACTACTGAAAGAATAGGAGTCATAAAAATAATCCTTCTTTAATTTTCTTTTTTCTTCGCTTTGCGATTAAACTACAATATCTTTAATTGACCCTCCATTTTTACAAACACGGAGATTTTTTCAATAACCTTTTTTATGTGTTTATCCCTTAAAAATTACTCAAAAAACTTATTTAATAAATTTTCACTTTTTTATACAATAGTTTATTTTTATACAATAGTTTATTTTTATACAATAGTTTATTATTCTTTTTTAGTTTATTTTCTTGATTAAAATTTTTAAGGTTATTTTTACATACACCATTAAAGTAATTGACCTTCAAATAAAAACGAAATATTAAATACTTAAGTTCACTTCAATTTATATTAATAAAAAACCTAAATATAAAAACCTAAATAATTTCTTATTTATGTTTTCTTTGCTTTTCTCGTTACGCTCCGTTTTGTTTTAGAAGTTTTGTAAAATTTACTTTAATACTTTTGTCATAGTATACTACTATATATATATATCACACATATATTATAGTCTATATACTATTTTTTTATAGTATTATATCCTACTTTTACTAAGTTTAGGCAAGATATTTAGAATTAGTTAAAGGTTTAATTACTAAACCTTTTTTAATTCTAAAAACTAATATAATATTAATTATATTAATGTTTAAGAAAAAGAATTATATTTTTTAACAAATATATAATATTTTTTATGTTTTTCAAAGACTAAGAATTATTTATATATATATAAATAATAGTAATATTTTTATTAAAAATTGGTTCTATAAATACTGGTTTAATTCTATAAATTTTTTGCTTTTATAGCTTTGTAATCTCAAAAAACCAATAAAAATAGATTTTATTTTAAACTTAATTCAAAAGAAGTTGTTAATACACCCTAATTAAAGTTCATATAATAATTATGTTATTATATGAAAATTTGAACTCAAAATTAGAAAGATAATGAATAATTTAAATATACATTATTGTAGGGAATGCAATATAAGTCTGTAAAAAAGCGGATATATTGATTCTAAAGTTTAAATTTTATTTATAGATATTTTATAAAAACTATTTAAAAAGTAATGTAGAAAATTATTATTTATTAAAGTAGTTTTAAACAAATAAAATTTTAAAAACTTTAAAAAAAGATAAAAAACAAAAACTGACATAATATAAAATTTGGCATAGAAAGTCAATATATCTTCTTAATAGGCTTATTACGTGTAGCATATCCATATTAGATCTACGTGTTATGTTGCCTATTTTTTTTGATGTCAGATTTTTGATTAATTTTATATATTAAATTAATAAACACTCTATGTATCAAAATGGTTTATAAAAAATTTGTGACTAATTGCTTTTAGCTGTAAAAGCCAAAACTTTTAAAAAGTATTTATATATTTTTAATTGATAATTGAGTTATTTTTATCTTTTAAAAAAAAAAAAAATATAAATAAAAAATAGTATATGTTAAGTCCTAAAAGAACAAAATTTCGTAAACAACATCGTGGTAGACTAAAAGGTAAAGCTTATCGTGGAAACACAATTGCTTTTGGGGATTTTGGTCTACAAGCTTTAGAACCTTGTTGGATTACTTCACGTCAAATTGAATCAGGAAGACGTGTCCTTACGCGTTATGTGCGTCGTACGGGTAAATTATGGATTCGTATTTTCCCTGACAAACCTATTACAATGCGTCCAGCGGGAACACGTATGGGTTCTGGTAAAGGTGCACCAGAATACTGGGTTGCTGTTGTTAAACCAGGTAAAGTTATTTATGAAATTCGTGGGGTTACTGAAATTGTAGCTCGTCATGCTTTAAGAATTGCATCTTATAAAATGCCAATTAAAACTAAATTTTTAGCTCGAGGTAATGCTCAATAAAGCTCAATAAATTTGGTAAAAAGGGATTAGTAACCCTCCGTGTTTCTTTAAAGAAACACGGAGGGTTCTTTTTTTTTTTTAAGCGGTGAATAAGAAATATTTTTCTTATTTTTTAAAATATT